>Ga0209607_1002471_pt1 | contig 14689 bp, 16 predicted proteins | sample AD_UKC117_MetaG_FD_184413 | JGI IMG/M metagenome (GOLD analysis project Ga0209607, IMG submission 184413) | Active sludge microbial communities of municipal wastewater-treating anaerobic digesters from Hong Kong - AD_UKC117_MetaG (SPAdes)... | ecosystem: Engineered > Bioreactor > Anaerobic >... | reverse complement strand
CCGAAGAGGCCGTTGCCTGGTCGCGCGCCAGTCCCTTGCCAGTTGCCGGCGCTGAAAAGGCCCATTCCCCGGGCCCACCGGCGTCTTTCGCCATCTCGTACGGGCCTACTGCCAAGGTTCCATGCGAGGTCCCATCCAGACGTCAAGCAATGTCCCCACCCAGCCTGACGGCTATTCCCGCGGGGGTCGGCGCCGGCAAACCCTGCGAACAAATTCCTGTGAGATGCCTCAGGCGTCTTCCGACTCGATGGCCGCAGCGTCGGTCCGCTTGCGCCGAGTCGTGAGAAATCCGATGGCCGCACCGGCCACCAGAAGCAGGAACGGGCCCGCCCAGAGAATCGTCCCGCCAAAGCCCCGCCCCTTCGGACGGAACAGCACGAACTCGCCATAGCGGCTCTCGAACCAGTCGCGCACGTCCTGGTCGCTGGAGCCTTCCATGATCATTTCGCGCACGCGCGCACGCATGTCCTCGGCGATCGGCGCGGAGGATTGCGACACCGGCTCGTTCTCGCACGCAACGCAGCGCAGCTCGCGCATCAGCGCCTGCGCCCGCGCCTCTTCGGCCGGGTCCTGCAGCGGCACGTCCGCCATCATGGCGATCACGAGCGAGAGCATCAGCGCCTTCATCTCTTCACCTTCACCAGGCTGAGAAAGCCGCCGAGGCCGATCAGCAGGACACCGGCATACACAAGGTCGATCAGCGGGTTGAAGTAGACCCGGAACACCCAGCGCGTCTGCCCGTCCACCACGCGCTGCTCGCCGAGCGCGGCGTAGAGGTCGCCCGTTCCGGTCTTGAAGATTGCGGTCTCGGTGGTCGGCATCCGCGCGGCGGGATAGTAGCGCTTCATCGGCTCCAGAACGGTTTTCGTGCCGCCCTTCACCGCGGTCAGCACCGCCTTGTCGGCATACCAGTTCGGCCCTTCGATGGAGCCGACATCGTCCAGCGTCAGCGTCCAGCCGGCCGCCTTGCCCGACGCGCCTTCCGCCAGCGCCACCGTGGTTTCATACCGCGCGGTCGTCTCGACCACCGCCCCGATAATGAAGAGGCCGATACCGATATGCGCGAGCGTCATGCCCCAGACGCGCGGCGACACGCTGAACACGCGCTTCAGCGTCACGGCGCGCCGCTTCAGTTCCCACAGCGCTCCGCCGATCAGCCAGACGCCGAGCGCGATGCCGAGGGCGGCGCCGAGCGAGATCTTCCAGACGCCGACGCCCAGCACCGCGAACACGGCCACAAGGACGCCGCCGGCAATCGCCCAGCGCGTCCATTGCTTCACGTCCGCCTTGCCCCAGGCCCAGTTCTGCGCCACCGGCAGCAAAACCAGCAGCAAGGCGAGGATCGGCACGAAAGTCAGCCGGAAATACGGTTCGCCTACGGACATTGTCCGCCCGGTCGCCTCCGCCATCAGCGGGAACAGCGTGCCGAGCAGGACGGTCAGCGCCGCGACGACGAGGACGACATTGTTCGCCATCAAGGCGCCTTCGCGGCTCACCATCAGCCAGGGCTTGGCGCCCTTCAGGCCGGGGCCGCGCCAGGCGAACAGGCCGAGCGCCAGGATGCCATAGGCCATCAGGCCGAACAGGAGAATCGTGCCGCGCTTCGGGTCGACGGCAAAGGCGTGCACCGAGGTCAGCACGCCGGAGCGCACAAGGAAGGCGCCCATGATCGAGAACAGGAAGGCGACCACGGCCAGCAGCGCCGTCCAGGCCGCGAAATTCTCTCGCTTCTCGGTCACGATCACCGAGTGCAGCAGCGCCGCCCCGATCAGCCAGGGCATCAGCGAGGCATTCTCCACCGGATCCCAGAACCACCAGCCGCCCCAGCCGAGTTCGTAATAGGCCCAGTAGGAGCCGAGCGCGATGCCGAACGTAAGCGGCACGAAGGCGGCCAGCGACCAGCGCCGCGCCTCTTTCGCCCACACGCGGTCGATCCGCCCTTCCATCATGCCGGCCGCCGCCAGCGCGAAGACGAAGGAATAGCCGACATAGCCAAGGTAAAGCATCGGCGGATGGAAGGAGAGCGCCGGGTCTTGCAGCAGCGGATTGAGGCCGGCGCCCTGGAACGGCGCGGGGTCGAGCCGCAGGTAGGGCGAAGACGCGAACAGGAGATAGGCCATCGCGCCCGCCGCCAGAAGGCCCTGCACGCCAAGGGCCCGCGCCTCGAACGTCTCGCGCCCGGTCTTCATCAGCGCGGCGGCTGCGGCGCCGAAGCCCAGCGTCACCAGCGCCCAGAGCGCCATCGAGCCCTCATGGTTCCCCCACGTGCCGGCGACCTTGTACAGCATCGGCTTCAGCGTGTGGGAGTTCTGCGCCACCAGCAGTACGGAGAAGTCCGACACCGCGAACGCGTGCACCAGCGTCAGGAAGGACAGGGCCATGACGCCGAATCCGGCAATCGCCGCCATGCCCGCCCAGCGCCGGTCGCCCTTCAGGCCGAAGACCATCTGCGCCAGCGATGCGCCCAGCGCGAGGAAGGCCATGAAATGCCCGGCTTCGATCATCCGCCGGCCGCCTCGGGCCGCAATTCGCGCGGCTGGTAGTTCTCGTCGTGCTTGGCCAGGATCTGGCGGGCGACAAAGCTGCCGTCCGGCTGGAACTCGCCAATCGCGACCACGCCCTGCCCCTCGCGGAACAGGTCCGGCGCGATGCCGGTGAAGGCCACGCGGATGTTGCTGTCGGAATTGTCGATCACGGTGAACACCATCGTGGCGCCGTCATCGGAATAGGTCAGCGAGCCGGGTTCCACCCAGCCGCCCACTTTCACTTCGCGGCCGGCCTTGGGCAGGCCTTTCTCGGCAAGGACCCGCGGCGTGTAGAACAGGTCAGCGTTCTGGCGAAGTGCCACAAAAGCAAGCCCGGCGGCCGCAAGCAGCAGCACCGCGGCGATGGCAAACGTGTAGAGTCGTCGAGTGCGTGCGCGCATGGCGGCTCTTATAGAGCGCCCCGCGCGGGAATGGGAGTGCGGCAGATGCATCGCACCTGCCGCCTCCGGTCACATTACTTGCCGCGGGCCCAGCGCTTGGCGGCTTCGGCAATCCGCACGCCGTAAACGCGGGCCGTTTCAAGATCGCCCTTGCGCGGGGCTTCTTCCGGCGAGGCGTCGGAGGGCGAAATGGCCAGCGCGCCGCTGAAACCGGCCGTCCAGTTCACGTCGTCAGGGCCGTGGGCCTTGGTGTTCGACGGCAGGAGGCCCGTGCCGACCCAGACCTGTCCGTGCTGTTGCGACAGGGTGAAGAAGTAATCGAGGGTCGATTTCTTGTCCCCGTTCACCGAGGCGGAGTTCGTGAAGCCGCCGGCGATCTTGTCCTTCCACACCTGCGTGAACCAGGGCTTGGAGGTCGCGTCGGCGAACTTTTTGAACTGCCAGGCCGGTCCGCCCATGTAGGTCGGGCTGCCATAGATGATGGCGTCCAGCTCGGCGAGCTTTTCGAAAGTCCCGTCCGGCAGGTTGCCGTCCTGGTCGATGCGGAAGACTTGAACGTCCGCCCCTTCGACCGAGGCCGCACCGGCCGCGACGGCCTCAGCCTGTTTCACCGTGTGGCCGTAGCCGCTGTAATAGACAATTCCGATTTTGGTCATGGCGCTTATCTCCGCGTGATCTGATCCTGTTCGGCCCACCCCTGCAGGCCGGCGACGCAGATATGGCACCACACTTCCCTTGAAAAAGTAGGTTCCTATAAGTAACTAAAGGACCGGACGGTACGTCTTGCCGGAAACAGGTGCATTCCCATGACCACGAAGAATCCGAATAAGTCTCATGCCCACACGTCCTGCCCGATGGACGCGTTGCTGCAGACCCTGTCCGGCCCGTGGACGACCTACATCCTGTGGCTGCTGGCCAGCCAGGGCACGCTGCGCTTCGGCGAGCTGAAGGGAAACATGCCCGGCATTTCCTCGAAGGTGCTGACCGAGCGGCTGCGCATGCTGGAGGAAAACGGCCTCGTGAGCCGGGACTACAAGCCCACCATCCCGCCTTCGGTCTACTACGCGCTCACGCCGCGCGGCATGGAACTGAAAGACGTGCTCGACGGCCTCGGCCAGCTCGCCATCCGCTGGCACGAAGAAGACGCGCGGGTGGACGCCTGATCCCTTTGCCTCCCGCATAGGCTCGCCACGCCCTTTGTGGTAATGGATCGAGGCGATGAGCGATGCCCTTGGCCCCGGCGATCTGGTCCTGTGCGTGAACGCGGCCCCCAACCACGTGACCGGACAACCCGTGCCCCTCGTGGCCGGCGAGACCTATCGTGTTCTCGAAGTGATGGAGTTCGCCTGCCCGTGCGGGCGATCCGATGCGCTGCTTGATGTCGGCGTGGGCTTCGCCTGGTGCCAGACCCGCTTCCGCCTCCTCCCCAAGCCGAAAGCAAGTGCCAGAACCCGCCGCGCCTCGACGCCGAAGAAGCTGCAACCCACTGACGGGCGTGGCAGCTAGAATTCCGGAATGAAGTTCAACGCCTGTGCTCCCCTGTCAGCAGGCGCAAGGCAAGGCGGGACCGGCGTCAGTCGCAGCGAAGCCCGGCCCGATTCTTCGGCAGGTAGCCGATCGTGTTTCCTTGCGAATCCTGAACTTCCGTCTGTTCAGTCGTCCAGACGGTATGACAACCCTGCGCCTCCAGCCGGTCTTTTATGGTCATAGCCCAGGTTGGCGACCGCCAGTCATCGCCTGAACCCAGGAAAGTATCGACCCGGATGAGGTTGAAATTGTTGACGTCCGGCGCTCCAACCAGCGCGGCGGTGAGGGACTGAATGCTTTCATACGTCGCCATCGCGCCGCTTTCATCGAAGGTGGCTGTGAGCGACTTGCGAGTCAGCTGGTAGCTGCACTGGAACGCGCCGTCGCCCTGCGCTGAACACGTCGGCTCGGCGATGGAAAACTCCTGTGCATCCATGGCCGCCTGACCGCCGAACGTGGGAGCGGATATCATCACACCCAGCAATCCCGCCTCGACATAGCCGACGGCGAAATGTTCGTTGCGAATAGCGTTGACCATGTCCATGGCGCTCGGACCGTCTGCAAGAGGACGCACTTCGTCCAGACGCGCGGCACGTGCTTTCTCGTCTGCTGCTCGCTTCTCGGCTTCCTTCCGCTTTTCCTGTTCGCGATACTGCTTGAGCTTTTCGACAGAGTCGGCCTTTGCCTGCCGGTCGGCCGCTGAAAGCGAAATGCGAAGCCGTTCGGCCAGCTCCGGTTTCACCGCGGTCCGCTTGGGGTCGAGTTGGCTTCCGAGCACCAAACGCTGGCTGTCCCCGGACTGAAGCATGTACGCCTCAAGCGCGACGATCTGCGATTCCGGCATGGCATTCAGCCATTCCGCTGGCGCCAGAGCGGCAGCAATGAGGGTGCCGAAGTGTTTGGTATAGGCTGCACGGATCGCCGGGTCGGGGACACTCGCCGGCAAGGGCAACTCAAGTTCGTGGAGCCCCGCGGAACAATGCCGCGCCAGCAGCAACGCCGCGAGGGTATGAGGCATTGAACTACGGTCCAGGATGCTCACGTCGCAAACCTGCGAGAAGCGGTCTTCGAACATGTCGATCTGTTGTTGGAGCGGCCGGTTCTTCCCCTTGTCCAGGGCGCGCATATAGTTCTTCCAGACGATGGTGTTCTCATACGGAACCCGGACGAACTTTCCAATCGCCACGAAATCGTTGGCTTCGTCCCGCCTGACGACAGGCATAATGCCAGTCAGTGAAGAGTTGCCCGCAACCAGCAGGGGGGCAACCTGCCGCCAATCGGCCCATTCCACTCCCGGAAACTCATCGTGCTCGAGTCTTCCGCCATCAGCAAATTCTGTCAGTATCCGCACAATTCCCGGACTGGTCCCGCAGGCATCGTACACCTGCTGGAATGCGGCCCGGTCATAGCTGCTCCATGTCAGCTGAATTAGCTCTTCGGCAGGGTCCGCAATCGGTGAAGCCGCCTGGGTCGTCCGGCCCTCCACCCGCACCGTCACGATAGGGCGGGCACAATCAACCTGTCCGTCAAACCGGCCAACGAACCGGTTCAGTTTCGGATCTTCCTGTACGGTGATGGTCTGGGCCTGCGCAGGCAGCGCAGAGAAGGCGATGACCAAAATGAACCCAACGCCCAGGAATTTGTCGCGCAAATCCAGCCCCCGTCCCCTATCCACACGGGCAATTTATCACGGATCGAAATTCCCCGGCAATGGGAAACGACTATGGCACTACCGCAATGCGCTTCAGGGCGCCACTTCCGGCGCGGGCGGGGCCTCGTCGCCCTGCCCGAGGGCGTCGATCATCGCGCGAAAGCGTTCGCGGCGCGGGTCGTCTTCGGCGAGGTGGTTATAGATGTAACGCATGGCCTGTTCGGCCTTTTCCTGGTCGCCCGCCTGCGCGGCGCCCATGGCCGCCCACATGCCGGCACGCACCTGCGTCTGGTCCAGCTTGTAGGCCTGCGCATAGAGCTCCGTCGCCTGCGGGCTGACACCGCCGCCGGAGAGTTCCACCAGCGTGTCGGCCAGCGCCACCAGCGCCGGCACGAAATTCCCGTCCCTGCGCAGTGCGGACTGATAGGCCCGCGCAGCGTCTTCCGGCCGGCCCTCGGCGCGCAGCATCTCGCCGATGAAGTAGTGCGGCTGCGGATCGTCCGGCTTCTTCTGCGTCGCCAGTTCGAGGCGCGACAGCGTCTCGGCTGCCGTCAGCGTTTCGGGGGCAGTGCGGATCTTTTCGGCGAGGCCTTCCTGCCGCTTCTCCATCGGTTCGTCCGGCATGCCGGGCGATCCCACCATCAGGTAGCCTGCAACGGCGAGCGCCGCACAGCCAACGGCGATCCCAATGTTCAGTCGGTTCATCGCTTCGGAAACCTCAGGCGTGCGCGCAGACCCCCGGCCGGGGCCTCGTCCAGTTCAAGCACGCCCTTATGCAGCTCCGCCAGCTCCGTGACAATCGAAAGGCCCAGCCCGGTACCGGGGGTTGTTTCATCAAGTCGCACCCCCCGCTTCAGCGCGCCTTCGCGCTCCTGCCCGGTCAGGCCCGGCCCGTCATCGTCCACCTCGATCCGCAATTCCGAAGCATCGTCGCTGACCCCGACGCGCACATCCGCCTTCGCCCACTTGCAGGCGTTCTCCATGAGATTGCCCATCATCTCTTCAAGGTCCTGCTGCTCGCCGCGGAACATGGCGCCCTCGCCGCCAAACACGGAAACGTCGATGCCCCGGGAATCGTAGAGGCGGTTCAGCATGCGCGCGATGCCATCCAGCACCGGCCGCACTTCCGTCCGCGCCCCCAGCGCCTCGGCCCGCGCCGCCATGCGTGCGCGTTTCAGGTAGTGCTCCACATTGGTCTGCATGGAATCGACCTGCCGGCGCACCACATCGTCCAGCTGGGTCGCGCCCTTCGCCTCGTTCTTGAGCACGGCAATCGGCGTCTTCAGCGCGTGCGCGAGGTTGCCGACATGCGTGCGGGCGCGCTCCACGACCGTCTGGTTATGGTCGATCAGCTTGTTCAGTTCCTCGGTCAGCGGCCGCACTTCGGACGGGTAATCGTCCGCCAGCTTGAGGCGCGTACCCTCGCGGATCTCCGCGATATCGTGGCCGAGCTTCGTCAGCGGCCGGAGCGAATAGCGGATACCCGCCACCATGGCCGCGAACACGCCCCCGAACAGCACCACCATCGTGCCGATCAGGAGGCTGCGGAACCGCACGGCGGCCGCATCGTTCTGCGCCCGGTCGGCGGCGGCCACGAGGACAAGCGGCGTCTCCCGGTTGGCAACGATGATGGCCTTTGCCGCCGCGAAGATCCGCTGCCCGGCAGGCCCCGGCCCGATCCCGAACTGAGTGGTCCCCGGTGTCCCCAGCGCGCGCTTCAGCAAGCGGGGCGACATCGGTACCGGCTCGTCCCAGAGGCTGCGCGACCGGAGGTCGCCCGCCGGCTGGCCGTCGGCGTCCACCGCAACGATGGCCCAGTAACGGCCGGAATACTGCGTCTGGTACCGGGAATCGGTCGACAGGAAGATGTGGTTGTCGTCGGTCACGCGGCCATCCGGCAGGAAGGCTCCTTCGCGCGTCATGTCGCGGGTCAAGGTCACCAGCGTCTGGTCGAGGTCGTCCGCCAGCAGGGCCAGCGTCTGGGCCCGGTAGACCGCCGACAGCGCCACGGCGCCGCCGCCGAGGACGATCAGACCCCAGACCGCGGCAGCCACCATGATCCGCCGCGCCAGGGACAGGCGCGTCCAGCGGTCAAGGAAAGTGACAGGTTTGTCTTCGGCCTCGCTCATGCCCGGCATTCAGCACGAGGCAGCATCAGCCTGCAACGCGCGCTTCGTTCTCCGGCACGACAAGACGATAGCCGAGACCGCGTTCGGTCTGGATCCGGTCCTGCCCGATCTTGCGGCGCAGGCGCCCGATGAACACCTCGATCGTGTTGGAGTCGCGGTCGAAATCCTGGTCGTAGATATGCTCGACAAGTTCCGTACGCGGAACGACCCGGCCCTGATGGTGCATCAGGTAGGACAGGACGCGATATTCGTGCGCGGTCAGCTTGATCGGCTCGCCATTGATCATGGCCCGGGCCGCGCGGGTGTCGACCATCAGCTTGCCGGCCTCAATCGTCGCGGCCGAATGGCCGGCGGCGCGGCGCAGCAGGGCGCGCAGGCGGGCCAGTAACTCTTCAGTGATAAAGGGCTTGGTCAGGTAGTCGTCGGCCCCGGCATCGAAGCCGGCCACCTTCTCGCTCCACGAATCGCGGGCCGTCAGGATGAGGACCGGGAAGGACTTGCCGTCGGCGCGCCACTTCTTCAGCACGCTCACCCCGTCCATCTTGGGCAGGCCTAGGTCCAGGATCACCGCATCATAGGGCTCGGTATCGCCCAGGAAGTGGCCGTCCTCGCCATCTGCCGCCAGGTCCACGGCATAGCCGGACTGGCCTAGCACATCGGCCAGCTGGCGGCGGAGGTCCGCATCGTCTTCAACAACCAGGATACGCATGCTTCAGCTACTCCCTGAAAACCCCAATGTCGGCTCAGGCGCCGCGGCGGTCAAGGATGGCACCGGACTGCGCATCGACCACGAAGTGCATCTTGCGGCCGTCGCCCGTCATCCAGTCGATCTCGTAGACCGCCTTGCCGTTGCCCTTGTCATAAAGGTCGGCGCTCAGCTGGTAGCCACCATATTCGCGCTTCAGCCCGCTGAAGATCTGGCTGAGCGGCACGGTTTTTCCCTGTGCACGCGAATCGCGGGCCTGGCCGGGCGAGAACTGGTTCATCCAGTCCTGCGCGAGCGCGGCGGGCGCGGCAGCGAGGCCAAGAGCCAGGAGAAGGGCAGCAATCCGTTTCATAGGGTGGCGTATAGGGTGCCAGCTCTGAATGTGAAGTGAACGGTGCCGTTCACTTTCATTCAGCGCCGCCTTCCGGGGTCTTCCGGGGCTGGCGGGCCTGGATGGCCGCATCGATCTTGGGTTCCGAGGCGATCACAAGGCCCCGTGTCACCCCTTTCACGACGGCCGAGGTCCGGTCCGACACGTTCAACTTGGTAAAGATCCGCCGCACATAGGTGTCCACCGTCTCCTGTCCCAGCTCCAGCTGGCGGGCGATGGCGGCATTGCTCTTGCCCTGTGCCATCCAGTGCAGGACGTCCAGTTCCCTTGTCGACAGGCGGGGGATGTCGTCGGCATCCGCCACGATCAGCTCGCAATAGCGCAGGTATGACGTCTCCGCCGCGATGCGCAGCAAGTCGAGGTCCGCCGTCTCGAACCCGTCCGGCTTCAGCGGCTTGCCCAGTCCGACAAAGCCGACCCGCGCGGCCGAACCATAGGCCGGAATGCCGATCCCGTCGGCCATGCCCCATTGTTCGAGCGATTTCAGATAGGCCGCCTCGGACGGCTGCAGGATCACGCCCTCCGGCAGCTTGCCCCACCGGAACGAGCGGCCGATTCGCAGGGCGATGTCCGGCAGCGGGTCGCTGCCCCGCTGTGCCTCGCGATAGGCCCGCTCCCATTCGAGGGGGAAGCCCATGTTGATCATCATGCGGCCTTCGCGGCGGTCCTGCACCACGGGCGAGACATAATAGGCAGCAGAAAACCCCAGCTCGGCAAAAGCCGCCATGGTCGAATCGCGCAGGTCGAACACCGACTCCGCTCTCAGCAGGGCACGCAGCAGATCCAGCATTTCCGCCTCCCGGACCGGAACCTGCAGACCCTATGCCATCAGCGCGCCGCGCGATACCTGTTCGTGTGCGGCACTATTTCCGCCGGCCGCCCAGCACCGCGACCAGTTCCTCAACCTTGGCGCGACGCTCTTCCAGCTTGTCGGATTTCAGCGCCGTATCCACGCAGGTCTCGAGATGGTCGTCCAGGACCAGCGCCTCGAATCCGCTGAGGGCGGCCTTGATCGCCTGCACCTGCCGGACGACGTCGATACAGTAACGCCCTTCCTCGACCATGTTCGCCACGCCGCGCACCTGCCCCTCGATCCGGGCAAGGCGTTTCAGGGCTGCGTCTTTTGTTGCCTGTCGCATATTCGATACCTCTTGGGGGTATCGGTACTCCAAGCAGCCCGGCCGGTAAAGCGCCGCGTATCGGCCCCGCCTAGAGGCGCGAGCCGTCCAGTGCGACGTCCGCCTTGGCCCAGGCCATCATGAAGTGATGGCGCAGCTCCGCCGCCTCCTCCACTTTGCCCTGCGCTTCCAGCGCCTTGGCGAGCCCTGCCATGGACCAGCCATTGTGCTTGTATTCCTCAAGGTCGCGCCGGTAGACGGCTTCCGCGTCACCATAACGCCCGGCCGTCATCATCGCCTCGCCCAGCGACTGGCGCGTCGGGTAATACCAGAACGGCGGCTCGGTATAGGGCAGCGAATCCTGCAGGCTCACCGCCGTCTCGAAATGGTCGATAGCGGTCTCGCCATCATCCTTTGCCACGGCGATCTCGCCCAGCAGCAGCGCGTCGGCGATGTTGAGCAGTGTGCTGGCCGGATAATCGTTCGTATCCATGAACTGGATCTGGACCGTGTCCTTCACCTTCGCGAGTTCGGCCTCTTCCAGCGCCGCGAGGTCAGGCTTGCCCTTGCGGGCCAGCGCCGTGCCGCGCGCGTAGTGCCAGATCGCGTTCGAGTAATCGAGATCTGCCGGCGGCGCCTCCATGGCGAGGATCTCGTCCCACCGCCCGAACTGGACATGCGCCAGCATCGGGATCGTCTTGAAGAACTCGATCGTCGGGAATTCGCGGATCTGCTCGATACGGACATTGTCCGCCAGCTTCTGCGCAGCCTCCAGCGCCACCGCACTCTGGCCGGACATGCTCGCCGCCGCCCACAGGAAGTGGATATTGTGCGGATAATAGAGCGCCGGATAGAAGCCCTGTGCATTGCACTGCGCGATATAATCCTCGTCCACTTTTGCGGCGAGCACGTTGGCCTGCGCCGCATCGTCATAACGCCCGACGCGCCAGTAGATGTGCGCCGGCATGTGCACGAGATGGCCTGAGCCCGGTACCAGCGCGATCAGCCGGTCGGCCTCGTCCTCGGCGCGGCCGGCATCGGCGGAAGCCTCCACCGCGTGGATATAGAGATGCAACGCCAACGGATGATTGGGCGAGCGCGCGAGGATCGCTTCCAGCGCATTGATCACTTCCACCGTCTCCGGCTTCGGCTCGCCATCCGCCGACCAGTAGTCCCACGGCATCGTGTCCATCCAGGCTTCGGCATAGATCGCCGCCGCGTCGTCATCGTCCGGATGCGCCGCCACGTAGCGGCCCATGGCTTCGGCATAGGCGATGTCCTGCGGCGCGCGCTCGGCCTCGAAGTCGGCGCTGTAGCGCGTCGCCAGCGCATCGATCAGGTCCTGCTCGGCCGGGCTCGCCTTGTCCTTCAGGGCGATGGCCTTCTGGATCGCCGCATAGGCCGCCGCGCGATCCTCCGGCGACATCACCGCCTTGCCCTTGCTGGTCACGTTGATGTTCGGACCGGTCGCCAGCGCCTCGCCCCAGAAACACATTGCGCAGTCGGGATCCAGCCGCTGCGCCGCCCGGAACGACCGGATCGACTCGGCATGGTTGAACCCGAAGGCCAGGACCATGCCCTGGTCGAAATATTTCTGCGCATCGGCGCTCGCCGTGGTGATCGGGCGATGGAAATCGCCCATGCCCTCGAATAGCGGTGCTCCGGCGCGTGCGACAAGGTCCGCCTCGCCCGCGACAGGTGCCAGCGCTGCAGTATCGTCAGCAGGCGGCGCAGACTGGCACGCCGACAGGGCCAGCACGCTCGCCGCCGCAAACAGGAATTGCGTTCTCATCTTGTATCCCTCCACCACCCGCTTCTCCGGCGGGAAGGGAGGAACATTACCACAGATCGGCCCGCCGGAGCAGGCGAAAACGTGGCCGCGCCGCCCTACTCCTCCGCAGGCGCATCGACCTGCGCCTGGGCCTGCAGCACGACCTGCCAGCCCGAAGCCCCGCCCCGCCCGCGCATGAAGGGCGTGTAGCTCAGCTCCAGATAGACCGGATCGACCGTGAAGCCGCTGGCGCTCGCCGGCATGTCCACCGGCGCATAGGTGAACTTGTGATAGACTTCGAAGTCCATGTTCTCGGAATCTTCGTCCGTTTCCCAGCCCTCACCGAGACAGGCCTTCAGTTCTGCCGCCGCCGTGTCGAACGCCGCCTCAGCCCTTGCCTGATCGCCCTCGCGGTCCATCGAGTTCCCCTCGAACAGAGGGCAGCTGTAGGTGTAAACTTTCGAACCACCGCCGAAGCCGTTCATGACGTTCATTGTGCAGACCTTGCCGAACGCCGCATGCTTGCCCTCGAAGGAATCCGGCAGGGGCATGTCGCCCAGCATCCGGTTCTTGCTGCGCAGGCTCAGGAACGGCTCGGCCTCGGTCCGCGCGTCGAGGATCGGCTGGATATTGCCGCACGGCCCCGACGCCGTTTTGGGGGCCCCGGAGTCCGCCGCCCCGCAGGCGGCAAGCGAAAGAATGGACAGGCTGAGTGCTGCGATGCGCATGACCGGCATCCCCCGTGAGGTCAGTTTCTGGAATGACCGTGTCTAGGGGCAGCCGTCCGGGGCGTGTATCACCCGAACAGGGGGGCTCAGGATTTCTCCGCCCACTTGCGCAGGCCTTCGTCCTTCGGATTGTCGAGCACGATTTCCAGCCGCACGTAGAGATCGCCCGCAGGATCGGTCTGCACGCCCTTGCCCTTCAGGCGCAGCTGTGCGCCTGTATTCGAACCGGCCGGTACTTTCAGCGACACCGAACCGGACGGCGTCTTCACGTCCACGCTGCCGCCCAGCACCGCCACTTTCAGGCTGATGGGCAGCTTCATGCGCAGGTTCTTGCCGTCCCGCTCCCAGACCGGGGACAGGCGCACTTCCACTTCCAGCATCGCATCGCCGGGCGGACCGCCATAGGGCGACTGCTGGCCCTGGCTTTTCAGGCGCAGCGTCTGCCCGGTCTCGATCCCGGCCGGGATGTTCACGTCCAACGCGCGGCCATCGGCCATTGTCATCCGGCGGCGCGCGCCCAGCACGGCATCCTCGAAATCGATCTGCACGCGATAACGCACGTCGCGGCCCTTCTGCGGGCCGGGTCCGCGGCGCGAGCGTCCGCCGCCGCCGAACATGCCGGACAGGATGTCCTCGAACGGGTCGCCCTGCGGGCCGTCGAACGGGCTCTGGCCGGAACTGCTCTGCCAGCGATAGCTGGTACCGCCGCCACCCGGATAACCGCCGGAGAAGCCCGCCGGATTGCCGTCGCCGTCGATCTCGCCGCGGTCGAACTTCGCCTTCTTCTCTGCGTCGCCGAGGATTTCATAAGCCGCAGAGACCTTCTTGAATTCCTCTGCCTTCTTCGGGTCGTCCTTGTGCGTGTCAGGGTGCAGGGCTTTCGCCTTGGTGCGGTACGCCTTCTTGATCTCGGCCTCCGTGGCCGAGCGCGGAACGCCAAGCACAATGTAGGGGTCGATAGCCAAGTGAGTCGTATCCTTCTGACAAACTGTTTTCCCGCCTACAGTTAAGGCGTCCCGAGGCCGATTGAAACCCACTTGCCCATGCGGCCATCTGCTCCGACTTCAGCGACTTTTGCCGCGATCCCCGCCGTCTCGCCCAGCAGCGCACCGCCTCCAGGAACGCATTCCCCGCCAGCTGCAGCTGTGTGTAGACGCCTTCCAGGAAAGCAGCGCCGGGCAAGTCCGGCATCGGCCGGCGGATCAGCGCCGCCGCCGCCTCATGCGCCGTCACCAGCGGCACGCTTGCCGCCGCCTCGGCCACCATGCGCACGCAGCGATAGGCGACCGCATTGCAGTGATATCCGTCGCGGGTCAGGGCGCCACCGTCCCGGCCGCCCCAGGTGGGACCTCCGGGCCCTGTTAACGCCACCAGCGGTGGAGCCGTTTTCGACTCTTGCCTGATCCATCCCCAAGCCCAGTTCCACGCCATGCCACGCCGTCCGCCTCCACCCTCTGATGACGTGAAGTTAAAACAGTGCCTTCCCCCGGGGATTGGATTTGATAAATCCTTATGTTTTCAATATCAAACATGCTGAATATGGCAGGTTTGCTGCTGCAATTTCCCACAAAAACGACCTAGCCGGGCGTAGCCACAGCGGCGCAAATCTGCTTTGTCCAAACCTTCGTTTTTACGGGGTTGAGGAGCAGAACGCATGTCGGCACGGGTCATTTCCATCGCCAACTCCAAGGGCGGGGTCGGCAAGACGACGACCACCGTCATGCTGGCCGAGGCGTTCGCCG
>Ga0209607_1002470_pt1 | contig 14689 bp, 12 predicted proteins | sample AD_UKC117_MetaG_FD_184413 | JGI IMG/M metagenome (GOLD analysis project Ga0209607, IMG submission 184413) | Active sludge microbial communities of municipal wastewater-treating anaerobic digesters from Hong Kong - AD_UKC117_MetaG (SPAdes)... | ecosystem: Engineered > Bioreactor > Anaerobic >... | reverse complement strand
TGCGCGACGCCGAGAAGTTCCGCGCCGAACTGAGCATCCCGCTGATCCTGCTCGGCGGGATCACCAATAAGGACGCGATGGACAAGGCCATGTCAGCGGGATTCGACTTCGTCGCGATGGGGCGTGCGCTGCTGGCCGAGCCGGATCTTGTCAACCGGATGCGAGCCGACGGGCAGGCCCGCTCGGTGCGCTCGGTCTGCGACCACTGCAACAAGTGCATGCCGACGATCTACACGCGCACGCGGTGCGTCCTTACCGGGGGCCCGGACCGCTAGAGTTGGCGCCGATGAGCAGCCCCTCGACGCCTTCAGTGCCAGCGCTGACCGTCTGGCACGACGGCACGGCACGCGCCTTCACCGCGGGTACCGACGTGGTGGTCGGCCGCGACCTGCGGGCCGATATCCGCATCCCCCACCCGCTGGTCTCCCGTGCGCATGTTGTGCTGCGACCCGCCTACGGCCGGTGGACGGCCGTCGACAACGGCTCGCTCAACGGCATGTTCGTCCGCGGCCGACGGGTCCCGGAGGTCGAGGTGACCGACGGCACGGTGGTGAATCTGGGCAATCCGGAAGGACCGGAGCTGCGCTTCGAGCTCGGCAGCCAGCAGGGTCCGACCGGGCGGTTGCCGCAGCCCCCAACCGAGATGATCGCCGGGCCGCCGCCTGTGCAGCAGACCTACCAGTACCCGACTCGCCCCGCCCCGCCCCCGCCTCCCCCTCCGCCGCCGTCGCGCCCGGTCTACCGGGAACCGGAGAACGCCCCCACCCAGATGGGTCCGTCGGCGGCGCGCGCGGGCGGCACGTCGAACCTGGCCACTTCGATGCTCAAGATTCTCCGGCCGGGCTCGTCGTCGGCTCCGCCGCCACCGGGATCGCTGACCATCGGGCGGGCCACCGACAACGACATCGTCATCCCCGACGTGCTGGCATCACGCCATCACGCCACCCTGATCCCGACCCCGGGCGGAACCAAGCTCGCCGACAACCGGTCCATCAACGGCACCTTCGTCAACGGCAACCGGGTGGACGCCGCCCTGCTCAATCCGGGCGACGTGGTCACCATCGGCAACGTCGACCTGGTTTTCGACGGCGTAACGCTGGCTCGGCGGGCCGAGACGGCGGCGGCCGCCGGAACCGGCGGGCTGGACGTTCGCGGACTCACCTGGACGATCGAGGGCAACAAGACGTTGCTGGAGAACATCTCGTTCACCGCACGCCCCGGAACGCTGACCGCGGTCATCGGACCGTCCGGCGCGGGCAAGTCGACCCTGGCCCGCCAGGTCGCCGGCCTCACCCACCCCACCACCGGAACGGTCAGCTTCGAGGGCCACAACATCCACGCCGAGTACGCCTCGCTGCGCTCCCGGATCGGGATGGTGCCCCAGGACGATGTGGTGCACGGTCAGCTCACGGTCAACCAGGCTCTGATGTACGCGGCCGAGTTGCGCCTTCCACCGGACACCACGACCGAGGACCGCCAGCAGGTGGTCAAAGAGGTGCTGGCCGAATTGGAGATGACCGCGCACGCCGACACCCGCGTCGACCGGCTCTCCGGTGGCCAGCGCAAACGGGCGTCGGTGGCGCTGGAACTGCTGACCGGGCCGTCGCTGCTGATCCTCGACGAACCGACCTCGGGGTTGGATCCGGCCCTGGACCGTCAGGTGATGACAATGCTGCGCCAGCTGGCTGACGCCGGGCGCGTGGTGCTGGTGGTCACCCACTCGCTGACCTACCTGGATGTGTGTGATCAAGTGCTGCTGCTCGCGCCGGGCGGCAAGACGGCGTTCTGCGGCCCGCCGAGCGCGATCGGCGCGGCGATGGGAACTACTAACTGGGCCGACATCTTCAGCACGGTGGCCGCGGATCCGCAGGGCGCCAACGACCGGTACCTGGCGCTCAGCGGTCCGCCGCCGGCGGCGCCGCCGACCGAACAGCCGTCCGCACTCGGTGAGCCGACACACACCAGCCTGGCGCGCCAGTTCTCCACGATCGTGCGCCGGCAAACCCGGTTGATCATCTCCGATCGCGGCTATTTCATCTTCCTGGCGCTGCTGCCGTTCATCATGGGCGTGCTGTCGCTGGCGGTGCCCGGCACTGCCGGCTTCGGGGTGCCCGATCCGATGGGCGATGCGCCCAACGAGCCGGGGCAGATCCTGGTGCTGCTCAACGTCGGGGCGATCTTCATGGGTACCGCGCTGACCATCCGCGACCTGATCGGCGAGCGGCCGATCTTCCGGCGTGAGCAGGCGGTCGGGTTGTCCACGACCGCCTATCTGCTGGCGAAGGTCTGCGTCTACACGGTGTTCGCGGTGGCGCAGTCGGCGATCGTGACGACCATCGTGATCTGGGGCAAGGGTGCGCCGACCCAGGGCGCGGTGGCGTTGGGAAACCCGTCGCTGGAGTTGTTCGTGACCATCGCCGCCACCTGCGTGGCCTCGGCCAACCTGGGCCTGCTGCTGTCGGCGCTGGCGAAATCCAATGAGCAGATCATGCCGCTGCTGGTGGTGGCGATCATGAGCCAGCTGGTGTTCTCGGGCGGGATGATCCCGGTGACCGATCGGCTGGTGCTCGACCAGCTGTCGTGGCTGACGCCGGCCCGGTGGGGTTTCGCCGCCTCGGCGTCCACGGTGGACCTCATCCACCTGGTGCCGGGACCGTTGACGCCCAAGGACCACTGGTGGGAGCACACCGCCTCGAGCTGGTGGTTCGACATGGCCATGCTCACCGCGCTGAGCATCGGATATCTGCTGCTGGTGCGCTGGAAGATCCGGCTCAAGACCTCCCGTTGAGCCGGCGCAGCGACATGATCCGGCGATGCCGGTCGGCGGCACGGGTGCGCTTGCGCTGCGGCATGGCCAGGCCGCGGTACGGCGAAGGCGGTTCGGCCTCGGCGGGCGTGAACTCAACGGAGCCGGTGGGAATCGATAGGCCCGAGATCAACAGGACGCTGCCGGGAACGGTGCGATAAACGTGCCCGGACGGAGCCGTCCAGACGACGGTGCCGTCGGGCAGTTGTTCATCTCGCCAGCCCCGCGGACCTGACCAAAATGTCTTGAGCAAGTGATGTTTTCGACACTTCAATTTCAGATTCGAGGCGTGCGTGGGTCCGCCGCGACTGTAGGGAATGGTGTGGTCGATATCGCACCGCTCTGCCGGACAGTCGCAACCAGGGAAGCGACAGGTGAGGTCCCGGGCGCGGATGAAGTCGGCCAGGGCCTTCGACGGGCGGTAGCGCGGTTCCGGCGGGCTCTCGCCGGGATGCACCACTGGACGGGCTTCAGCAATGCCGCGGGCTATGAGGTCGGCGAGAACGGCGGCGGGCACCGCCGGTCCGCCCATGACGATTCCCGAGGTGGGCGCCGGACGGGTTTGAGCCGGAGGGGTCGGCTGATCGCGTCGCGCGTAGTCCCGCAACACCTCCGCCAGGCGCTCGCGGCTGGTGATCACCTCGGTGGTGTTGTCGCCGGGGCGCTCGCCGTGCACGACCTCAGCGTCGGCGGAGTTCAGCGCGGCGGCTTCGGCCACGACGTGCACCACGACCGACGGCGGGCGCTTCTCGTCGGTGGTGGCGGCGCAGTCAGGACCGCCGCAGGCACACACCAGCGTGGTGTGTCCCTCCGCCAGGGCGCCCATCGCGTCCGCACGACGCTGTTCCACCGTGCGGGGGTCGTTGTCGCAGACGGAGTGCGCCATCGCGGTCAGGCGACGGTCGAGCAGGGTCGCATCGACGGGATTCAACTCGCCCGTCAGGTAGGACACGTCGCGATCGTGGGCGATGTCGATATAGCGGCCCCGGGTCGTGCGCTCCGACCGGTGCCGCGCTTCCGGGTCGTGGCGGACGACGACAGCATCGACGGCCCGCTGCATCTTCAGCACCGATAGGGGTCCCCAGTTCGGGATCTGCTCGGCCAGTTCGGCGTCGATGGCCGCGAGCGCGTTGGGGTCGAGGGCGAGCAGCGTCCGCGCGACGATCATTCGCACGGTGCGGTAGTCGAGGGCTCCAGTAGCGAACAGTGCGGCGACCTTGGGTAGCCGTTCCCGAAGACAGATGGCGTTGTGCAGAAGTGATCCCGCCGCCGCGGCGGTGATGCACTGGGCGGCGGCGACTTCGGCCGCGACTGCCTCCCACGGGTCGATGCGCCACAGTTCGCGACCTTGGCCGTCCTCGACGGGGATCTGGCGGCGTTCATAGAGTTCGGCGATCGCCGCCAGGCGGCGCGCACAGGCGATGTTCTCCACGCGCGCCGACTCCGCGATGATGTCTACCACCCCGGCGTCGGCAATTTCCTCGAACATGTGTTTGATTCTAGGGTTGCGGGGTGACAAAGTCCGGCCCCTAATCGGCGGCTGTGGACGAAGTCGGAACTGTCGGAATCACTCACCGGAGATGTCGAGGCCGTGGGCCGCGGCGAAGGCCAACCCCTGCGCTATGTCGATGCGCGCCCCCCGGCAGCCCGCCGTGGTCCACAGCGTCGGATCGACGCGGGCTCCACGCAGGTCAGCATCCTCCAGACGCAACCCCTGCGTGCGCGCCCCGGTCAGATCCGCGCCGCGCAGGACCGCCTTGCGGAGATCGGCCTGCACCAGCGAGGCCTCCCGCAGCCGGCAGCCGGACAGGTCCACACCGCGAAGATCCGCGCCGCCCAGAACCGTCAGGGTGAAGTCCACTTCGTCGAAGACGATCGGGCGCAGCCGGCAGTCCTCGAACGTCGAACCCATCATGCTGCAATGACGGAAGGTGCTGTGCCACAGCGTGGCCCTAACGAATCGGCAGTTGCGGAAGGCCGACCCGAGATGTTCCGACTCGGTGAGGTTGGTGCCACCGAAGTCGCATTCCGTGAACACCACCCGATCGGTGCGCAGGCCGGAGAGATCCTCCTCGGAGAAGTCGCGATCGGTAAGTTCCCGGCCGGACCACGGCGGCAGTGATGATGTCATCGTCGGATAGATTGTGGCCCATGGAGGCGAAGCGCTTTCAGCGCTGGTGGCTCGGAGCCTGCATCCTGGCCACGTTGATGGCGAACTGGGTGGGCGGTTTCAGCCTGGTGGTGACGATGGTGTTCGTCGTCATTTACGCAACGGGTGCCACCCTGATCGGTCGCGATGACGAAAGCGAAGACAGCGAAGACAGCGCCGAAGCCGAGGAGCCTGAAGCGGAGGAGCCTGAGGAGGCTGAGGAGGAAACCCGACTGTCGGGTTGACAGGTCTCAGGCGCGCCGCCGCCTTATCCCCAGGCGCTGATACATCCCCAGACGCCGTTACGGAGAGCTACTTTCGCCGGGGACCGGCGGTAACCTTTCCTCCGTGGGGCAGGACGATCTCAGCGATATCAAGCGGCGGCTCCAAGCCGCTGAACAGGACGCCGCAGCGGCGAGGATTCTCGCCGGCGCGGCCGACCGCGACGTGACCGAAATCCGGGCCGAGATCCGCGATTTTCGCAATGCCACGACGGCGAGCTTCAACGCCCTCCGACAGGACTTCGTTGATCTGCGCGGTCACGTCGATAGTCGATTCGAGCAGGTTGATCGGCGCTTCGACCAGGTGGATCGGCGCTTCCAGCAGGTTGATCGGCGCTTCGAGCACGTCGATAGGCGCTTCGACCGGGTTGATGGCGGGTTCGTCGAGATGCGCGGCAGGCTGGACGCGACCGTAGCCGGGCAGCAACGGATCGTCGAACTCATCGAGTCGTTGATCGACCAGCAGAACCGCTAGACCGAGGCCGTGTTTCGGATTTTTATCTTCGCCCGAACTCGCGATCCGCGACACTTGCTCCGGTCATCCCCAGGTGAGCGAGTTTGGGACAACCGCCGAGCCCACCCGCCGGTAGTCTTTCTTCCGTGAGTCAGGACGACCTCGACGACATCCGCAGGCGACTCCGTGCCGTTGAGCAGGATGCGGCGGCGGCAAGGATCCTCGCCGGTGCTGCCGACCGCGATGTTTCAGAGATACGAACTGAGATCCGCGACTTTCGTCGAGCTACAACCGCGAGTTTCAACGCACTACGCACAGACTTCGTCGATCTCCGAGAGGAGTTCACCGATCTCCGGGAAGACTTTGGCGATCTCCGGAACGACGTTGGCCGGGGCTTCGCTGAGATGCGCGGCAGGCTCGACGCGACCGCGGCCGGCCAGCAACGGGTCGTCGAACTCATCGGGTCGCTGATCGACCAGCAGAAGGGCTGAACCGGAAGCCCGTGTTCCGGATTCTCTTCTATTCCCCCCGGATAGCCCCGAATACCGGCAACGCGATCCGCATGGTGGCCGGGACCGGATGCCACCTGCATCTGGTCGAGCCCTTGGGATTCGACCTGTCCGAGCCGAAGTTACGCCGGGCCGGACTGGACTATCACGACCTCGCGTCAGTCACCGTGCACGCCAGTCTGGACGACGCCTGGACGGCGATCGGCGAGACCCGGGTATACGCCTTCACCGCCCACGCCCAGACTTCCTTCGACGAGATCGGCTACGAACCCGGCGACGTTCTGATGTTCGGCCCGGAACCGACCGGTTTGGACGAACAGACACTGGCCGACCCGCGCATCACCGAACAGGTGCGCATCCCGATGCTGCCCGGCCGACGCTCACTGAACCTGTCCAACGCCGCGGCGGTGGCCGCCTACGAGGCGTGGCGGCAGCACAAGTTCCACGGTGGGGTGTGAATCACCAACTGTCCCAGTGGGTCAGCTGCTCGGCGGGCAGCCGCTTGGCGAGTTTGAAGTCGGTGCCCTTGGTGTAGGCGATCGGGAACAGCCCGCCCTGGGTGTAGTGCTGGAAGGGGATGCCGAGCAGGTCGGCGGCCTTCTTCTCACCGTCGCCGATCAGGTGCAGCGTGGTCCAGGCGGTGCCGATACCCCGCTCCCGCAGCGCCAGCATGAAACTCCACACCGCGGGCAGCAGCGAGCCCCAGAACGATGCCTGCATGCCGGCGTCGGCGCCCTCGGGGCGGCCTTCCAGCAGCGGGATCATCATCACCGGCGCCTTCTCCATGTTCTGGTTGAGGTACTTCGCGGAATCCACGACGGCATCCATCTGCTGATCGCGAATATCGCCGCGGATGGGCTTGGGTAGATCGAGATAGCCGGTGCCGGTGGCCCGGTAGATATCGGCCAGCGCCTTCTTCTTGGCGGGGTCCTCGACGAACACCCACTGCCAGCCCTGGGCATTGGATCCGGTCGGCGCCTGCAGGGCGATGTCGAGACACTCCATCAGCACCTCGCGGGGCACCGGCTTGTCGAAGTCGAGGCGCTTACGCACCGAACGTGTGGTGGTCAGGACTTCGTCGGCGCTCAGGTTCAGTCTCATGATCGGAGACTAGCCGTTAGCGGAAGTCCCGGGACCGGGAGCCGATCGTCATCTCCAGGGGCCGCATCCGCTCGGCGACCACCGTCACCGCACCGCTGGCGTTCTGAACCTGCCCACGGATCAGCAGGGCCCGCGCCGTCTGGGCCACCCGCCGGTGCCGCACCCAGACCCCAGGTGTGCACAGCACGTTGACCATCCCGGTCTCGTCCTCGATGTTCATGAACGTCACGCCCCGCGCCGTCCCGGGACGCTGCCGATGGGTCACCGCACCGGCGATCAGCACCCGACTTCCGTCGGGAACCGTCAGTAGCCGCTCAGCCGGGATGACCCCGATCTCGTCGAGATCGGCGCGCAGGAACTGGGTCGGATAGCTGTCCGGCGAGACACCGGTGGCCCATACGTCCGCCGCGGCCAGTTCGGCCTCACTCATGCCGGGCAGCGCGGGGACATGCGGTGCCGAGCCAACTCCGGGCAGCCGGTCCGGGCGTTCGGCGGCGGCGGCCCCGGCAGCCCACAGCGCCTCCCGCCGGGTGCTGCCGAAGCAGCCCAGCGCCCCGGCGGTGGCCAGCGACTCGGTCTGGGGAACCGACAGTTGCACCCGGCCGGTCAGATCCAGCAGGGAGGCATACCGACCGCCGGACTGACGTTCGGCGACGATGCGCTGGGCGAGTTCCGCACCGATGTGCCGGACCGCGCCGAGCCCCAACCGGACCGAGGTGCCCCGATCCTCCAGGGTGGCGTGGGCCAGGCTGGCGTTGACATCGGGGCCGCGCACCTCCACCCCGTGCCGGCGGGCGTCGGCGACCAGTGTCTGCGGTGAGTAGAACCCCATCGGCTGGGCCCGCAACAGCGCCGCGCAGAACGCCGCCGGATGGTGCAGCTTGAACCACGAGGAGTAGAACACCAGCGAGGCGAAGGACAGCGAATGGCTCTCCGGGAAGCCGAAATTGGCGAATGCCTCGAGTTTCTCGTAGATCCGGTCGGCCACCTCCCCGGTGATGCCGTGACGCTGCTCCATCCCGGCGTAGAACCGCTCACGCAACCGCCGCATCTTGGCGGTGGAGCGCTTGGATCCCATGGCCCGGCGCAACTGATCGGCCTCGGCCGCCGAAAAGCCCGCGCAGTCGACCGCCACTTGCATCAGCTGCTCCTGGAACAGCGGCACGCCCAGCGTCTTGCGCAACGCCGGCTCCATCGAGGGGTGGTCGTAGACGACCGGCTCGAGACCATTGCGCCGCTTGATGTACGGGTGCACCGAACCGCCCTGGATGGGCCCGGGCCGGATCAGCGCCACCTCGACGACGAGGTCGTAGAACACCCTCGGTTTCAGCCGGGGCAGGGTAGCCATCTGGGCGCGGGACTCGACCTGGAACACCCCGACGGAGTCGGCGCGCTGCAGCATCTCGTAAACCGCCGATTCGGACAGGTCGAGGCGGGCCAGGTCCACCTCGATGCCCTTGTGTTCGGCGACGAGGTCGATCGCGTAGTGCAGCGCCGAGAGCATGCCCAGCCCCAGCAGGTCGAATTTGACCAAACCGATTGCCGCACAGTCGTCTTTGTCCCACTGCAGCACACTGCGACCCGGCATCCGGGCCCACTCCACCGGGCAGACGTCGGCGATCGGCCGATCGCAGATGACCATTCCCCCGGAGTGGATTCCCATATGCCGCGGCAGATCGGCGATCTGCACCGCCAGATCCACCACCGGCTCGGGGATCCCCTCGAGATCGGGCGATCCGGCCACCGGCGTCCAACGGCTGATCCGCTTGCTCCAGGCATCCTGCTGGCCCTGCGAGAACCCCAGCGCCCGCGCCGTGTCGCGCACCGCACTGCGGCTGCGGTAGGTGATCACATTGGCCACCTGCGCGGCGTAGTCGCGGCCGTAGCGGGTGTAGACGTACTGGATGACCTGCTCGCGCAGGTCCGACTCGATGTCGATGTCGATATCGGGCGGTCCGTCACGGGCCGGCGAGAGGAACCGCTCGAAGAGCAGTCCGTTGGCCACCGGATCGACGGCGGTAACCCCGAGTGCATAGCAGACCGCCGAGTTGGCAGCCGAGCCCCGGCCCTGGCACAGGATGTTGTTGCGCCGGCAGAACTGGGTGATGTCGTGCACCACCAGGAAATAACCCGGGAACTTCAGCTGGGAGATGACCTGCAGTTCCCGCTCGATCTGCGCGTAGGCGCGCGCCGCACCGGCCCGCGGCCCGTAGCGCTGCCCGGCGCCGACCATGACCAGCTCACGCAGCCAGCTGTCCTCGGTGTGCCCGTCGGGAACGTCGAACGGCGGTAGCTGCGGGGCGATCAACGCCAGTTCGAAGGCGCACTGCTCGCCGAGATCGGCCGCTGCGGTGACCACCTCGGACCGCTGGGCGAACAGCCGCGCCATCTCCTCGCCGGAGCGCAGGTGCGAACCGCCCAGCGGCGCCAGCCAGCCGGCCGCCTCGTCGAGGGACTGCCGGGCCCGAATCGCCGCCATGGCCATCGCCAGCCGGCCGCGGCGGGGCTCGGCGAAGTGCGCCGCCGTGGTGGCGACCACGCCCACGCCGAACCGCGGCGCGAGTTCGGCCAGTGCGGCGTTGCGCTCGTCGTCGACGGGGTGGCCGTGATGGGTCAGCTCGACACTGATCCGGTCGGCGCCGAAGCGGTCCACCAGGTCGGCCAGCGCCTCGGCGGCGGCACCCGGCCCGCCGGCCGACAACGCCTGGCGCACATGCCCTTTACGGCAGCCGGTCAGAATGTGCCAGTGCCCGCCGGCGGCCTCGGTCAGGGCGTCGTAGTCATAGCGCGGGCTGCCCTTCTGCCCACCGGCCAGATGCGCGGCGGCCAGCTGACGGGACAGCCGCCGGTAGCCTTCCGGTCCGCGGGCCAGAACGAGCAGATGCGGGCCCGGCGGATCGGGCACTCCGGCGCGGGCGGTGCCGCCCAGCGACAGCTCGGCGCCGAAGACGGTGCGCACGCCGAGGTCGGCGGCCGCCTCGGCGAAGCGCACCACCCCGTAGAGCCCGTCGTGGTCGGTCAGCGCGATGGCCCGCAGATCCAGCCGGGCCGCCTCCTCGACGAGTTCCTCCGGGCTTCCGGCGCCGTCGAGGAAGCTGAACGCCGAATGGGCGTGCAGCTCGGCATAGGGCACGGCCGAAGGGCGGCGGGGCGAGCGCGCCGGCGCGGCGACGGCGGGACCCGTCGGCCCGTCTGGCGCCGGCCGGCCGTTGAGCACCCGCTCCATCTCCGCCCAGGTCGGCGGTCCGTCACTCCAGCCCACCCGCAGCAGTTTATCGAACGTATGTTCTACCCGCCAGGGGGGTCGGGTTCGGCCGGGAGGAAACCGCGCGGCACTGCGGCGAAGGTTTTAGTCTCGACGTGTGACTTCGACCCATCCGGCAGAACCGCACGTCGGCGCCATCAACACCAAACTGAACTGGCTACGCGCCGGGGTCCTCGGGGCCAACGACGGCATCGTCTCGGTGGCCGGCATCGTGATCGGCGTGGCCGCCGCCACCGTCGACCGCGGACACATCCTGACCGCCGGGATCGCCGGGCTCACCGCCGGGGCGCTGTCGATGGCGCTCGGCGAATACGTCTCGGTGAGCACCCAGCGCGACACCGAGCAGGCGCTGCTGGCCAAGGAACGCCGGGAGCTCACCGAGGAGCCGGAGGCGGAGTTCGCCGAACTCGTCGGGCTCTACCAGGCCAAGGGGCTCTCGCCGGAGACCGCCCGCGCGGTGGCCGAGGAACTGACCGAGAAGGATGCCTTCGCCGCGCATATCGACATCGAACTGGGCATCGACCCCGACGACCTCACCAACCCCTGGCACGCCGCGATCTCCTCGGCGATCTCGTTCACCGTGGGGGCACTCCTGCCGCTGCTGGCCATCCTGCTGCCGCCGCCCTCGGCACGTATCCCGATCACCTTCGTCGCGGTCCTGATCGCCCTGGGAATCACCGGCTGGGTCAGCGCCCGGCTCGGTGGCGCCGATCCGGTTCGCGCGACACAGCGGGTCATCATCGGCGGCGCGCTGGCGATGGCGGTCACCTATGCCATCGGCCGACTAGTCGGCGGAGTGGTCTGAGGCGCGCCAGAGCCCGATCACCCCGCCGATCGCCGACGTCCGGGAATCTCACCCGAATTCTCCCCGCCACAGCGCCGGAGGAGGCAGTCTGTTCTGATGCAGGTTTTCCGAGGCCGAAAAGTGTCCGCCGCACTGGCGGGGTTGCTGGCCATGACGATGATCGCGGGCTGCGGCCAATCCGAGCCGAAGGTGCGCAATGTCACGCTCACCCTCATCCGGCACGCCCAGTCCGAGGCCAATGCCGACAAGGTCGCCTCCACCGACGTTCCCGGTCCGCCGCTGACCGCGGAGGGCAGGGCGCAGGCCGACGCGCTGGCCAAGCGGCTGTCGGGCGAGGGCTATGACGGCGTGTTCGCCTCGGAGATGTTGCGCACCGAGCAGACCGCCGCACCCGTGGCCAAGGCGCTCGGCGAGCAGGTGACAGTGCTGCCCGGACTCAACGAGATCTCCGCGGGCTGGTTCGAGGGCGTCCCGCTGTCGGACACCTCGGGCACCTTCCTGCTGGGCCCGGAAGCCTGGCTCAAGGGCGACCGCAGGTTCGGCATCCCGGGCTCGGTGAACGGAAACCAGTTCAACAACGCGTTCACCGAGGCGGTGCAGAAGATCTACGAGAGCGGTGATGAGAAGCCGGTCGCGATCTCCAGCGGCCTGGCGATCATGATGTGGACCCTGCTCAACGCCCGCAACGGCAAGCCGAGCCTGCTGACCGACCACCCGCTGCCCAATGCCAGCCAGGTGGTGCTCACCGGGAACCCGATCACCGGATGGGTGCTACAGGACTGGGACGGCATCACCAACTTCGCGATCGAATCGGATTGACCGCCGACGCACAGTTCTCGATGTCGTTGCGGGTGCGCTACGCCGAGTGCGATATGCAGGGGCGGGCGTTCAACGGTCACTATCTGACCTGGGCCGACATGGCGCACAGCGAGGCTCTGCGGGCACTGGCCGGCAGCTACCAGGAGGTGACCCGGCGGGGCATCGACTTCGTGGTGGTCGCCGCCGAACTGCAGTTCCGCTCCCCCGCCCGGTTCGATGACGAACTGATGGTCGAGGTCGCGATCGAACCGCTCGGGAACACCTCCCTGCGCAGCCGCTACCGCATCGAACGGAGCGGAGAACTCATCGCCGAGGCGGCGCTGACCCACGTCTGCGTGGACGCGGCCACCTTCGACAAGCGGGCGTGGCCCCAGTGGTTCCGCGACCGGCTTGCGGAGGCCGCGACACCGTGAGGGTGCCGGTGTTCGCCGACGTCGACACCGGGGTCGACGACGCGATGGCACTGGTGTACCTGCTCGCCAGCGCCGACGCCGACGTGGTCGGGATCGCCTCCACCGGCGGCAACGTCGACGTCGACCAGGTGTGCCGCAACAACCTGGGCCTGCTGCGACTCTGCGGGGCCGCGCATATCCCGGTGTCCCGGGGCGCCGGCCGGCCGCTGACCGCGCCGATGCGCACCGCCGAGGACACCCATGGCCCGGCCGGACTGGGTTATGCCGAACTGCCCGCACCCGGCGGCGGACTCACCGGATACGACGCCGCGCAGGCGTGGATCCGGGCCGCCCGGGCCCACCCCGGCACCCTGGTCGGACTGGTGAGTGGCCCGATGACCAACCTGGCACTGGCCCTGCGGGCCGAACCGGCCCTGCCGGGGCTGCTGCGGCGCCTGGTGATCATGGGCGGCTCCTTCGACTACCGGGGGAACACCACCCCGGTGGCCGAGTGGAACGTCAGCGTCGACCCAGAAGCCGCCGCCGAGGTGTACGCGGCATTCGACGGCCCCGGCGGCCGGGGCGATGACGAGCTCCCGATCGTCTGCGGTCTCAACGTCACCGAGAACGCGGTGATGACCCCGGAGATCATGCAGCGGTTGGCACAGGCGGCGGGGTCGACTCCGGAGGCCGTCAATCCGCTGATCCGGGTGCTCGACGACGCGATGCGGTTTTACTTCGAATTCCACGTCGGCCAGGGCGAGGGCTACCTGGCCCACCTGCATGACCCGCTGGCCGCGGCCGTCGCCCTGGACCCCGGCCTGATCCGGACCCGCGCCGCGGCGGTGGCCGTGGAGTTGACCGGAACGCTGACCCGGGGGATGACGATCGCCGACTGGAGCCGGCGATGGGGCCGGCCACCCAACGCCCGGGTCGGCGTGGAGGTGGACGTGACGGCGTTCTTCGAGCGTTTCATCGAACGGGTGGGACCCTTCGCCCGCCGACTGGCTCACTCGTAGACCCCCTCCAGGTACCACCGGCGCTGCCGGTAACACAGCAGCAGCGCAACGCCGGAAACCAACACCTGCGCCCGGGCGGTGCGTCCACGGCGTTCGGCCGCCTCCCACCATCGTTCGTCCACCGGCCACGGGCCGGTCCACCAACCCAGCTCCCCCCGGTAGCCCGCGCCGTCGAGTCGGGCCGGCTCGGTATTGAACAGGCCGCGGGCGTTCACCCGTACCGGATCGCCCCGGGCGTCGAGCAGTTCCACCGGATCGTCGAGCAGGACCGCCGGCGAGGGCTCCGGGAGCTGACCGGGCCAAGGCCGGTCCGGGGCGGAGCGGGGCACCGGTTCGTCACCGAGCGGGGTCAGGGTTATCCGCTCGGCGGGTCCGCGGCCACCGCTGAGCACCGGCACCTGCACCGACTCCTGGCCGAGCAGCCCCTGCACCCGGACCAGCGCACGCCGGGCCCGCAACCGGTCCTCCTCCCCCAGACCGCCCCATAGCGGAAGCTGAAGCGCTTCCGCGGAAACGACTTCCACCGGCTCAAGCCGCAGCAGGGTCACCGGCCCGTCGAGCCCGACCTGACCGGCGATGCTTCGGGAGGTCAGCCAGCCGTCGAGCTGCCAGCGCACCCGGTCGGCGGTGGCGTCCTCGGTCAACGGTTCGGCGCACCGCCAGACCCGGCTCACCTCGCCGCCGCCGGCGGTGACGGCGTGGATGGCCAGCCGGGTGCATCCGACCCCGGCCCCCTCGAGTCCGCGGTGCAGGGCGGCGGCCAGCGTCCGGCCGGCGAAGGCCGCGGCGTCAACCCGCTCGATCGGCGGATCGCACTGCAGGACCGCCTCGAGATCCGGTGGCAGTTCGCGCCCGTACGGCGTGCGGCCCGGCTCGCCCCGGGCGAAACGATGCGCCACGACCGCATCGGACCCGAAGCGGGAGGCCACGTCGCCCCGGGACAGCGCGGCGAACTGACCCACGGTACGGATTCCCATCCGCCACAGCAGATCGGCCAGCTCCGCGCGACCCGGACCGGACAGACTGGGCTCGGCGGCCAGTTGCCGGATCGACAGCGCCGAGAGGAACTGCGCGTCACCGCCCGGCTCC
>Ga0209607_1002468_pt1 | contig 14696 bp, 13 predicted proteins | sample AD_UKC117_MetaG_FD_184413 | JGI IMG/M metagenome (GOLD analysis project Ga0209607, IMG submission 184413) | Active sludge microbial communities of municipal wastewater-treating anaerobic digesters from Hong Kong - AD_UKC117_MetaG (SPAdes)... | ecosystem: Engineered > Bioreactor > Anaerobic >... | reverse complement strand
CGTGCCCACCCGCGCCGAGCTTGGGTTGCCGGAGCAGGGCTTCGTGTTCTGCTGCTTCAACAACACCTACAAGATCACACCCGACCTGTTCGCGGTCTGGATGCGCCTGCTGGCGCAGCGCCCCGGCAGCGTGCTGTGGATGCTGGAAGACAACGCCGTGGCGGTGGCCAACCTGCGCGCCGCCGCCGTCGCCCAGGGCATCGATCCGGCGCGGCTGGTGTTCTCGCAGCGCGCGGCGCCGGCCCAGCACCTGGCGCGGCACGCCCAGGCCGACCTGTTCCTCGACACGCTCTACTGCAACGCCCACACCACCGCCAGCGACGCCCTCTGGGCCGGGCTGCCGGTGCTCAGCTGTCCCGGCGAAACCTTCGCCGCCCGCGTGGCCGCGAGCCTGCTGATGGCCTGCGGACTGCCGGAGCTGGTCACGGACAGTCTGGCTGCCTACGAGGCGCGCGCCCTGGCGCTTTCCGGCGGCTCGCCGGAGCTGGCGCAGCTGCGCGAGCGTCTGCGCGCCACGCGCATGACGGTGCCGCTGTTCGACACCGCACGTTTCACCCGCCATATCGAGCGCGCCTACGAACTCGCCTGGGCGCGCCACCTGCAGGGCCTGCCGCCCGACCACATCAACGTCCCCCCGATCGACTGAATTCCCCCTGTTTCCCGGAAGTTACCCACCATGACCAAGCAAATCCGCAACATCGCCATCATTGCCCACGTCGACCACGGCAAGACCACCCTGGTCGACCAGCTGCTGCGCCAGAGCGGCACCTTCGCCGAACACGAGAAAGTCGTCGACACGGTGATGGACAACAACGCCATCGAGAAGGAACGCGGCATCACCATCCTGGCCAAGAACTGCGCCGTGAGCTGGAAGGGCACGCACATCAACATCGTGGATACCCCCGGCCACGCGGACTTCGGCGGCGAGGTGGAGCGCGCGCTGTCCATGGTCGACGGGGTGGTGCTGCTGATCGATGCCCAGGAAGGCCCGATGCCGCAGACCCGCTTCGTCACCAAGAAGGCGCTGGCGCTGGGCCTCAAGCCCATCGTGGTGGTCAACAAGGTCGACAAGCCGGGTTCCCGCCCGGACCACGTGATCAACGCCGCGTTCGACCTGTTCGACAAGCTCGGCGCCACCGACGAGCAGCTGGACTTTCCCGTGGTCTACGCCTCGGGCATCAACGGATGGTCGTCGCTGGAAGAGGGCGAACCCAATGAGCAGTGGGGCCCTGACATGTCGGCGCTGTTCGAGACCATCCTCAAGCACGTGCCGGTGCACGCGGGCGATCCCGCGGCGCTGCTGCAGCTGCAGATCTCGGCGCTGGATTTCTCCAGCTTCGTGGGCCGCATCGGCGTGGGGCGCATCAACGCCGGCACCATCAAGCCGGGCATGGAGGTGCTGGTCATGGAAGGGCCGGACGGCAAGTCGTTCAAGGGCCGCATCAACCAGGTGCTGACCTTCCAGGGCCTCGACCGCGTGCAGGCCACCGAGGCCGGCCCGGGCGAGATCGTGCTGATCAACGGCATCGCCGACATCGGCATCGGCGTGACGATCACCGACCCGCTCAAGCCCGCGCCGCTGCCGATGCTCAAGGTGGACGAGCCCACGCTGACCATGAACTTCTGCGTCAACACCAGCCCGCTGGCCGGCCGCGAAGGCAAGTACGTGACCAGCCGCCAGATCTGGGACCGCCTGCAGAAGGAGCTGCAGCACAACGTGGCCCTGCGCGTCATGGAAACCGACGAGGAGGGCGTGTTCCAGGTCATGGGCCGCGGCGAGCTGCACCTGACCATCCTGCTCGAGAACATGCGCCGCGAAGGTTATGAGCTGGCCGTGTCCAAGCCGCGCGTGGTGTTCCACGACGTGGATGGCGAGCGCCACGAACCGATCGAGATGCTCACCGTGGATGTGGAAGAGCAGCACCAGGGCGGCGTGATGCAGGCGCTGGGCGAACGCAAGGGCGAGCTGTTCAACATGGAGCCGGATGGCCGCGGCCGCGTGCGGCTGGAATACCGCATCCCCGCGCGGGGCCTGATCGGTTTCTCCAACGAGTTCCTGAACCTGACGCGCGGCACCGGCCTCATGTCCAACATCTTCGACCGCTACGAGCCGCACAAGGGCGACATCGGCGGGCGCAAGAACGGCGTGCTGATCTCCATGGACGACGGCGAGATCTTCACCTACGCCCTCGGCAAGCTGGACGACCGCGGCCGCATGTTCGTGAAGGCCAACGACCCGGTGTACGAGGGCATGATCGTCGGTGTGCACAGCCGCGACAACGATTTGGTGGTCAACGCCACACGCACCAAGCAGCTCACCAACTTCCGCGTCAGCGGCAAGGAAGACGCCATCAAGATCACGCCGCCGATCGAGTGCACGCTCGAGTACGGCGTCGAATTCATCGAGGACGACGAGCTGGTGGAAATCACCCCCAAGAGCATCCGCCTGCGCAAGCGTCACCTGAAGGAACACGAGCGCAAGCGCGCCAGCCGCGAGAGCGCCTGACATTCCGCGGGCAGACGTTGAATTTATACTTCATGAGTCTTGCTTTGTAGTATAAATCGCGGATGCTGTACACATCCCTCCCGCTCGCCGCGCAGACTGCCTATGCCCAGTTGCATGAGGCGCTGCAGGCGCGCGAGGTCGCTCGCGGGGTGGCGGACGCGCCCGGCTCGTTCAACCGCAAGCACGTGTCGGGCAAGGACTACTGGTACTACCAGTTCCGCGACCTGGACGGCAAGCTGCGGCAAGCCTATCTGGGCCCGGACAGCGACCGGCTGGCCGCGCTGGTGGCGGCGCGCCAGGCGGGCGGGCAGGGCACCGACGACCAGATCAAGGCCCTGGCCCAGTCGGCCAGCACGCTGCAGGTGCAGACCGTAGCCGCGCCGCACCTCACCATCATCCGCCGGCTGGCCGACGCGGGCTTCTTCCGCGCCGGCGGCGTGCTGGTGGGAACCCACGCGTTCCTGAGCGCCGGTAACCTGCTGGGCGTGCGCTGGGGCGATGCGTCGCGCACGCTGGACCTCGATTTCGCCCATGCCGGCAACCACCTGCAGGTGGCGCTGGCCAGCGAGGCCAAGGTGGAGCTGGGCGATGTGATCGACTCCCTGGGCATGGGCTTCGTGCCCGCCGCCAGCCTGTCCGGCGCCCGCGGTGGCCGCTGGGTGCATCCCAGGGAACCGGGCTTCGTGCTCGATTTCCTGACGCCCATGGGTCGCGGGGAAGATGAGCTGGTCCACATCAAGGCCTTCAACGCCGATTTCCAGGCGCTGCGCTTCATGGAGTTCTCGCTGGAGCAGATCGAATCCGCTGCGGTCCTGACCCGCACCCAGGCGTGCCTGGTCAACATGCCGCATCCGGCGCGCATGGCGGTGCACAAGCTCATCATCGCCGGCCTGCGGCGCGCCGCAGAACGGACCAAGGCCAACAAGGATGTGCTGCAGGCTGCCATGCTGCACGCCTGGTACCGAGACAACGCCCCCGACGAATGGGCGGCCGCCGAGCGCGATGCGCGCGACCGCGGCCCCAAGTGGCGTGCCCAGCTGGACATCGGGCTGGAGCGGATGCATGCGGCGCTGCCGGCTGCCTGACCGCGCAGATCCCACCTGATCGCACTTCCTTCATGACCCAGCCGTTGCCCACGCCGTCCTGGTCCCACGCCCGCGCCGCGTGGACGATGGTGCTGGCCACGCTGATGTGGTCCATCGCCGGGGTGGTCACGCGCCAGCTGCAGGCTGCGCAGGGGTTCGAGATCACGTTCTGGCGCAGCTTCTTCAACGTGCTGTCGCTGCTGGTGATCCTGCCGCTGTGGCAGGGGCCGGGGGTGTTCGCGCGCTTTCCGTGGCGGCGCGGGGCGTTCTGGCTGTCGGGGGTGTGCTGGTCGGTCATGTTCACTGCCTTCATGGTGGCGCTCACCATGACCGGCGTGGCCCGCGTGCTGGTGACCATGGCGCTGGGGCCCTTGCTGACGGCGCTGCTGGCGCGTGCCATCACCGGGCACCGGCTGCCGGGGCGCACCTGGGCGGCCATCGTGGCAGCCGGCGCCGGCATGGCCTGGATGTTCGCTGGCCAGCTGGGTGGCAGCACCACCGCCACCGAGTGGCTGGGTTCCCTGGTGGCGCTGGGCATCCCCGTGGGCGCGGCCGTGAACTGGACGGTGGTGCAGCGCAGCCAGGCGCACGGCGAATCGATCGATCTGGTGCCTGCCGTGCTGCTGGGCGCGGTGCTGTCCTGCGCGGTGACGCTGCCGCTGGCCTGGCCGGCCCAGGCCACCGGGCACGATCTGGCCTGGCTGGCCATGCTTGGGCTCCTGCAGCTGGCCGTGCCTTGCGTACTGGTGGTGCTCTGCGCCCGCGTGCTGCCCGCCGCCGAAGTGGCGCTGCTCGGCCTGCTGGAGGTGGTGTTCGGCATACTGCTGGTCTGGCTGATCGCCGGCGAGGCGCCGCAGCCCGAGGTGCTGCAGGGCGGCATCCTGGTGGTGGGCGCGCTGGCCGTGAACGAATGGCTGGGCTGGCGCAGCGCGCAGCGCGAGCCGCAGGTGCCGATCGGCCCCGCATGACCGTGCGCGCCGGCAACCGTCACCAAAAGTCGTCACCCAGGTGGCAGCAGCAGCTTTCATGATCGTTTAGGCTTGCAGCCGGCGCCTGGCTTGTGGCGCCAGCTATTGTTTTTCAAGCATTCCAGACCCAAGACAACGCATGATTTCCAGCTCCTCCACCCCTGACCACGTCCTCGCCGAGCTGTCCGCCGGCGGCATCGGCCTGATCACGCTGAACCGGCCCAAGGCGCTGAATGCCTTGTCGCTGGGCATGATCCGCGCGCTCACCGCCGCGCTGAATGCCTGGCGTGACGACCCCGCCGTCAAGGCGGTGGCGATCCGCGGCATGGGCAAGGGACACGAAGGCGTGCCGGCGCCCTTCGGTGCCTTCTGCGCGGGCGGCGACATCCGCTTCTTCCACGAAGCCGCGCTGGCCGGCGACACCGCGCTGGAGGCCTTCTTCACCGAGGAATACGCGCTCAACCACCTGATCCACCAGTACCCCAAGCCCTACCTCGCGTTCATGGACGGCATCGTCATGGGCGGCGGCATGGGCATCTCGCAGGGCGCCAGCCTGCGCGTGGTGACCGAGCGCACCAGGATGGCCATGCCCGAAACCCGCATCGGCCTGTTCCCCGACGTGGGCGGCGGCTACTTCCTGAGTCGCCTGCCCGGCCACCTGGGCGAGTACCTGGCGCTCACCGGGCACGTGCTGAGCGGCGGCGAGCCCGTCACCGCCCGCCTGGCCGACGGTCTGCTGGCTTCCGACGAGTTGCCGCGCGTGTGGCAGCACCTGGCCGACACCGCCTGGGACAGCGGCACCGCGGCGCAGCACTGGGTGCAGTCGCAGTTGCAAATGCCGGCCGACGACCGCCTGCCGCACGCCGGCCAGATCGACGCCGTGTTCGGCCTGCCCGGCGTGGCCGAGATGCTGGCCGCGCTCGAGCGCGCCGACACCGACTGGGCGCACCACACGGCCGAAGACCTGCGCACCCGCTCGCCGCTGATGCTGCACGTGGCGCTGGAGCAGGTGCGCCGCGCGCGCGGCATGGGCCTGGCCGACGACCTGCGCATGGAGCGCGATCTGGTCTACCGCTGCTTTCACCTGCGCCCGGGCGACGCCAGCGAGACGGTGGAGGGCATCCGCGCCCTGGCGGTGGATAAGGACCACGCCCCGCGCTGGAACCCGCCCGCCGTGGCCGGCGTGAGCGCCGAGATGGTGGCGCCGTTCTTCATCAGCCCGTGGGACAAGTCGGCGCATCCGCTGGCCGGGTTGCGGGACACGGCCTGAGGCTGCAGCGTGCCGGAGCCGCTGTTCAGCACGCGGCGGCGTGATTCATCATGAAATCGGCCTCCAGACCAATGATGACGGGCGCAGGCAGCTCCTGATTCGGTAGCATTCTGCCGACGGCTGCAGGCAGAAGAAAGCCGCGCCTTCTGGCGCGGCTTGGGGTGCGAGGCAGCGAACCGGGCCTGGCAAGCCGCCAGCGCGGCGGCGGTCAGCCCAGCCGACTCGTCTGCAGGCTCTTCAGGGCGTCGCCACCTTCCAGGCGCCGCCGAGCAGGCCGTTGCCCATCTTGTCGCCGGGTTTGGCGTCCTTGGCGAAGTAGTACAGCGGCATGCCCTTGTAGGCCCACTGGCGGGTGCCGTCCTGGCGGATGATGATGCTGTAGTCGCCCAGCGGTCTGGCGCTGGCGGCCACGCCCAGCGGCGGCCAGTTGGCGGCGCAGGCGTCGTAGCAGGCCGAGGCGCCGGAGCCCTTCACGTCCTTGGCGAAGGTGTAGAGCGTCATGCCCTTGGGGCCGATCAGCGTGCCGTCGGCCGCCTGGGTGGGCGTGCTGGGCATGCTGGCGTCGGCAGGCTTGCCGCCCATGCTGCCGCAGCCGGCCAGCAGCGCGGCGGCCATCAGGGGGAGGGCGATGGTTTTCTTCATGTGGAGACTCCTCTTGGCGTCGTGGGACAACCTTCGCAGTCTAGGCCTGTTTATGACCGCGGTGTGTCGGACAAGGGGCCGTACGGCGGCGCAACGGCGTGGCGAGCGGGCAGAGCTTGTCAGAAATTTTGTGTGTGAGGCATAGCATGTCGACAAGGAGCATGAATGCCACGCAAGACCAAACCCACCGCTTTGGCGGACCAGGCGGCACAGCCGCAATTTCACATCCCGGCCGAGCTGCTTGACCAGTTGGTGACCGGGCCCATGACGCCGGGCCAAGTCCAAGGGCTGTTCGATCAGTTCAAGAAGTCAATTCTTGAGCGGGCGCTGGGCGCCGAGATGAGTCATCACCTAGGCTATGCGCCCGGCCAAGCCAAGCCCACAGGCGGATCAGCCAACCACCGCAACGGCAAGAGCACCAAGACCGTACTGACCGATGTGGGGGCGCTGCGCATCGATGTCCCACGCGATCGCGAAGGCAGCTTCGAGCCGCAGCTCATTGGCAAGCACGAGCGGCGCTTTACGGGTTTCGACGACAAGATCATCGCCATGTACGCACGCGGCATGACGGTGCGCGAGATCCAGGGTTTCCTGGCTGAGATGTACTCGGTGGACGTCTCGCCCGAGCTCATCAGCCGTGTCACCGATGAGGTGATGGGCGAGGTCACGGCCTGGCAGACACGGCCGCTGGAGGCGATGTACCCGGTGGTGTTCTTCGATGCGCTGCGGGTCAAGATTCGCGAGGATGCGGTGGTGCGCTCCAAGGCCGTCTACCTGGCGCTGGGCGTACTGCCTGACGGCTCGCGCGACATCCTGGGAATCTGGATCGAGAACACCGAGGGGGCGAAGTTCTGGATGAAGGTCTTCAACGATCTGAAGACGCGCGGGGTGCAGGACATCCTGATTGCCGTCACCGACGGCCTCAAGGGCATGCCAGAGGCGCTGGGCGCAGTGTTCCCGGCGACGACGCTGCAGACCTGCATCGTGCACCTGATCCGGGGTGGCCTGGACTTTGCGTCATGGAAAGACCGCAAGGCGCTGGCCGCAGCCATCAAACCCATCTACACCGCGGTGAGCGCCGAGGCGGCCGAGGCCGAGTTGGATGCGTTTGCGGCCGGCCCCTGGGGGCAGCGGTTCCCGACCGTGGTCAGCGCCTGGCGCCGGGCCTGGGACAAGGTCATCCCGTTCTTCGCCTTCCCGCCCGAGGTGCGGCGCGTGATCTACACCACCAACGCCATCGAGAGCGTGAACGCACGGCTGCGCAAGATCATCAAAACGCGCGGCCACTTCCCCAGCGACGAGGCGGCCACCAAGCTGATCTGGCTGGCGCTGCGCAACATCACCGCGGACTGGGGGCGGGCGGCCAACCACTGGAAATCAGCGATGAACCAATTTGCGATCCTCTACGAGGACCGATTTACCAGATCGGGCCAGTAAGATCACCAAGCCGCCTCACGATTGAGTGACGGATTCAACAGCCTCACACACAGAAATCCTGACACTCCCCGCTGGCCCACACATGCCAATTCCCCAAAGCCCAACGTGGTGGTCAAAGTTCAGGAGCGAGAGGTTTACCCAGGCCCCTTCAACTCCGCAAACTTGGCCGCCATCGTCGGGTTGCCACGTGTGAGCTTCTTGATCGTCAGGTCTTCGGCCTTGTCGTTGGCCAGGCGCAAATTGTTCGCTGACTTATGCAGCGCTTCCTTGGTCTTCTCTAGGTCCTTGATGGCCTCGTCAATGCGCTTGACGGCCTCCTCGAACCCATCTGACGCCAAGCGCCAGTTGCGGCCAAACGCCGTTTTGAATTCGTCAAGCTGGGTCTCGAACTTGGTGATGTCCAGGTTCTGCGAGCGCACCATCGCGAGCTCAGACTTGTATTTCAGCGAGTTCAACGCCGCATTGCGCAAGAGCGTGATCAGCGGCACAAAGAACTGTGGCCGCACCACATACATCTTGGGGTAACGGTGCGACACATCCACGATGCCGCTGTTGTACAGCTCGCTCTCCGGCTCAAGCAGCGACACCAGCACCGCATATTCGCACGCCTTCTCGGTGCGGTCCTTGTCCAACTCCTTCAGAAAGTCTTCGTTCTTCTTTTTGGTGGCCGTTTCATCGCTCTCGTTCTTCATCTCAAACATGATGGAAACGATCTCGGTGCCATTCTCGTCCGCCTCACGGAAGATGTAGTCGCCCTTGCTGCCGGTACGCGCATCGTTGTCTTTCTCAAAATGCGCGCGCTGAAAGGCGGCTGCACGGATGCGGTTGAACTCAATCTCGCAGTGCTGCTCCAGCGTCTCGCCCACCATCTTGGTCGATAGCCGCGCCTTCATATCGCGCAGGCGCTCAATCTCGCCTTCCCGGTCGCGCAACTGCAAGGCAAATTGCTCCTTGATGGCTTTTTCTTCCAGCTGGTTTTGGACGGTGATGAGGCTGAGGTCATGCTTCAAGGCATCGCGCTCTTGGGCCACCACGCCCACGGCCTGGTTGACGGCCTCCGTCACGGCCAACTGGCGCGCCACGTCGCTGGCCGCCAGCTTGGCTTGCAGCGCCTGAATCTCGGCGTCCTTTTGGGCGGCTTCGGCCTGCAGCGCGTGAGCCAGCTTGGCCTCGGCCAACTGGGCGGCAGCCTGCTGCGCGCTGCGCGCTTGGGCCAGTTCATTCGCCAACGCATCGCGCTCTTTGCTCACCGTGCCCAGGGCCTCGGTGACGGCCAGCTTGCGCTCCACCTCGCCCGCGTCCAGCTGGGCTTTCAGCGCCTGAATCTGGGTGTCTTTGGCAGCCGCAGCCTTTTGCAGCGCATTGGTCACCTCAGCCTTGGCCAAGGCAATCGCGTCGCGCTTTTCCCGCTCGGCCAGCTCCAGCCTCTCGTGCAGCTGCTGCTCAAACTCGCCATCGCGCACTTGCTTGAGGATGTCGGCATACCCCGCCTCGTCGATCTTGAAGGCTTTGCCGCAGTGGGGGCAGATGATTTCGTGCATGTCCGTGTTTCCGCTTTTGATCGATTGCTATACCTCTGAACAAGCGAATGAATTTCTTATTGACCTCGAAAAATACGACCCAACTGAACCTGCAGACATCAATTCTTGATGAATGTATTCTGGCACATCAAAGTACTGATAAACACGCCCCGAATTGAACTCAACTTCGAGTGTGCAAGTTGTCGGGTCATAGCCCACGGAGGCAAGGTTGGAAGAGCTTACTGGTTCGCGTTGCATATCAATCCTTCTTCTTCGTTTCCTGATTTCGCCATGCGGCAACTAAATCTGCGTAGGTTTCTTCGTGGAGTGGATCATTCCATCGCTCAGCGATTTTAGGGTCGCCACTAGTTGGATATTTGTCATCAGGGAGCATATTGAATCGACAGCGTGTGGGCAATTGTGCTGCTTCTCCAACGATGATTGCCTCCCCAGTTCGCAATACCGGCAACGAATCAATGATTCCAGCAAGTCCCTCAGACATTGCTGCTTTAACGATTCCTCGATCAGTTGAGTTGTTAATTCTCATGGAAATTATGGTGCCACATTGGGACAAGATGGTTTCGTCAATTTCCGAGGGGCGCTGACTGACAATCATTGCACCGACACCAAATTTTCGGCCTTCTTTGGCAATTCTCTGGACCATTTCTTTTGCAAGTCCAGGTTCGCTTTTCCCTAGGTATCGATGAGCCTCTTCAAGTACAACCAAAAGTGGTCGATGGCGCATACCTTCATAAAGGTTTCTCCCCCATATCGCAGCTTCAAAAATTAGATCCAAGACTGAACCAAGCAATAGGCTAAGACGTGCAGAGGGCATTCCTGATAAATCAAAAATTGTGATTGGCTTATCGTGACCAATCCACCCCTCAAGTAACGCGTCTAGGTCCTTATCTACTTTTCCATCGGAATCGGAGTTCCATGGTCCAGGCTCAAGCAGAAATGAATACTGAGTATCAACTAATCGAGACTTCATCATTTCTAGTTGTCTTTTCATCGCTCCCGAGCCACCTTTCTTTGGTAGCGATTGACCTGATCCAGGAGGAAGAAACTTTGGAGCAACAAGGTTTGAAAAATCTCCTTCCCCGCCAACGACGTAGGCAGGCGTAGTCATGTTGTTGTCTTGCCAATTTACTCCATCGTCATAAGACAAGTCATACCAAATTTTCTTCAGGCGGTACGGAAGTGGGGTGGTGCTGGTAACCTTGTTTTGATCAATACCTGCAATGGAATTTGCGGGAATCGCCCCCTTCTTTTCCTCAACAGTTTTGTCCAAAAATTGGGACTTCTGAGACTCGTTTGGACTATTGCAAAGAAACTCAAGAAGCTTGTCTGGAGAAACGCACCAATACGGTATATATAGCTGATTGTCATCTGAAGGCAATACAGAAAATACTTTCGCAATGTCTTTCAGCGCAGATGCATATTCACCGTGTATGTCTACGAGAAGAATTCTTGCTGAAGGAAATGCGACTTTCTCATCGCGCAGAACCATTGATCTAAGCAAGCTAGCGGTACTTGTTGACTTGCCTGATCCGGTAGATCCAAGAATTGCGGAATGCCTTGAAATCAATTTGTCTAAATCAAGGCTGACACCAATACCTTCAGAGCTGGAAAGACGACCTACATCGAACTGACTTTGGGAGGTTCTTTTGAAGATGTTTTTTAAGTCGCTATCAACGACAAAGTGAACTTGGTCACCAATGCTGGGGTATTCACTAATTCCCCGATCAAATGAATCACCAAGTGACTCTCCAACTAGTTCTACCTTTATCCATTTTCGATCCCTTGATAAACCTAATTCCACATCAACTGTCGATGATTCATTTGATTCAGAGATAACCCCGTATAAGTGATTGTATCCAAGTGGAATTTTCACAAAACTTCCCACTTGACCTATCCGATAGTTCCGCCCCTCCAAGACTACGATTCCCGATTCAACAGAAATGGCGAGATCAACTGAGACGGATGAGCTGGAGACTCCGGTGACGACTCCGAGCAACGTAGGTAGAGCGTTCATAGTGCTGACACCACCCCTGGCTCAGTAGCCGCATCCTGAGATATGTCACTGCCAGCCATTGCGAGAAATCTAGCCAATTTCTTGAAGTCACCAAGGAGGAATTTATTCTCTTTGTAGTACTCCGCTCTTATTTCATGCCAATTTTTTGATGGTGGCGTACCTATCTTCCATTTCGCTTGTATGCCATTGATGATTGCACCGTCGCTACAAAACACGCTGATGCCAGGACATTTCATTGCCAGTTCTGTAACGTGCTTTTCTTGATCAAGCGTTCCAAATTGAAATGCAAAAAGAGCGGAGGAGGGATTTGCGAGCAAGCACTCCAGTATCTTTGACGATATATGCGCATCAGCAAACGAAAATCCACTTGACATCAAAAATGAGTCCGGCTCCATTAAGAAGTCTTTGAGTCGCTCAAAGAGTGAAGAAAATGGCGCCGCCTGTGTTTGGTCATACTTAATGTGCGACGGATAAACCATATTCGCATTTTTGGAATTTGGAACCCGTACGACTTCGCCAGCCGCATTGCTTTCCCAGCCTATTGAGCCGTGGAGTTTCCATAGGCGTACCCATCTTGGAGGCAAGTCATTATTGGAAATACTGGAAGGATCGAAAAAAGCGTTCTTTGATCCGCTGAAGCCATCAAAGTACGGCGTCTTTGATCTTTCTAAAGCTGTTTCGAAGAGTAGGTCGTAGTTAGTCGTAAAAACCTCCACGCCGTACTTACGGTTAATTCCATTTATCCAGGCAACTACTTCGGAATAAGGATTAGGAGACATCGGCAGCTCTTGACCAACCACATCTCGGATTGCGTTGCAGATACATGTTGATAAATCTAAGAATTCCGTCTCGGTGTATCCGAAGATTTTGCTTGTTCCTACGACTTCGGCCAGCATTCGAATCCTCGAGAGAATTTTCTCCAAGTTCGAATTTGGAATGACCTCCCTTATCTGACCATAAACTTCCCTATGCGGTGCAGTTAGCTTATCCAGCACAATTACTTCAAGGCCTGCGATGTTTGGAATAAGCGGTTTCCATTGACCATCGCTTCCAACGTCAATACTCACCGGCGCGCCTGCACCTAACAAAAGTCCAATTCGCTTTTTCCCGTTTGTCGCGATTTGGCGCAATCCAAACATGTGCTGATCTGGGTTATGTGCGGTATGTTCCATTTAATCTTTCCCTACTTTCGATTCGTCGATGATGAATTCTTACTGATAATAATTGCTTGAAACGGGTACTAACAGGAACGGCGTCAGAGCCGCAGGATCGGGGTCAAGTCTTGCCTTCAGCCTACAGGCGCGCAGCAAACTTCCCACCCCCACTCGCCCCAATCACCAACCGCTGCATCGCCCGCGTAGCCCCCACATAGAACAGCCGCGCCTCCTTGCGCTCGTCTTCGCCCTCGGCGGGCATGCGCCCGGCGCCGACCAGCGCCACCACCGGGAACTCCAGCCCTTTGCTGACGTGCAGCGTCATCACCTTGATACTGTCGTGGAAACACAACTGCCAAGAGCTGGTATCAGGGTCGCCATGCGGTATTCGTCAGCTTTTCTTGAGCCGATGATGCACGGTAATCGATGTAAATAAACGGTACTAATGCCCAAACGCACGGGATCGGCCGCCGTTGGGGGCAACAGGATTGCCGCTGCTGGCCTTGAGTGGCGGGGCTGCTGGCCCTGCGGCAGGCCGCTACACTCCGCCCATGCGCCCTTCCCAAGCCCTCGCCCAGCACCGGGACGCCGTTTGCAGCGTCGCCCGGCGCTACCGCGTGAGCAATCTGCGCGTGTTCGGCTCTGTGCTGCACGGCCGGGATACCGAGGGCAGCGATCTGGACCTGCTGGTGGACGCCCTGCCCGGCACCACGCTGTTCGATCTGGGCGGCTTGCAGGACGAGCTGGAGCAACTCACCGGCCTGCGCGTGGATGTGCTGACGCCCAAGGATCTGCCGCAGCGCTACCGCGAGCAGGTGCTGGCCGAGGCGCGCCCGGTATGAGCGGCCACCGGCCGCCGACTACTTTCAACCCATGCTTGCCAACCTGACCCCCTTCCTCCTCCACTGGGCCATCACCGCGTTCGGGCTCTGGGTAGCCAGCCACGTGTTCAAGGGGCTGCGCTTTGGCAGCACCAGCGCGCTGGTGGTGGCGGCCTTGCTGCTGGGGTTGGCCAACGCGGTGGTGCGGCCGTTGCTGGTGGTGCTGACGCTGCCGCTCACGCTGCTGACCTTTGGCCTCTTTCTGCTGGTGATCAACGCGCTGGTGCTGATGCTGGTGGCCAGGCTGGTACAGGGCTTTCACCTGGATGGCTTCTGGACGGCCTTCTGGGCCAGCATCTTCATGGCGCTGCTGAGCCTGGTGCTGGGCGCCTTCATCCTTGGCGGCACGCCGGATTTCACCATCCAGACCAGCCCGGGGCCGGGGCAGACCTGGCTTTGAGCCGCCGGCGCGGCGGCGCGCCCCGGCAGGCCACGCGACGGGCGTCTGGGGGCGCTGCCGCCGCCTGCCCACACCCGCAGATCGCTACGCTTTGAATAGCTGCCTGCGCCCGCCACCATTGGTCCAGAGGCCAAAAAGTCTCTGAATCTTCAGCCGCACCCGCCAGCTGCTGCGCAACGCGCCTTTGCCCGCTGCGCCTGCATCGTGCCCCAGGGCCGTGTGCCCTGAAACGCCCCGCGTTCAGCCAAATTTACAAGCCGGCCATCAGCCGATGACATGGCGCGCCTACGCTGGCGGCGTTTCGCAACCCACAGAGAGAGGATCGGCTTTTCATGATTGCACGCAACACGCTCCGCCACGCCGCCACGGGCCTGGCTCTATCCGTGGTGGCCGCTGGCTGCCTGGCCCAGCCGCAACCGGGCGGCAACCAGGGCGCGCGCCCCATGGGGCCGCCGCCAGAGGCCTACACGGCCTGCCAGGGCAAGGCCGAAGGCGCCGCCGTGACCATGACCACGCCCGACGGCCGGCAGATCGCCGCCACCTGCGCCAAAGGCCCCGACGGCCGCCTGGCCGCCCGCCCCAACGACATGCCAAAAGGCCCGCCCCCGCGCAACTGATGCGGCGGCCTGGGCGCTGCGAAAGCTATGCTTTAAATAGCTGCCTGCGCCCGCCACGCAAGGGCTGGAGGCCGAAAAGGCTCTGAACTTTCAGCCGCTCAGGCGCCGCTGCGCGCCAGTGCTTCGGCGGGCCGCAGGCTTTCCGCGCCCCGCGTGCGCTCGGGTACGAGCGCGGGTGACA
>Ga0209607_1002464_pt1 | contig 14712 bp, 15 predicted proteins | sample AD_UKC117_MetaG_FD_184413 | JGI IMG/M metagenome (GOLD analysis project Ga0209607, IMG submission 184413) | Active sludge microbial communities of municipal wastewater-treating anaerobic digesters from Hong Kong - AD_UKC117_MetaG (SPAdes)... | ecosystem: Engineered > Bioreactor > Anaerobic >... | reverse complement strand
ACACCGCCAGGAGCAGAAAAAGGCTGTTCTGTCCAAGGGTAAGCGTCAGAACAACAGGTCCGAAGGTGATCGTGACTAGAAAAGCAATGGCCCAAGCAGTCCAACTGCTATAGCCGGCAATTTTGCTTAGGCGACGTGAACAATAAGCAGAAATCAGGATCAACAGACCTGTCCAGAGCGTCGCCGCAAGCTCGAATGGTACGTGCGATAGCGGCCAAAGAAGTACCAGCCACATCGGCGTGCTGTTTGGATCGGGCAGAGCCACTGGGATTCGCCCCGCCAACAATGCCGTGTTTTCCGGCGTCCATCCGTATGGCGACAGGCCTTCGCCCAACACGTAGGCGGCGCCATAGAAAGAGGCAAAATCAATGATCTTCGGGTAAGGAACAAAAACATTCAACCGCAAAACGGCTGTCGACACATGAACAAGCAATGCAAGCAATGCGAGCAATGCGGCGACGATGGACGTTACCTGTCTATTTCGAAGGCTGATGCGCGGCCGTGTTTGTGAATCCATGCTCTTCTATCAATCCCTTTCGGGCTTGGCTACTTCTGCATCTTTGCTACATGTGCAGTCTACGGTACAAGGCGATTGTTGCTGCTGCTGCCTGTTCCCAAGTAAACTGTAACGAGCGTGCCACCCCTTCTGTCGCAGATTTCTGCCGCAAAGAATCGCTTTCGAGCAGGCGTATTAACTGGGCGGCGATGGTCGACGGTAGCAAAGGATCAAAATAGGACACTGCGTCCCCGCCGACCTCGGGCAAGCTCGATACGTTGCTACAAGCCACCGGTGTACCACAAGCCATCGCCTCCAGAACGGGAAAGCCGAACCCTTCGTATCGGCTAGGAAACACAAAGACTGTTGCCGTGCTGTAGAGCCCTGGCAGGTCTGCGTCGTTGACTGGCCCAAGGAAACGTACGCGGTCGGTCAGCGCCAGTCGCGTAGCGAGTTCTCTCGCTTCCGGATAGCGAGTATCCCACGCGCCTGCGATCACCAAGAGAGGCGCGTTTTCAGGCAGCATTGCATAGGCCTGAATTAGACCAACCAAGTTCTTGTGTGGTTTGTTGATGCCAAGGTACAGAACGAATTGCGCCGGCAGGTCGTGTGTTGTTCGCACGCGCTCGATCTCAGTCTGCGGCTGGGGGTGAAATCTAGATTCCACACTGTGTGGGATGACAGTTATGCGCGCTTCTTCGACACCAAGAACATTGATCAGGTCGCTTCTTGTTGCTTCTGAGACCGCTATGATTCGATCTGCGCTGCGCAGGGCCAGACGATGGGTCAAGCGAAAGAAAAGGCGAGCGCGTAGCGATACTGTCTCAGGCAACACGATTGGGATTAGATCATGTACGGTCAATACTTTCGGCACACCAAGCCAGTAGGGCATCAGGTAGTAGGGCGAGTGATAGACCAATGCTTCGTTCGGCGCGGCCAGGCTACCGACGAGGCGCCGAACTTGCCATTGCTGGGCTGGCGAAAACGCGTCTGCCTGCACGTAATGGACGCTGACCGCTGCATTCGAGGCCCTCAAGGCGTCAAACTGCGCCGCTTGGGCTGTGCTTGTGCACAGGAGCACCAGTCGCTCATCCTGCGCCAACTGTGTCGACAATGCAGGGAGAAGGCCGGCTACATATCTGCCGATCCCGGGAAAGTGTGTAATTGCGGTACGTGTGTCGAAAACAAATGCGCTCAAATGGGAAGTCCTGACGTTTATCTCAGACGGCGAATGAGCCCCGCGTCCTGGCCACCCGGCTTTTCGAACGATGCAATCAACTCAGCCTCCGGGAACGCCTGCCACCAATCTTCTCCCCAGAGCCACCTGGATTCGACCACGACGTAGGTTCTTTCTGTGTCGAGCCATTTGCGCAGATGACGAACCTGCCCGTCAAAGTCCTGATTTTGCCGATCGATGATTTGCACCTTGTCGATGTGACTATGCACCGACGGCGACGTATAGTGCAACGCGATGAGCCAACTGATCAGTGTTTGCCTTCGCCAAAGCAGCGGAGCGGATCGCCCTTGAGAATGTTTTGGGCATATCAGAGACAAGCACCTTCTTCGATGAAAAGCGGGAGTACACGGACGCGCCAAAGGCGCATTAGCCAGTAGGACACGGCGAGCAGTATACACAGGATGACAACCACACTACTTTGATTGGCTCTCTCGGCCATAGCTATTCAACGAGACAGAATGCTGGTGTTTGGGTATACAAAGCAAACAGGCCATTTCGGTCTATAACTTCAGCAACAATCCCGTAATTCACAACATCGATGATGTCGTTCGACACGAGGCTGGCCAAGACACGAATACCAAACGCCAGCAATAACAAAAGCACGAAGTAGGCTGTATGTGAGCTGAATCTCATCATAGTGACCTATGCTCAACAGATCGTTGTCTCGTATCTGCGTGGTCTACTGGCTGCGCGGAACGAGCAGTCGTAGGCGAAGCAGTATGCTATACCCCCACAGGGCCCCGGCTATGAGCATGTTGGCAGCAGGTGAGTAGTGCTTATGATAAAAACGGCGCAGGCTGTCGCGGTAATGCCGGCTGGCTGCACGTCGCCGAGGCTCGCTTCGTCCACCAAGATGAACGACTGCACATGCGGGAACGTACATCACTTTCCAGCCACCTTTGCGCATGCGCAGACACCAGTCATTGTCTTCGAAATAGAGAAAGAACTGCTCATCTAGCGTTCCAATCTGTTCCACCGCAGCGCGGCGGACACACATGCAGGCGCCAGAAACCCAATCGACGTCAATTGGAGACGCCACCGCCCAGTCATGGAGTGGAGGGCGCCCAAGCAAGCGACGTTGACCACGTTTCAGCAGATAGCGGAGCGTTGGGTCGCCGCCAAATGCAAAAGCCTGTGGTGCGCCATCCTGCGTCAGCAAGCGTGGCGAAAGTGCCCCCACAGCAGGATGTTGTTCAAGATAGAGAGGCAGCGCCGCCAGTGTCGAGAAGGGCGCAAGCACGTCGCTGTTCATCAAGATTACGGCATTGCCCTGCGATCGCACCAGCCCCAGATTGTTGCCGGCGGCAAAGCCCCGGTTCTGTTCACTGCGCACGATCTCAACTTGAGGATAAACCTGGGCGACTGCCGCTGTCGTTTCGTCCTGCGAACCGTTGTCGACCACGATGACTTGCCAGCCTGCCGCAGCCGCGTCTGCAGCGAATTGCGCCAGGCAGGTCAGGGTCAGGTCGCAGGTATTATAACTGAGCACAATGACTGAAACGGGCGACAGCATATCAGGCGACAACCTGTCGATACACGGCGAGGGTCTGGTTGGCAAGATGACGCTGTGAGTAGTGTGTCTGCGCACGAATGCGGCCACGTTCGCTCAGGTCTTGACGGAGTTCGGGCGACGTGACCAACTGAACGATGGCAGCCGCCAGAGCGTCAACATCGCCTTCCGGGACGATCAGGCCGGCATTGTCGATGACCTCTGGAATGGCGCCAGAGTTTGAGCCGATGACAGGTACGCCGCACGCCATTGCCTCTAGCAGCGCCCTGCCAAGCTGTTCCTTCCAGACTGAGGTTGTCCGGCTGGGCAGCACCAGAACACTGAAGTTGTCCAACAACTCAGCAACGCGGGCAGGCGGCTGCGCACCGAGAAACGTCACCTGGCTCGCAATGCCGACTTGTGCGGCGAGCGCATGCAATTCCTGGCGTTGTGGCCCCTCGCCGATCAGATGCAAGTGCAGAGGAAAGTCGGAACACTCGGTGCGTGCAGCTGCGACAGCGCGCAGCAACACGTCGACGCCCTTTTCAGCTACAAGACGCCCAATGTAGCTAATCGTGAATGGCGTCGCTCCTCTGTCCATGCCCTCTACCCGTTGATTGGCTGCACGAGGACGAAAGGTCTCCGTATCAACGCCAATGGCGGGGATGACAGGCGCTTCCCCCTGAAATCCATAGCGACGCAGAAGGGTGACAGCCTCGCCGTTCGCGCAGAAAACCACCTGCGCCGCGTGCAGTGTCTGGTGGATCACCCAGCGCACAACGCGGGATTTGGGACGGTCGAGATTCTGCCAGGTGTGCAACAACAGGCGCGCCTTGGGGCGCCAGACGCGTCTCGCCCAGGCGATTTGCAGAGCGCTGAGGCTGTCCGGCTCCTCCTCGGCGTGGATGATGTCCGGCTGCCAGTGGCTAAGGTGAAAGGTCAGTGTGCGATAGAAGGCGCGATGTGGGTCAGAGGGCTTCCCAATCATCGGCAGTGCAATCTGTGCGTAGTTGCCCTGCGCGCTGACCTGATGCACGTCGAGCAGGTCGTCGCGCCAGTGTGCCGGCAGAATTTGGCAAAGTTCGACGTCCGGCGCCTCCGCTAGATAATGAGCTTTGCGCTGCATCGTGGCGTCGCGATAGCGGGCAATCAGCAACACCCTCATCGCAACACCCTCCGCGCCAGACAGGGCAGGGCGTGCCAAAACCGCAATAGAGGATGCACGTCGGCGGCTTTTTCCTCGTCAAACAGTGCGTCGAGCATGTGCAAATGTGTGTAGACGGTGCGTCGCGCTGCGCGGCGTTCGTCTGCTGAAGCCTTGCGCATAGGGGCGAGCTGACGCAGGGTGGGTGCGCTCATGATCTCCAGAATTTGCTCCACACGATGGCGGTACGTATGCTGCGCCAGTGTGCGTGTTTGCCCTGCGCGGGCGATAGCTTCCCGTTCCTGTGGGTGCTCCAGGTAATAGTGGACTTTTGCAAGCAGGTCATCATCATCTTGATAGACGACCACTTCCGCGCCCAGTTCGAACAATTCGGCAAATCCGTTCTGTACCGGGTCGGTGAGCACCAACGCGCCTGCGGCTGTCCCCTCAAAGATGCGCATGGTGACATCGCCCGCAATGCTGGTGTTGAAGACGATCCTGGACTGGCTGTAGACCTCGCCAACCTGTGGCGGCGTGTATTGACGATAAAAGTCGTTGGTGTTGAAGCGCGCCGCCAGCAGAGCAAGCCGGCGTTGCCGTGCAGTCTTGCGATGCGCGTGCGCGATATTGCCGACAAATCCCACATCGTAGATGCGATCAAGATTGCGATCGCCGTGGACATCGAGCGCAGCCGCCAGCGGCAGCCAGTAGACTTGATCGTGCCCAACGATGCGGCGCAGGATCGATACATAGTCTTTTTGCGCCACAAAGACCACGTCGAAGAAGCGCGCCGCTGCTTCGCGCCAGTGACCGAGGTGGACGTCGATCAGATAGCAAGCAGTGGGAATGGAAAGTAGTTCTATCTCAGCCGGGAAATAGCCGAAGGGAGAGTCGATCCACAGATAAAAATCAGGGCGAGCGTGTAACGATTCGGTCACGGCAACGAGTGAGCTGGTGCCGCTGTAGCCGGCGCGTTGGGGAGCCGGCAGGCCAATATAGCTCACGGTGCAGTCAAGCTCTTGAAAAGCCCGTTCAAAATGGTAGGCGGCCGCAGCCGCATACCAACCGTAGCCCAATGCAATCTGAACTGTCATATGGATACCTCACCTTCTCGCCAACGCTCACGCAGATACAGCAGCCTGTCCCTCATTTCGTTGCGCCGGAGGAGCAGCATCATACCCAAATACAGAAGGAGTGCCGTGCTGCCAATGATCGCAAGTCGAAGCACTGGATTCAAGTTGATGGGCAAGGCCCACACCTCCCCGAGCAAGCCGCCTACCGCTACAGAGAGCGCAATGGCCGGTGCCGCTACCGTCTCGCGCAAATCGAGCCCACTGGCATTGGCAAAAAGATACTGGCCGCAGAGCGCCAAGGCAACCAACATCGTGGCAGCAACGCCCAACATGGTCCCGTTCACGCCCAAGGCCAATGTGAGAGGCGTCCCAATCAGAACAATAGTCACGCCCTGCGCCAGCGATATCCAAAGCCAGCGCCGGGGATGGTTGAGCGCCACCGAAAGGCCAAAGGCCAGACTGACTAGCACCCACACAAAATTGGAACAAGCCAAAAAACGCAGAAATGGCACACTTTCGGCATAGCGCGCTCCATAGAGCAACTGAACAACTTCCGGCGCGGCAAAGACTAACGTCAGCGTCAGCGGGATGCCGGCGGTAAAGATCACCCAGAATGCCATGCGTAACGTATGGGCCAGATAGAGGGGATTCTTCTGCACCTTGGCCAACGTCAGCAGCCCGATACGGCCAATAACGATGGTTAGCAACAGGTTAGGCCAACTGGCGATCCGATAGGCGCGATCATAGTATCCCAGTGTGGTTTCGCTGACAAAGGTGCCGATCAGGAAATTGTCATACTGCTGGACGACAATGGTGAGAATCGTTGCGGCCAGGCCGATCTGGACCCCGCGGCGCAAGAGTTGCCACCCCAAAGCCCGATCATAGCGCCATTTGATCCGAAAAATCTCCGGCAGCCGCAGGCGACACATGAAAGCGACACCTATGGCTGCCAAGCTGTACGTTACGACATTGATGACCAAGAGGCTTACGATGCCGCCGTTCAGTAGTGCAACACCCACGGCTAGCGGATAGGCGACCAACGCTGCGCCCAAGCCAACGAGTGTCGTGCGACTGACCTGGATATTGCGTTCGAGCGCTAGCCAATACGGCCCCGTCATGACGGTGACCGCTTCCGCCAGCATTAGCACCATCATCGCCGTTGCCATCTGCGCCGAGTATCGGCCCGTGGCAACAAAGAACTGCGCTGCAACACCCATCACCGCCAACGAAGTCAATGTCACCAGCAGATCGGTGCGAAAAAATGTCCCAAGCAGCGCACCGTCGGTCTCCGGCGGTTGGAGCGCCGAATACTGGAGTCCCATCTTGTTGCGGAGATTGAGTAGGCCGAACCAGAACGAGGCAAGGGCAAACGCCCCAAAGATCTCGGGGGCCAGGAGTCGAGTCAGCAGCAGCGTTGCGCCGAAGCCGAGCAACTGGGTGGCGTAGTTGCCCAGGGTGCTCCAGAACGCATTGCGAATGGCGGTTCGGGCAATGACAGATCCTTCAGCCACGGTTATCATCTATTCCTGGCATATGCTCAGGCAAGAAGGGTCAGTTGTTCGGGACGATCTAGTCGCTCTGTTGGCAGGGTTGTGGTAAGGCGTCCAACCTTTGTTAGCTCTCCAGTGACAATGGAAGCTGCCGTCACTATATCCTTAACATGGCTGAATTGCCTAGCATCCGAATTCTTAATGCCCAGAAGCCGCATCGTTGTCGATGTCAAGAGTCGTGTCGCTGCATTGGTGGCTGCGAGCTTCCGCAACTGATACAGTATTGCCGCTCGACGATTGCCGCCCTTGACCGTATTGCATAGCGAGTCGAAAAATGTATCGTCGCCTGTCTCTTGCCGCATGAAGATGCGTAACTGTTCCATTTCTGCTGTTGTATCCTCAAAGTGCTCATGATATTCAAGTTCAGCGTAGAGTGCAGCTAAATAGTTGCGCCAGTTTACGTTGGCGGTGAAAGTCTCAGGGTAAAGTCTCTGAAATTTCATATATGTGGCACATATCGCTGAATTGGTGAGGAACTCCATAGGATAGCGAACAGCATCCAGAGTAATTTCTTCGGGTGAAAAGAGCGAATTATATTCGGCAATTTTCTTTTTGCGTCCGGTATGGATTGCAGAATTTGCTGCTACACTGCTGCCACAAATATACAGTGGTTGATCAATCAATGTGTAGGATGAGTGTGTTGACAGCAATTGACAGAGCGTGCTGTAGTCTGGGTAAGGCGGAAGAAAAAAACGCCCCGTGCGCTTCATTGGACGGGCAAACGCTATCCGGGAAATTGCGCAGTTGGTAATTTTCGGTCCGACAAAGTGTATATTTGGCGCAGCATCAAAATTGCACAGTGCGTCAATAATCAGCGACGACTTTACCTCAAAGGTCTTTCCTGAGCGAAGACGAAACGCCAGATACTCGCAATTGGGATGGTCTCCCAGGTCGGGCCACCCATAGCCAGCTCTTTGCCATACAATGATTTCGGGATTATGGGGTGCGGTGTTGATTACTTCTGCCAGATAGCGGAGCCCTTTGTCAATCAGCCCGTCATCGTCAGAAAGGAATAATAGATAATCTCCATTCGCCTTTGTGCTTATGAATTCGAAATGGTCAACCATGGAAAGATCCTTGCCCGGATTTACGTACCGGCATTGGGACGATTTTTCCATAACCGATTCCGCGACCTGCTTTGTATGATCCGTGGAGTTGTTGTCAGAGATTATCAGCTCGTAATCAGAAAAATCCTGTCCCAGAATCGTTTTTACGGATTCCGCCAGGAGGTGTCCACGATTACGAGAAGGCATCAGTATTGAAAATAGAGGCATATTTTATACCGTACACGTGTGAGATGTGGAAGCAATTTCAGTTTGCGTGACGCGTGCGAATGCTTTCCAAGAATGACCTGACTGCCTCGCAAACATAGGCAACCTGCCGTCGATCCAATAACAGGGCCGACGGCAGATTGACGCCACAGGCGCCTAACTGATAGGCGATAGGGTTGTCGATTGAGCCGGTTTGTGCTTGCCTATGGGAACGAAACGCCGGGAGACTCGATAGTGGGTAGAAAAAGGGGCGGCAATCTATCTTTTTGGCGCGTAACCACTCAATCAATTGTTCTTTTCGCACTCCAAGCCTTTGGTCAAGGATGATTGAGTTCATCCAGTAGACATTGCGTGTCTCCGGTGCTTCAAAGTTGAGCGTGAGTTCTGGGACGTCGTTAAGTTCTTCAACATACCATGAGAATATAGTCCGCTTCCGTTCAATCAACTCATCGATCCGTTCAAGTTGTGCCAATCCAAGCGCAGCTTGCAGGCTGCTCATCTTATATTTGAACCCAACTTCTGCGTTGAAAAACATGGTATCGCCAGGGTGGCGGCCATGATCTCGCATTATTATGACTCGTTCGAAGACGTCCTGACGATTCGTAACTAACATCCCGCCTTCACCAGTAGTTAACGTCTTCGAACCATGAAAGCTAAAGACACCAACGTCCCCAAAGCTTCCTGCTCTCCGCCCTTGGAATTCCGCTCCAATCGCTTCAGCGGCATCCTCAATAAGCGGAATACCTGTTTCTTGCCTCAAGGTGCATAAGGCATCCAAGTTGGGAAGATTTCCATACAGATCCACAAAAATAATGGCTTTCGTTGCGGGCGTGATGTAGCGTCGCACTGACTCCACAGATATACACCAAGTCTGTACATCAACATCCGCAAAAACTGGTGTAGCGCCCACGTATTGAATCGGTGCTGCAGAAGCAATCCATGTGCTATCGGGTACGATGACCTCATCTCCAGGTCCAATTCCGAGTGCTGCTAATGCCAGGTGAATCGCTGACGTGCACGAAGGCAGCGCGGTGGCATATTGCATGCCGATGTATTCTGCAAATGCAGACTCAAATTTCTGGTGATATATATTGGCATTGTCGTACCATGCGTTTGTTGCCGCGGCACTGACATACTCTATCTCTTTGCTGGTAATCCAGGGACCCGCAACCGGGATTCTATCGAGCATTGGCTACCTTATATTGTGAAAGTGAGCTTTAAGCGCTCGCTGCGAATTTACTCGGGAAGTGTGACTGTCATTCAGGATAATCAGAGTGTTGTCTTCAACGGCACGATTGACAATTGTGCACCCCGGCCCCAACATCACATTGGCGCCAATCTTGCAGTTTCCAATCACTGACGAACCAGCACTCATGACAAACCCTTTGCCAATCGTGGGGTATGCCCCTGCCATTGCGCCGACTGTACAGTTCTGCCGCACAACCAGGAAATTGCTGTAGTTCGCCTTCCCCAACACTGTGCCAACAATGTGTATGAGCCAGAAAACATCAGGCAACAAGGTATCATACATGCAGTTGAAGGCATGGAGAGCCTTGTTCAAGGCAAAGATTTTTTTTGCGAGGATAAGGTCTCCACCACTTTGGAATATGCTGCTAGACAGGAAATAAAGGTAAGTGCAGTACTGATCCGAATGGAAAATGTCAAATCGTGCTTGCTGCTGTGCATAATAAGATGGATGTGATATATGAGAAAAGCAATTTTCGATCCGATCTAGCGCGGTTCGAACGGCGGTGTAAAACGCTTTGCGGTCAATAGGCCTACCATCTGGAAAGAACGCGTTGATCTGCCCCATTGTGTATTCTGCAGTTTCGTCAGGGGTATGTGAAAGGATCATGCTGATGTCTTTGCCTGTCGGCTTTTTGCTGGTCTACATAACCGATAATTCGCGCAGGATTGCCGACTACTTTTGCAAACGGCGGCACGTCATTCAAAACAACCGCCCCGGCACCTACAATTGCACCAGTTCCGATGTTGACTCGGGGCAGTACCGTCGCGCCTGTTCCAACGAAGGCAAAATCGCCAATCGAAACGCATCCTGCCACTCGCGCCCCTGGCGCAACGTGAACCCCGTCACCCAGTTTACATTGGTGTTCGACCACAGCCCCTGTATTGACAATGCAACTACTGCCTAGATGGGATTCGGCGCACACAGCCGACTGCGCCAGGATCTGGCAACCGCCGGCCAAAGAGGCGTTGGAGGCGACAAACGATCTTGGATGCACGACTGTCAACGCGGCGATGCCACAGGCTTCGATATGTCGCTGGATATGCAGCCGGTCTCGCCCCAGCCAGCCGCCAATCGTGACGACAAAGCTCAGCCCCTGCGGGACAGTATTGTTGGCCAACCAATCGCTGAATCCATCTATGCCGTAATAGATTGGTACATCAGAAAATGGGCTTGGCAGCCCAATCTTGTTGTCGAAAAGGGCCACGAGCCTGATTCCCAGATAGCCGATCGCTTCCCGAATGACCACCGCTTGACCCGTTCCGCCCCAGAAAATTGCTGTCTTCATCTCGGTTAGTTGTCTATGTCGCTGGAACCCACGAAATCAGCCCAGCTTTCATCGCGCTGCGAAATCATGCGGCCTGATTCTGGCGGCGCTGGCCACGTGATCCCCAAGAACGGATCGTTCCAACGCACTCCATCTACGGCCGGCCCGTGATAAGGAACAGACATCATGTAAAGCAACTCGCTGCCAGCCGTAAGTGTCTGCATACCGTGCGCGCAGCCGATTGGCACGTAGATGGATCGGCGGTTGGTTGCATTTAGCTCTGTGGCTATCCATCTGCCGAACATCGGAGACGATGGCCGCAAGTCGACAATGACGTCATAGACTGCGCCAGCCGTGCACCGGATGAGCTTGACCTCGCCAAAGGGAGATCGCTGGAAGTGCATGCCGCGCAGCGTTCCATGTTGCGGGTTGTAGACTGTGCTGATCTGTGCCCAAACGGTGTTGAGTCCCTGCTGCCCAAACTCATCCTGGCAAAACGTACGCACCAAAACGCCCCGTTCGTCGCTGCGGGGTTCGGGCTCAATCAACATAACGCCTGGCAAAGCAGTTTCATGAAAGCGCATGCCAAACCCTCTTCCACGAAATACGTTTCATTCCAGTTCAGACCACCTGCACGCGGGGAATGGGAATGATGAACTTGCCACCCGCCGCCCGATAGGCCGCTTGTTGGCTGAGGATTTCATCTGCGAAATTCCATGTCAAGAGCAACAAATAATCCGGGTGATCGCTCTGCAGGATTTCCGGCGGTTCAATCAACAAGTGAGTACCGGGCGTATAACGTCCCTGTTTGACCGTGCTGCGATCCACGACATACTCCAGCATTTCGCGGCCGACGCCAAAATAATTCAGCAATGTGCTTCCTTTGGCAGATGCGCCATAAACAGCGATTCGTTCTCCGCAACGCTTGATCTCATGCAATAGAGCCAACAGCTCTGACTTGAGGGACTCGATCCTTGCCCCAAAGGAGAGGTAGTGCGCGTAATCAGCCACTCCCCACTCTTGCTCTGAGCGCAAGAGGGCAGCAACTGCCGGCTGTACCCCTGCTTGCGAATCTTCACGAGCCGCGAACACACGTAGCGAACCGCCGTGGATGGGAAGCCGCTCGACATCGACAACCTTCAGTTCATGGCGGGCAAAGAGGTGGGTCAGGGCGGTAAGTGAAAAATAGCAAAGATGTTCGTGGTAGATCTGATCAAACTCGTTGTGGTCTAGCGTCTCGCGCAAGTAGGGTGCCTCAATGACTGCCACGCCAGTTCTCTTCAGCAACTCAGAAATGCCGCCTACCACTCCACCCAGGTCGGCAACATGGGCCAGCACATTATTGGCGTGAATGACATCAGCCGACAAGCCCTCGCCGCGCAAGCGGCGCGCAAGCTCCAGATTGAAGAACTCAGCGACAGTGCGAACGCCAGCAGCATTGGCTGCCTGGGCGATGTTCAATGCTGGTTCGACACCCAGTACTGGCACTCCCGCTGCAATGTAGTTCTTCAGCAAGTAGCCGTCGTTGCTGGCAATCTCCACGGCCAGCGAACCAGGCCCGAGGTGGCGCCCAGCGATCAGACGTTCCGTGATTGAACGTGCGTTTTCCACCACTGTTTCCGAAAATGACGAGAAATAGACATAGTCACGAAACAAGATTTCCGGTGCCACCGTTTCAGCGATCTGGATCAATGTACAGTTTGGGCAGAAGACCAATTGTAGGGGGAACGTTGGCTCCATCTCGTGGAGCTGAGCTTCCGTCAGCAACCGGTTTGCCAGTGGCGTTCGCCCAAGGTCGAGCACGGGTAACAAGCCGTCTGCACAACAGATGCGGCACACGGTTGCAATCATCGCAAATACTCCCGATACCAGGCAATCGTGCGGCGCAATCCCTCATCCAACGTAAACCGAGGTGACCAATTCAACAGTGAGCGTGCTTTGTCGGCGCTCAGATATTGGTGACGGATCTCGTTGGTCGCTTCATTGCGCACATCGGGTACCAGTGTCGAGCCCATGGCTGCCAACACCAGCTGGACTAATTCTAGGACCGTTACCTGAGCTTCGTTCGAGAAGTTGAACGCCTCACCGATCAACTCACGCCGATCAGCCAGCGCTTCCGCCAAAGTCATGTAGGCGGCAGCACCATCTTCTACGAAGAAGTAATCTCGCACAGAGAGCCCGTCAGAACGTATGACGGGACGCTGTCCACGCAACACCGAACGGATGGTACCGGGTACAATGCGGTTCCAGTTCAGGTCACCGCCCCCATAGAAATTACCGCAGCGCGTAATCCCTACCGGCAGGCCATAGGAAATAGCATAAGCCTGCCCAATGAGATCGGCACAGGATTTGCTCACATCATAGGGGTGCCGGCCTTGCATTGGGGTCTCTTCGCTATAGGGCAACGCTTCTTGGTCGCCATAAGCTTTGTCAGATGAGGCGAGGACAATTTGCTGCACTTTTGGGCTGCGCCGGCAGGCCTCAAGCAACGTCCAGGTGCCGCGGACATTCGCTTCGAACGTCGAGATCGGGTTGCGATTGGCAATACCGACGATGGTCTGCGCCGCCAGATGAATGACCGTATCGATTTCGTATTCGCCCAGCGCACGTTCCAGAAGGTATTGGTCACAGATATTGCCTCGTACAACTTTGACTTTTTTGATAAGTCCAGATCGCACAAACTCGCTGCCAGGGGACCAATCGCGCACAAGACAAACAACATCTGCACCCGCATCATGAAGGCGACGCGTTAGCCAGCTGCCGACAAGTCCCGTTGCCCCTGTGACAAAGGTAGGGCGATCAGCCCAAAATTCGTGCATTACTCTCCCATTTCTTGTCCTAAAAAGGTCATCGCTCCCGAGAATGTGGTCGTTCAGGATTGTACTGCGGTCCAGGGTGCCTGGCCGCTGTTCCAGAGTTCCTCCAAGAACTGCTTCTCGCGCAGCGTGTCCATCGGCTGCCAGAAACCAGCATGGCGAAACGCGTACAACTGACGTTCCCAAGCCAACTTCTGCATTGGCTCAGCCTCCCAGGGCGTCTGGTCGCCATCTATATAGTCCAGGACACTCCTGCTCAATACAAAAAAGCCTCCGTTGATCCAACCTTCGCCAGTTTGAGGCTTCTCAGTGAAGCGCGCCACCATGTCGCCGTCAAAGACTAGTTCACCAAAACGTGCCGGTGGGCGCACCGCAGTCACTGTTGCTAACCTACCGTGGGTTTGATGAAATGTGCACAATGCATGGAGATCAACATCCGCCAGACCATCGCCATAGGTCAGCATGAAAGTGTCGTCTGTCAGCCAAGGCCGTAATCGTGCCAGCCTGCCGCCCGTCATCGTGTTGGTACCTGTTTCGACCAGATGCACAATCCAGTCTTCTCGTTCGCGTTCATGGACGATGACTTCGCCGGTGCCCAGGCTCACGCTGATGTCGCTATTCAGTGGGTAATAGTTCAGGAAGTACTGCTTGATAAATTCGCCCTTGTAGCCGAGAGCGACAATAAACTCTTTGTATCCGTGGTGTGCGTACCAACGCATGATGTGATCCAGAATCGGACGCCCGCCGATCTCCACCATGGGCTTGGGTCGCACAGAGGTTTCTTCCGCCAGCCGCGTGCCCAGTCCACCGGCAAGGATTACGACTTTCATATCTGGCTACTGCCACCGCTTTCACTGAGGTACACGGTTTTGCCATGCATTACACCAACGTCACTCCCATGTATTGTCTGGTTGCGCTATGAAATACATATGCAAACGCCGTGTCGTGCTTGTATTGCTGAGCAAACTTCTTGATACGACGGGACAATGCTGAGGCACAAAATGCGACCTGTCTTCGGTTGCTCACTCCAACCCCCGCCGCACCACACACCGCACCGCATGCTCAATCGCCCGCTCCGCCACCAGAATCACGTACCCCCCACCGCCTGCGCCCGAGATCTTCC
>Ga0209607_1002460_pt1 | contig 14744 bp, 15 predicted proteins | sample AD_UKC117_MetaG_FD_184413 | JGI IMG/M metagenome (GOLD analysis project Ga0209607, IMG submission 184413) | Active sludge microbial communities of municipal wastewater-treating anaerobic digesters from Hong Kong - AD_UKC117_MetaG (SPAdes)... | ecosystem: Engineered > Bioreactor > Anaerobic >... | reverse complement strand
GAGTGGGATGGCCGCCGCCATCCGATGCGCCTGCGGCCAGGGTCGGGAATCTGGGAGTTGTTCGTGCCCGGTCTGGGCGAAGGCGATCTGTACAAGTTCGAGATTCTGCCCCGCAATGGTCCCTTGTTCCTGAAAACCGATCCCTATGCTTTCCACACCGAGACGCCACCCGGCACCGCCAGCGTGGTGTACGATCCGGCCGGCAAGCATCAGTGGCGCGATGGCGAGTGGATGCAACGGCGAGCGGGTGCCAAGGCTTGGGAACGACCGGTGGCCATTTACGAGGTCCACGCCGGTTCGTGGCGACACCGGCCGGACGGCAGCTTCCTGTCCTACCGGGACTTGGCCGACCAACTGATTCCCTATGTGCTGGAGATGGGGTTCACCCACATCGAATTTCTGCCGCTGGCCGAGCATCCCTACGGTCCGTCCTGGGGCTACCAGATTTCCAACTTCTACGCGCCGACCGCGCGCTTCGGCAAACCGGAAGATCTGATGGAGCTGATCGACCGCTGTCATCAGCATGGCATCGGAGTGATTCTCGATTGGGTCCCGGCGCATTTTCCCAAGGATGCCCATGCCATGGCCTGGTTCGACGGCACGCATCTATACGAGCACGCCGACCCACGCCAAGGCGAACACCCCGACTGGGGCACGCTGATCTTCAACTACGGTCGCCATGAGATCGAGAACTTCTTGATCGCCAATGCGCTGTATTGCCTGGAGAATTTCCATTTCGACGGGCTGCGGGTCGATGCGGTGGCCTCGATGCTGTATCTGGATTATTCCAAGAAGGACTGGATTCCCAACAAGTACGGCGGCAACGAGAATCTGGAAGCCATCGAATTCATCAAGCACACCAACGCCGTGGTCCACGCCCAGCATCCGGGCGTGATGATGATCGCCGAGGAATCGACCGCTTGGCCGAATGTGTCGCGGCCCACCGATCACGGCGGGTTGGGCTTCGGCTTCAAGTGGAACATGGGCTGGATGCACGATGTGCTGTTCTACCTGCAAAAGGAGCCGGTGCATCGTCGCCACCACCACGACAAGCTGACCTTCGGCATCGTCTACGCCTTCAACGAGAACTTCATCCTGTCGCTGTCGCACGACGAAGTGGTGCATCTGAAAAAATCGCTGCTGGGCAAGATGCCCGGCACCGAGCGGGAGCAGTTCGCCAACCTACGCCTGTTGTATGCCTTCATGTATGGTCATCCCGGCAAGAAGCTGCTGTTCATGGGTGGGGAATTTGGTCAGCCCAGCGAATGGAACCACGATGCCGAACTGGAGTGGGGGTTGCTGCGCAAGCCGCCACACCAGGGCATACAGCGTTTCGTGGCCGATCTCAATAGGCTGTACCGCCAGGAACCGGCCTGCCATCAGGTCGATTTTCGCGGTGCCGGCTTCGAATGGCTGGATGCCGGCGGCGCCGAAACCAACGTACTGACCTTTCTGCGCAAGGCCCGCGACCCGCGCGATACCGTGGTGTTCGTGCTGAACTTCTCCGACCAGGCATACAAGCACTATCGGATTGGGGTGCCGTTCCCGGTCGAGTATCGGGAGTTGTTGAACAGCGATGCCAGCGAGTACGGCGGCTCCGGCGAAACGTTGGCCGGCAAGCGCATCATGGCCGAGGAGGTTTCCAGCCACGGTTATGCCTTCTCACTGGTTTTGAACCTGCCGCCGCTCAGCGCGGTGGTGCTGAAACCAGCACCATTGGTGCTGGAGTAAGGTTGGTGCTCGACGAGTTTGCGGGTCGGCGTGAGGTTGGATGCCGCTGCCCTTGTTGTAAAGGAACTCCACCCGATTTTCCAGCGGGGCCGTCCGAAATTCAGCTCCGCCGTGGAAACTAATGACGGTCGGTTGCGGTCATAAGTTTGCATTTCGAGTTTCTCCCTCGATCCTCTTGAGCCGGCACCCAGCCGGCTTTTTTTTGGCCGATCACGGGAGCGTGGGGACAGTACGCACGACCAGGAGTGAACGATGGATTTCGACGCAAAAGCCCAAGAGTGGGACAACGATCCAGTCAAGCTGGAGCGAGCGGCCGCAGTGGCGGCGGCGATACGGAACCGGGTTCGGTTGTCGCCGGATCTGAGTGCCTTGGAGTACGGCTGCGGGACGGGGCTGTTGAGCTTTGCCCTGAGTCGGGAGTTGGGTTCCATCACGCTGGCGGATAGTTCGGCGGGGATGTTGGCGGTGTTGCGGGAGAAGATCGCGGCTAGCGGCGCGGATCACTTGCGGCCGATGCGCCTGGATCTGACGGTCGATCCGTTGCCGGCCGAACGCTACGACCTGATCTACACTCTGATGACCCTGCACCATGTGTCCGATGTGGATCGGATTCTGCGGGATTTCCATGCGCTGTTGCGGCCGGATGGAGCGCTGTGCATCGCCGATCTGGATCGCGAGGACGGTTCCTTCCATGGCGCCGGTTTCGACGGCCACCATGGCTTCGAGCGGGAGGCGTTGCGGGACCGGTTGGCGCGGGCCGGATTTGGCGAGATCCAGTTCGACACCTGCTACATGATGCGCAAGTCACAAGGCGAGGGTGCGCGGGAGTATCCGGTGTTCCTGGCGGTGGCCCGCAAGGCTTAGCCGGCCTGTCCCCCCAGTTCCGGGTGACGAAAGCAGTCGGTGGTGTGATCGTTGACCATGCCGGTGGCCTGCATGAAGGCATAGCAGATCGTCGGTCCCACGAACCCGAATCCCAACCGTTTCAGATCCCGGCTCATCGCCTCCGCTTCCGGCGTGCGCGCCGGTACCTCGGCCAGTGAACGCCAGCCGTTTTGCTTGGGCACGGAGTCGACGTAGCGCCATAGGAAGGTTCCGAACCCGCCGTGCCGTTCCTGAATCGTCAGGAAGCCTTGGGCATTGCGGATCGCCGCCGCGATCTTGAGGCGGTTGCGCACGATGCCGGGGTCGGCCAACAGCCGGGCGATGTCCCGGTCGTCGTAGCGAGCGATCCGCTCCGGGTCGAAGCCGTCGAAGGCCCGGCGGTAGCCCTCGCGCTTGCGCAGGATGGTCAGCCAGTTGAGGCCGGCCTGCGCGCCTTCGAGCACCAGCATCTCGAACAGCCGGCGATCGTCGTGGAGCGGCACACCCCATTCATGGTCGTGATAGGCCAAGTACAGTGGATCGCTACCGCACCAGGCACAGCGCTCGCGAGCTTGGAACTCGGTCGGATACGGCGGGGAAGCCGGTCTCAAGCCGGACCCATCGGCTTGAGACGGCATCAAAAGCCCGCCCAGCGAAACACGGTGTCCACGATATTGACCAGTTCCTCGCGAACGCGCCGTTCGCCACCCCCGCAGTAATCGCCCATCAGCCAATAGGCGTCTCGATAGGCCGCCTTCAAATCGTCCGCCGCCGCCTGCAAGTGGCTCGGGTTCTCTTTCCGTAAGACGCTGTTGATCCGCTTGGCATGGGCGGCCTTGGGCAGCAACACGCAGATTTGTTGCTCGTAGGGCGGAAATCGCTGTTGGACGCTCAGACGCTCCAGGTCTTGCGCCTCGACGATGTGATGCGCGTCCCATCCGGCATAATCGACGCTGGCTTGCCGAAATCTTCTCAAGTCGGCATAAGTCCCGATCAGTTGGTTGGCGGCGGTGAGAAAGATTCGCTCGCCCCGTGCCTTGGTGTAGGGTTCGTGGCGGACGCCCGCCGCCATGAGCAGTTGCGGGATGGTATAGGCGGGTTGCTTTGTGGTCGGTTTTTGCGTGGCCGACTTCGGCGAGCGTTGCGGCGCATGGGGCCGCGCCCGATCCGTCAGACCGAGGGCGCCGGGCGGAGAGCCGGTGCGGCTGCCGGATGAGGCGGCATCTGGCGCGGGCGTGGAAATGCCCGTGGGTCCGGGGGCTCGATGGATGGCCATGGGGAACTCCAGCAAAACATCAGCATGAGAACGGATGGATCAAGCGGGGGCGAAGTGCCTTTTCAGTGTAGCAAAGCAGCTCGTTGGCGCGGTGGATTACGGAGGGACGATTCGAACATTCGACCATACCCACTGGGCAAGGCTCCGATCCGGCCTCAGTCTTTTTTGGTGACCATCATGGTCGTCCGGTATTCGATCACCTGCTGATTGCGCTGGTTATAGGTTTTGTTTTGGTAGATGAACAAGAATCGCTCCGGGTTTTTGGTGGGCCGAAGATCGACCACTTCGGCATCGGCCTTGAGCGTGTCCCCAAACAGCACCGGAGCAGTGATCTTGACGTTGTCCACCCCGATATAGGCATAGATTTCATAGCCGTCTTGGGCCAGAAGTTCAGTGATGTTGTCCGCATGGTGAACCAGACCGTCGGCGACGGCAAAAATGACTGGACCTGCCAGAGATCGCTCCTTGAACCAGGTTCTCTTGGCATATTCGGAATTACTGTGAATCGCCATATTGAACCAGGTGAGTTGATGCAGGATGGAGAAATCCCCGACATCCAGCGTCCTGCTGACCCGACAAGGAATTTTGGTTCCTGCTGTTACTTTACTCATAAGTCACGGTTCCTCTTCACTTAACAAGCCACGAAAACCTTTAGGCATGTTGTCATAATCGGTAATAGCGCTGACCTTGCTGTTTTGACTCGGTCCAAGACATCGTCCGTTTTTGGCGCCTCATGGAAAACTTGTTTTCGAACTCCATAAATGCATCTAACAACAAGTTTAAGTATTTCCTTTTCATTTATCTCATCTTTCTTAAGCGCTGCCTCAAGCTTTTGACTAAAATTTATCTTCCCTGATTCTGAGGTTATGTTGAAGGTCTTTAGGTTGTTTGTGTATTCATGGATATTTCTAATAATTTTTTTAGCATCTGGCGTGCTTACCAGCTCCTGTATTAAAAACTCAAATTTGTCGGCATCACTCCTGGTTTTGCCATCAATATCAGAGAAAAGACTGTAAAATCCATTAAATGCAATCCAGGTCAGTATGAAGCTTTTGATTTCATCTTGCTCAAGATAGCTTCGCTCTATCCAATCAGCAATTCTCAACAATTCTGCTTGTTGGCCTTTTGAGGTTTTCTTGAAGCCATCTTCCCAATAGGATTGGGTATTGGCCAAGCTATCTTCTACATCCAAGACAGTACAGGAAGCGTCATGTGCCCAGCAAAGCGGTCTCTGCAAAATAACCCCCGCCTTGATCAATGCTTGTCTGTTCGTTAATTCAGGATGTGTTTTTAGTCTAATAGATAATGCGAAAAAGTTCTTTTGGTAGATCATGCGCTTGAGCATTATTTTCCGAATTGCCTGAGCATCCAAGCGGGCGAGTGTTTCTTCGGCATACTCACTCCCTTTACCCTGAGGGTGTTCTTCATCAAATGATGAAGTCTCGTATGTTCGCTCAACGATCATTGTCCCGTCATTTTGGAGTTCAAATTGATAACCATTCAATATTTCAGACTTCCGCAAACTTGGCTCTATTATAAATGTTGCATGCCATATGAATTTGTGCATATCTTAATTTATTTGGAGAGACTGACAAATAATTATCCGGTTTTACCTATCCTGTCCCACGGCAATATGGATTAACTAGGGATGTGGCCTATTAAATCGTGCCCATCAGCGCTAACCCTACCATCGTTCATTGAGTTGACCATTGTCTGAGTTTAGATCACCGTTGTCGTGTTTCCAACCACTTTTCCCCATCCACTTTCCGCAACCACCACAATCCACGCGCTTTCTCCATTTATTCCGTTGAGTCCATTGTTTCGGAGTCTGAATCACGAGCTACTTTATCGACGGTCTCAGCGATCCAATTTTGTTCTATCCATATTTCCTTTCTGTATATTAAAAAATCATAATATTTATATTGAATTAGGATCAAATTCAGTTTCTCGGGGAGATAAGCACGTTTGATAAAAGCAGGGGTGCCATTGGCGTATTTATTGCTCCATCTTGGGCAAACCTTCATTTCTCCCTGAAACCACCCCTAGCGATGCACTATGAATGCACTTTCCTCTCAAGCACACGCCACTTCCATTGCCATCATGGGCAGCGGCGGGGCCGGCGCCATCACCACCGGCAGCCTACTGCTGGAAGCAGCGGGTCAGGTGGGCTGGTACGGTTTGTTGACCCGCTCGGTGGGTCCGCAGATCCGTGGCGGCGAAGCGCTGGCCATGGTGCGCCTGGCGCCCACTCCCGTAACCGGTCACGGCGACCGTTATGACGTGCTGGTGGCCTTGGATTGGCACAATGCCAGCCGCTTCATCGCCGAGGTGCCTCTGGACGAAAAGAGTCTGATTCTCGCCGACACCGAGGGGGGTGACCCGCCGCCCGCGATCCTGGCGACGGGCGCCCATTTGGTTACCTTGCCGTTTACCGATCTGGCCGATGAGTTACCGGGCGCGCGCCCCAACCTGCTGGCCTTGGGGATGCTGTCCGAACTGCTCGGCATACCGATGGACAGCACGACGCAAGCGGTGATCCGTACCCTGAGTGACAAGGGGTTATCCGCCGCCCATGCCACCGATGCGCTCGCCGCCGGCGGCCAATTGACCACCACTTTCCCTCACACCCAGCGCCTGGCTCCCCCCAAGCCGCGCGACACAGGCAGGTATTGGCTCATTACCGGCAACCAAGCCGCCGCCTTGGGCGCTCTGCGCGGCGGGGTGCGCTTTGCCGCCGTGTATCCCATCACGCCGGCGACGGATTTGTCGGAGTGGATGGCGCCTCGCCTGCAAAAGCTGGGGGGACAGTTGATTCAAGCCGAGGATGAAATCGCCTCCATGAACATGGTGTTGGGGGCTTCGTTCGGCGGCATTCCGTCCATGACCATCACCTCCGGCCCAGGCTTGGCGCTGATGACCGAAACACTGGGATTGGCGGTCGCGGCGGAAATCCCCGCCGTGGTGGTCAACGTCATGCGCGGTGGTCCCTCCACGGGCATTCCGACCAAATCCGAGCAGTCCGACTTGAATATCGCCCTGTACGGTCTGCATGGCGACGCTCCTCATCTGGTGCTGGCCTCCCAATCGGTCGCCGATTGCCTGATCACGACCCAGTGGGCGGTGCACTTATCGGAAACTTTGCAATGCCCCGCCATCGTATTGTCCGATCAATTCATGGGGCAGGCGCTGACGATCTGCGAACGGCCCGCTCCGCTGCCCGATGCACCGCCTCGGCGCATCGCCGCAGCGGGCGGCGATCGTTATGACCGTTATGCCTTGACCGAGGATGGTATCTCACCGATGGCCATTCCCGGTACCCTGGGCCGCCAGCATACGGCCGATGGCTTGGAACACAATGCGCACGGCACGCCATCCAGCGGTGCCGCCGACCATTTGGCGCAACTCAACAAACGTTGCACCAAACTAGAGCAATACGACTATGGCGACGCCTGGGCGGAGATCGACGGCGAAGGCGAAACCGTGGTGTTGACCTGGGGGTCCACCGCCGCCGCGGTTCTTGAAGCGGCGACCCAAGCACGCGCCTCGGGTCTGGCCGTCAAGGTCATTGCCCTGCGCCTGTTGTCGCCGACACAACCGGACAAAATGGCACTGGCCATGCGGGGTGCCCGGCGAGCGTTGGTGGTGGAACAAAGTCATTCCGCGCAGTTCCATCATTTTCTCCGCGCTTATTACCCCTTGCCCGACCAAGTCGAAGTCATCAGTCGACCAGGACCCTTGCCCATCCGTCCGGGCGAAGTGCTTAACCTCCTGCTGCACGGTAATCAATCATGAATAAAGCGGAACCTCTTATTGCTCGGTATTCCCACAAGGATTACAAATCCGCCGTCAAGCCAATCTGGTGTCCCGGTTGCGGCCATTTTGGGGTCGAATCCTCGCTGTTTCGGGCACTCGCCTACCTGGAACTGCCGCCGGAACAGGTGGCCATCATCTCCGGCATCGGTTGTTCATCGCGCATTCCCGCGTATACGCAGTGCTATGGGTTTCACGGCGTGCACGGCCGCGCCCCGGCGGTGGCGACCGGACTGAAGCTGGCCCGGCCCGAGCTGACGGTCATTGTCACCAGCGGCGATGGCGACGCGTTCTCCATCGGCGGCAATCACTTCATTCACGCCTGCCGGCGCAACGTGGACATGACCCTGCTGGTGATGGACAACGAGGTTTACGGCATGACCAAGGGCCAACCTTCACCCACCACCCCGGCGGATTGGGATAGCAAGATCGCGCCGGGTGGCACCGGGGTCAATCCCTTCGCACCGCTGGCGGTGGCGTTGGCATCGGGCGCCAATTTCATCGCTCGTGGTTTTTCTGGCGATCCCAACGGCGTCGCCCGCCTGTTGGTGGAGGCGATCCAACATCCGGGTTTTTCCTTCGTGCAAGTGCTGAGTCCCTGCGTGACCTACCGCCCGGAAGAAAAATTCTGGAAGAAAATGGTGCATTCCAGTTCAGTGGAACCCACCCACGATCCCGCCGTGGCCGGCCATCGCCTGCTCAGCGACGATGGCTTCACCACTGGGGTCTTCTACATCGGCAATCGTCCCACTTACACCGCCACGGTCGGGACGTCCGACAACGATCTCAGTGCCATCGAAGAGGAGTTGGCGATATGAATCAGTCCATCAATACACTCGATGAACTGCTTGTTCATGCCCATGAACTGGAACGTGAAGCTGTGGAACGCTATGAGGAATTAGCAGGCCAGATGGAGGTGCACAACCAGCCGGAGCTGGCCGAACTGTTCCATAAGATGGCCGCCATCGAACAACAGCATGTGGTCAAGGTGGAAAGCTTGGCGGGCAGTCAACCGCGCCCGCTCGCGCCCTGGGATTACCAGTGGCAAACGCCCGAATCGCCGGAAAGCGTACCCGTGGGTCAAGGTCATTACCGGATGAATCCACACCAGGCCCTGACCCTGGTTTTGGCCTGCGAGGAGCGTGCCGAAGCCTTTTTCGCCGAGCTGGCCGAAAGCACCAGCGATCCGGCGGTACGGGAAATGGCTGTCCAGTTCGCGGCGGAGGAAAAACAACACGCGGAGCTGTTGAAGGAATGGCTGGCTCGTTACCCCGAACCGAAAGCGGATTGGTGGCAGGATCTGGACGATCCGATCGCGCAAGAGTGAACGCGCGCGATGTGCTCGTGAAATCCGTTCCACATTAGCTTGACCCCCATGGCTACGAAAGGCGTCCATTTCCGGTGCCGTCATTCAGACCGGTGGTGCTTGTTGCCTTGGGGGTGAGTCCACCATACTCATTCTTATCTCCCGAGGCGGTGGCCAGTCGTTCCATTGCCGACCCATCCCAACCGCCCATCCGTCGATTCCACGCCGATCGGATGGTTCGGTGGGATGGCGTCAGAGGGTGAAACGCCCGCCCCGGTCCAGGCATCCTGAATCGGTTCGACGCCGTGGCCCGGAGTCGGTTGCGTTTTCGACGAGCATGTGACCGGCGTCCCTCGTGGGCGATCACTGGGCCGACGATTTGGCTCTTTTAAGGGTGACGTGGGTGTCGGTGTGGCTATTGCCATACCAATCCGTGGAAGTGGTGCTGTCGATCGTGGTGCTGTGGGGCTTCCCATCCGCGCCGATCCAGCTCGTGCGCCGGCGCGTGGTCTGCCGTTCGGGGCTTTCGCGCCAAGTCTCGACGGTGGTCACTGGGCGGGTGATTGCCTGATTGCGCCCTGGTGCGTAATAACTGGCATGCCGATCTTCTTCCACATACCTGCTGTGGTAGGTGCCGTCCGGGGCATAGCCGCCCGCGCTGCGATAATCCCGCCGCACGGTGGGGTTGTATTCCGGGTAATAGCCGTACTCAGCGGGGCCGTCATCGTCCGGGTCATATTCGGGGCCGTGCGCCTGTGCGGTCACGGGCGTAAATCCCAGCATACCGGTCGATAGCGCCAATGCAATGGTCCATGTCATAAGATTTGGTTTCATCGGTTCGCTCCAGGGTCGATCTGCTTGAACGGGGAACGATGTCGGCGCTCTACGCGTGCGAGCGACGCATCATCGCCATGAGGAAACATCTGATCGCACCATTAATGTAGGGAGAGCGGCCTTAATAAACACTGAATGTATCCGATGGCAAAATTGCCCTCGAATCCAGCGGGTTCGCTTGGCCAATTGGGACGCGATGGCACAGGGGCGCTTATTTTTCGGCGAATTCCCGCGCAGAATCTCAGCGGTGGGAGTTCCTCGCCCTCGCGGCGAGGGTGCTCGATTAGCGTCTGGCGGATCTCCAACAAGGTTGGATTTTGTTGGCGGCGGCAGACCAGAAGAACGGGAGGGTAGGCGGCGCACTTGCGGCGAACGTGTGCCAATTGGTTGGCACAGACGGAAACGCCGATTTAGGAAGCCGCTCAATGGCTGCATCATGCCGACATTCGGACGACTCTGGATGTCTGCGCATCACTTGATGCCCGACCGGTTATACGGGACCGTGGAAATCTGGATCGTCACAATCTGGTCATGGACCAGAATCAGGATGCCAGGAAAACAGCGATAAGCAGTTGATTATTTGGTCGGGGTGACAGGATTTGAACCTGCGACTTCTGCCTCCCGAAGGCAGCGCTCTACCAGGCTGAGCTACACCCCGATGGGGAAGGACTTTCAAGAGTGGCGGTTTACCGCAAAGTGGGCCAATCCCACCAGCGCATCCTTGGCGCTTGAATCAGCCAGCGGCGCCAAGCTGGCAATCGCCTGTTCGGCCTCCCGCTCGGCAAGACGCGAAGTATAATCCAGCGCCCCGGTGGACTCAATAGTGCGGGTAACGATCTCGATGTACTCCAATCCGCCGTGCTCGATGGCCTCGCGGATGATCCGGGTTTGCTCGGGCGTGCCGTGGCGCATGGCGTGAATCAGCGGCAGGGTCGGCTTGCCTTCGGCCAGGTCGTCGCCGATATTCTTGCCCAGTTCGGCGCTGGAAGCGTTGTAATCTAGCACATCGTCGATCAGTTGAAACGCGGTTCCCAGATGCAGCCCGAAGCGAGCCAGCGCCCGTTCCTCCGCCTTCGGTCGACCGGCCAGCACCGCGCCCAGTTGTGCCGCCGCCTCGAACAGCTTGGCGGTCTTGCAGTGAATCACCGCCATATAACGTTCTTCGCTGGTATCGGGGTCATGGCAGTTGAGCAATTGCATGACCTCGCCCTCGGCGATGGTATTGGTGGTATCGGCCAGAATTTCCATGACCCGCATGTTGCCGATGTCGACCATCATTTGGAACGAACGGGAATACAAAAAGTCGCCCACCAACACGCTGGCCTGATTGCCCCAGATGGCGTTGGCTGTTTCCCGTCCGCGGCGCAGATTGGATTCGTCCACCACGTCGTCGTGCAGCAGGGTGGCGGTGTGGATGAACTCGATGATGGCGGCGGCGTCGATGTGTCGGTCGCCGGCATAGCCGCAGGCGCGCGCCGCCAGCAGCACGGTCGCCGGCCGCAGCCGTTTGCCACCGCTGTCGATGATATAGCCGGCCAACTGGTTGATCAGCACCACGTCGGAATGGAGCTGCCGGCGGATCAGGGCGTTGACGGCGCGCATGTCGTCCGCGATTGGCGCGCGGATCTGTTCGATATCCATGGAGAGAGGTAGGGTTGACCAGGACGCCCGCCATGCTACGGATTGGTTGCGGCAGGGTCAAGGCGAGGACCTAAGCGCCGCTGTCAACAGGAATTTGTTTGACCTTGCCAGGGGGTATCGCTAGAATTACGCCCCTTTAGTCGGGACGGATGGGCCGTCTGGAGATTTCGCTATGTACGCAGTCATTAAAACCGGAGGCAAACAATACCGGGTGGCCGAGGGCCAGACCCTCAAGGTCGAAAAACTCGAAATCGAGGAAGGCGCCTCCGTGGAATTCGATACGGTATTGATGATTGCCGACGGCGACCAGATCGCGGTCGGCGCGCCCTATGTCGAGGGTGCCCGGGTGACGGCCACCGTCAAATCCCAGGGGCGCGGCCCCAAGGTCCGAATCGTCAAGTTCCGCCGCCGCAAGCATTACCGCAAGACCCAGGGTCACCGTCAGTCCTTTACGGAGCTGAGCATCAGCGGCATCAGTGGTCTCCAAGCGACCGCCTCGGCGGCATCGATCGAGGGCTGAATTCATGGCACACAAGAAAGCAGGCGGCAGCAGCCGTAACGGTCGCGACTCGCATGCGCAGCGTTTGGGCGTCAAGCTGTTTGGCGGGCAACTGGCGCGCGCCGGCAACATCATCGTCCGGCAGCGGGGTACCCGATTCTACCCGGGCCAGAACGTTGGTTGCGGTAAGGATCATACTCTGTTCGCCAAGGCCGACGGCCATGTGGTGTTCACGGTCAAGGGTCCCCACAATCGCAAGTACGTGAGTATCCAACCGGCGCAATAGTGCCGCCAAGCTTCACCGAGCGTGTCGAAAGCCCCGTCCGGGGCTTTTGTTTTGTCCACGGTTCGCAAAGGACGCCATGAAATTCGTCGATGAGGTCATCATCCGGGTCGAGGCCGGCGACGGCGGCGACGGCTGCGTCAGCTTCCGGCGGGAGAAATACATTCCCTTCGGCGGTCCCGACGGTGGCGACGGCGGCGATGGCGGCAGCATCTACCTGCGGGCCGACGCCGAACTGAATACCCTGGCAGATTACCGTTTTACCCGGCGGTTTCGCGCCGAGCGCGGCCAGAACGGCCGAGGCGCCAATTGTACCGGGCGAAGCGGCGCCGATCTGACCGTGGTCGTGCCGGTCGGGACGGTGGCTTATGACGCCGATACCGGTGAACTGATTGGCGATCTGATCGAGCCGGATCAGCGCCTGTTGGTGGCGCGTGGCGGTTTTCACGGTCTCGGCAACACCCGCTACAAAAGCAGCACCAACCGCGCCCCGCGCCAATTCAAGCCTGGTACGCCGGGCGAGGCGCGTGAGTTGCGGTTGGAGTTGAAGGTCATTGCCGACGTTGGGCTGCTGGGGATGCCGAACGCCGGCAAATCCACCCTGATTCGCGCGGTGTCCGCCGCTCGGCCCAAGGTGGCCGACTACCCCTTCACCACCTTGCACCCCAATCTGGGCGTGGTGCGGGTCGGACCGCTGCGCGGTTTCGTGATGGCCGACATTCCGGGGTTGATCGAGGGCGCCGCCGAAGGCGCGGGCTTGGGCATTCAGTTCCTACGCCATTTGTCCCGTACCCGGCTGTTGCTGCATTTGGTGGATGTCGCGCCCCATAGCGACAGCGGCGATCCGTTGCGGGATGTCGAGGTTATTCTGAGCGAACTGACCAAGTACAGCGCCGAACTGATCGAACGCGAGCGCTGGCTGGTGTTGAACAAGCTGGATCTACTTCCACCCGAAGAGCGGGTGGCACGAGTGGCCGAGATCGTGGCGGCGCTGAGCTGGACCGGGCCGGTGTTCGGGATTTCCGCCGCCAACGGCGAGGGAACGGCTGTCCTGATCGAAGCGGTCATGACGCGGCTGGAGGAGCGGCGACGGGCGGAAGCGGCGGCACGGCTGGAAGGCGAGGCGGGCGATGAAGGCGAGGCGGGCGATGTTCGATAAATCGCGCGAACAGTTGGGCGGAGCCCGGCGCTGGGTGGTCAAGATCGGCAGCGCCATGATCACCAACGACGGTCAGGGATTGGACAATTTTTCCATCGACGCCTGGGTGGCGCAGATGGCGGAGTTGCATCGGGCTGGCCGGGAGCTGTTACTGGTGACCTCCGGCGCGGTGGCCGAGGGCATGCGGCGACTGGGCTGGAGCCAGCGGCCGACCGTGCTGTCCGACTTGCAGGCGGCGGCGGCGGTGGGACAGATGGGTTTGGTGCAGGCTTGGGAGGCGGCCTTCGAGCGTCACGGCATCCGCACCGCCCAGGTCCTGCTCACCCACGAGGATGCCTCCGACCGCCAGCGCTATCTCAACATCCGCAATACCCTGCGTACCCTGCTACGGTTGCGGGTGGTGCCGGTCATCAACGAAAACGACACGGTGGCCTTCGAGGAAATCCGCTTCGGCGACAACGACACCCTGGGCGCACTGGTAGCCAACCTGGTGGAAGCGGAGTTGTATGTCATTCTCACCGACCAGCAAGGGCTGTACGACCGCAACCCGCGCCAGTTTGCGGAGGCGTGCCTGATCAGCGAGGGCCGAGCCGGCGATGCGGCGCTGGAAGCCATGGCCGGCGGCGGAGCGGGAAGTCTGGGGCGCGGCGGCATGCTGACCAAGCTGCATGCGGCGGCGCGGGCGGCGCGCTCCGGTGCTTTTACCCTGCTGGCCTGGGGGCGCGAACCGGAAGTGCTGCGGCGGGTAGCGGGCGGCGAAGCGCTCGGTACTCTGCTGCGGCCGAGTCAGAGCCCGGTGGCGGCACGTAAGCAGTGGCTGGCGGTGCAGTTGCAGGTGCGCGGGCGGCTGCATCTGGACGCCGGGGCGGTGCGAGCCTTGCGCACGGCTGGCAAGAGTCTGCTGCCGGTCGGGGTGACGGCGATCGAAGGGCGGTTCGAGCGCGGCGATCTGGTGTCCTGCCTGGACCCCGCCGGTGGCGAAGTGGCGCGCGGGTTGATGAACTACGATGTGACGCAGGCGTTGCTGCTGATCGGCAAGACTACTCGCCGCATCGAGGAGCTGCTCGGGCATGTGGACGACCCGGAACTGATCCACCGGGATAATCTGGTGCTGGTGTAGCGGGCGGGACGATTTCGACGCGGCGGCCTCATCCTGGCAGGAAGCGGGAAATCCACAGGCCGAACTGCCGGGGCTGCCGGGTCTGAACCAGCAGCCGGCCGGGACCGAAGAATCGACAGACGATCTTCTCGCCGGAGGTGAAAGCGGCGATGAAGCCGGGATTGCCCATCTCCAGTTCGTAGCGCATGGACTGAGACCAAGCGACGAGGTGGCCGTTATCG
>Ga0209607_1002457_pt1 | contig 14753 bp, 16 predicted proteins | sample AD_UKC117_MetaG_FD_184413 | JGI IMG/M metagenome (GOLD analysis project Ga0209607, IMG submission 184413) | Active sludge microbial communities of municipal wastewater-treating anaerobic digesters from Hong Kong - AD_UKC117_MetaG (SPAdes)... | ecosystem: Engineered > Bioreactor > Anaerobic >... | reverse complement strand
CAAAATAGATCTTTGCATCTGTAGCAAAATCAATAAGTGTTGTTTTTTCTTCGTTGAAGAAAGGCATGTACATCGATAACCCATCAAGTTTGATGCGTTGATCAATATGATCTAAATCTTCAGATAGTTTTTCTTGTTCTCTTTCTGATAACTGATCATTTTCAAAAAACTTGCGAATGCTCTTGATTGCATCTTGCTTCATCTGATCTGTATAGAACAGTTCATGCATCGGTGCAATCTCAATTGCGTTCAGTTGATAGACTGATCGCTGTGTCTCAATATCAAAAACTTTGATTTGATCTACGATATCATCGAAAAAATCGATACGATAGGGTTGATCATTATTGAGTGTGAAAACATCTAAAATATGACCACGTAAACTAAACTCACCTGGTTTTTCTACGGTATATGTTCTCTGGTAACCGCTATAAACCAAAAACTGAACCAATTTTTCAAGTTCATAGCTCTGGTCTTTTTCGATGCGCTTAACACTTCTGATATAATCTTCTTTTTTTAATTGACGTAAAGATAACCCTTGCATGGTCGTAATGACGATGAAAGGTTCTCCTGTCATCAATTGTTTCAACGTGAAAAGACGTTCACTCTTGAATTCTGGGCTACCCAATGCCATCATTGTCGTCAATGTTTGATCTGCAGGATAAAATAATACTTGATCCGGATCGATCAACTGTGATACCACATCATAATACTTTTGTGCATCATAAAGGTTAGGTAACACAACAACGATTGTTTGTTGATTGGTTGTGAAATCAAGTGCAGCTAAATATGCATTGAATGCATCGTTTGAAAACTTAAAAAACGTCGTACCCGACGTTTTATGTAATATTGATTGAAGATGCTCTTGTTTCTTTAACCACTCAATCATGCGTCATAACTCCATACTATAATGCTGTGTTAAACTTCGTCATAATGTCTTTATACGATACGCCTTCAACAAACATTTCAACTATCGTTTTTGAATGCATAATCGCTTTACTCAACGTGATGAATTGGTCAGATGTAAATTGTCCTAAGACATATTGATCTAAAGGAATGTTTGGATTATTGTCAACACCGATACGAACACGTTTGAAGTTCTCACTGTGTAACAAACCAATAATATTTCTTAAACCGTTATGCCCCCCATGACCACCAGTTTCTCTAAGTCTTAATTTACCGGTTTCTAAGTTAACATCATCAACGATGACTAAAAGATCTTCCATAGGAATATCATAATAGTTCATGATTTTTGATATCGCTTCACCAGAAAGATTCATAAATGTTGAGGGTTTAGCTAAACATAATTTCTTCCCTTGAACATTTAAAACTGCAACTTCAGCATTAAACTTAGCATCAAATCGAGCAGAAACGCCTGCTTCTTTTAAAATCTCATCAATTACCATAAATCCAACATTATGCCGTGTTTTTTGATACTTGAGTCCAGGATTTCCTAGACCTACAACAAGTTTCATTGTTCACTCTCGTTATGTTGAATTTTGTCAAAGATTTGGCTAATAGGTTCATCTTTAACAATATGCAGAATGGATTGTCCAAGTAATGGACCAATAGATAATTGAGTAATTTTAGGAGATTTTTTATGTGAGTCTAAAGCGATGGTGTCGGTTACGACAACTTCGCATAATGGTGATTTTTCAATACGTTCAATCGCTGGTCCAGATAAAACAGCATGGGTTGCTGCTGCATAGACTTTGGTAGCACCTGCTTCAATCAATGCTTGTGCACCTGCAACAAGAGTACCTGCCGTATCAATGATATCATCGACCATGATGGCAATCTTACCTTTGACATCACCAATGATGTTTTGAACTTCAGCTTTATTAGGCTCTGGACGACGCTTATCAATGATGGCCAAAGGCGCATTGAATGTACGCGCAAAAATACGTGCACGTGTTACGCCGCCATGATCAGGTGATACAACCACTATATTTTCTAATTTTTTAGTATATTGAAAATAATCAGCTAGAAGGGGTGATGCTGGGAAATTATCGATTGGAATGTTAAAGAATCCTTGAATCTGAGCCGCGTGTAAATCGATACAAATAACACGGGTAATACCTGCTACTTGAAGCATATCAGCAATCAATTTAGCTGTAATAGGCTGTCTTGATTTAGCTTTACGGTCTTGTCTTGAGTATCCATAGTAGGGCATTAAAACAGTAATCGTTTTAGCTGATGCACGTTTGAGTGCATCTGACATAACCAATAACTCCATTAAGTGTTCATTTGCTGGTGCGGATGTTGACTGAACGATGAAAACATCATGTCCGCGTACGCTATCCTCGATATTGACTGATATCTCACCATCAGCAAATCTAACAACCTCTACTGCACTAATTTCAATGTTTGCTGCTTTTGAAATTTCTTCAGCTAATGCCCGATTTGAGCTCAGTGCAAAAAGCTTTATTTTCTTTCCATTTACAATCGACATGTCGTGTGACAACTCCTTCGTTTTATCTATTTTCATTATACATGAAAAGGCATCACTTTTCCATGTGATAAACAAAAAAATCTTCTTGTGGCGTACCACAAAAAGATTTCACTTATCAAATCTGCAATTATCAAAAATTATTCTTCTTCTTCAGTGTTTGGATTTAATAGTGCTTCGTTATATGCAACAACGATAGCATCTTCAATCATCTTACGCATTTCACCGTGAATAGGGTGAGCAATGTCTCTAAATGTACCATTAGGTGTCTTCTTGCTTGGCATTGCTACAAAGATGCCATTTTCACCTTCAATAATTCTGATATCGTGTACTACAAAACTTTCGTCGAAAGTGATGGTTGCTACACCTCTAAGTCTACTTTCGCTAGATACAAGCTTTACTCTCACATCAGTAATTTTCATTTTGCCCTCCAAGACGTCCATGATTTTATACCAAAATTATAGCATATTTCATGTTTAGTTTAATCTTATTTTAATGTTTTACGCTTGTTTTTACAACTAAAAACGGCAATTTCTCGATTTTTCTAGCAATTTTTCGTTCATTTTGTTTGAATATCGGAATATAACATGTCGATCCACTACCAGTCATTCTTGCGAGTGAACTTATTTTTGAAATTGTTTTGATAACACGTTTGAGTTCTGGATAGACATTGATGGTAGTCTCTGTTAAGACATTGTAACTTTTCTTAAAGAAAGAGGGATAAAGCTCATTAATGTAAAGTGTGAATAAACGGTTAAATTTTTTATCATCATGTTTGACCTCGTGATGCTCAAAGACCGCTTTTGTTGACACATGGATATCGGGATTAATCAAATAAAAGTGTGTAATGGATGGTGCTTGTACAAATAATATATGATCGCCTCTACCATACACATAGGCTGGTTTGTTGTGTAAACAAAAAAGTGTATCTGAACCTAAGGATAATGCGAGTTTTTCTAATTGATCTATTTCTAGATTGAGATCCCATAATTGGTTAAGACCTCTTAGGGTTGCTGCGATATCTGCAGATCCTCCACCTAAGCCGGCTCCGATGGGTATGTGTTTATCTAATGTGATTTTTGCACCTTTTTCAACGTGATAGGTTGATTTCATAAGATGCGCTGCTTTAATAATGGCATTATCATCAATTTCAATGTTTGATTCTAAGATGAGTTCATCATGATCCTCAAAGGTTAGAACATCGTGTAATTCTATTGGAACCATAATCATCTTTAAGTCGTGATAGCCGTCTTGTCTTTTTCTGACGACATCAAGTGCTAAATTGAGTTTTGCATATGCTTTTTCAACAATCATAGGGCCACTCCTTAATCATATGGATGTATGTTTCTAGTGGTAGTGATTCAGCTCTTGTTTTTGGATCAATGCCACAATGAACTAAAAATGTTTCTAATTCTTGTTTAGGGATGTTGTACGCTTCAAATAGATTATTGATGAGCGTCTTTCTCTTTTGCTTAAAGCACGCTTTAACAAATGTATAAAAGCATGTTTCTCTTTGGGTATCCAATGGTCTATCTTCATATTTCTCAATGCGAATAACTGCACTATCTACGTTAGGTACTGGATAGAATAAATGACGTTTGACATCCATCATCTTAAAGACTTTTGCTTGGTATTGTAGTATGACAGATAATGCATTATATGCTTTAGATTGCGGTGTTGCTAACAAACGATCACACACCTCTTTTTGGATCATTAGAGATGCAGTTTTAACGTTTTTGCTCGATAGAAGTTTGAATAGAATAGGTGTCGTAATATAATACGGCACATTAGCAACCACATGCAAATTAGACTCATAACGATCTAAATCAGCTTCTAAAAAGTCACCATAAATAATGTTTAAATTGGGGTATGTCTCTTCTAGTTTATGTAGTATCGGAGATAAAGAAGTATCAATTTCATAGGCATCGACACGGCTTGCTTCTTCAGCTAAAAAGGAGGTCAAAGCCCCTTGTCCAGGACCAACCTCAATCACATGACAATCTTTAATATGTGATTCTCTGACAATCTTTTTTAACAGATTTTTATCTCTTAAAAAGTTTTGTCCAAATTTTTTCTTAGCTTGATGATTCATTCAATACCTCTAATATATCCTGTTGATTAATACCAAACATGTGTAAACGATGATAAAGCGTTTTTGCATTCGTTAAGCCAATACCAAGTGTTTGGCAAACATGAACTCTAAGTGATTTCGATGCCTTTGAACCCATAAGTCCTACCTCATGGAGAAACACGTGTGTCACATCACTCTTGATGTCATCTCTGACCATTTTGATATGTGATAAAGCATGATGTATCGTTTCACAATCAGCGTGTTCGACACCTACTTTTTTTAAATTGTGGCTTTGGGCTACTTCCTTTTCAACAAAAGCATGATACACATGCTTAAGTGATTTTGACACGATACGTCTAATACGTTCTCCTGCGTGATCAGGATCTAAAAACAAAATGATATCGTGTGTTTCATCTAACTTCTTTAATAATAACATTTTATCTTCATCAATAGCAGATCCATTTGTTGTTACAACAAGCGGATGATCCAAACATTGATTTAATCTAAATTGATCGTTTTTTCCCTCAACAACAAAAACGTGTGGTCTCATGAACGACGATAGAAAAATTTAGGGTCTGCTTTCGTACCTGAAAGCATCAAACTCTCAATAATTTTGGATTGATCCTTGAGGGAAGAAATCTTTCCATTTTCAAGTAGAATATAGATTTTGTCACCAAAGCCTTCACCTTCATCACGATAGGTACTATTTTGAACAGAACGCCGTGCTGTATAATAAGCCACTTCATCTGGTTTAAATGATGATAACACCTGGGCAATAAATTCTTTGTTTTCTTCATTATCATTGACATATGCCCAAATTCTTCTATTCATAAAGTCATGTGCTAACGATCTTAAAATATCGTCTTTTGACTTTAAAAAGCTTGCGATTAAACCATTGATATAAAAGTCATCAATCTCGACATAAGCTTCTAAATCATTGGTATCTTTCATGATGCGTTTAAGCGGTTCAACGTTACTTTCAAAAGGAAAACCTAATGCTAGTAAATCATGAATTCTGCGATAAATCTTTTCAAGATTAACTTCATAAGCACGTGCAACTGGATGATAATAAACCTGCCAATACATGTGATAACGTGCAATTAGATAGTTTTCAATCGCGTGAATGCCTGACATCTTAAAGACAACTTTACCATTTTTTATATAGAGAACACGGATTAAACGGTCTACGTCAATATGTCCATAAGCTGCACCAGTATAATACGCATCTCGTTCGAGATAATCAAGACGATCGACATCGAGTTGACTTGAAATCAGTTGTTCAATCAAAGGGAATTTCTTTTCTTTTCGAAGAATACATGCAACATCTAAAGCAAAATCAGCATCTTCAGCATCCAAAATACGTCTAATCTCTTGATTGCTAGTGATCAGTTTCGCACCGATTTCTTCATGATTCACACCAAACGTCGTTTCAAACGCATGAGAGTAAGCACCGTGCCCAATGTCATGAAGTAATGCAGCAACTAAAAAAAGACCTTTTTCACGTTCACCTAAAGCTTCTTGAATATCGGGCACTGTTAAAAAACGATTCGCAATTTCATATACACCAAGACTATGTACAAATCTCGAATGTTCTGCACCATGGAAGACCATTTGAACACCCGATAATTGTCTAACTCTTCTGAGGCGTTGAAAAAGGGTAGAATCAATCAACTTTTTAATTAAAACGTAGTCAACGTGAATAAAACCATAGAGTGGATCTTTAAAAACCTGTTGTTTAGGTAGCTTCTTCATAAGATTCTCCTTTGAGGTGAAAAAAGTGCCTTTTCAAAGGCACTAGGATTCAATGGTGTAAGATTTAACAAGTTGTACGGTATCGCCTGTTGATAACATGAACGCACTGCCATCATCGGTATCAAGATGACAATCAAGTCTAAATTCAGGATGAACGCGGCATAAAACATTATCTAAAATACCTGCTTTAATACCATCAACCTTGATGGAGACAACTTGACGATCAACAACGCCAAATTCTAAAGCTTCTTCTGGTGAGAAATGAATGTGGCGATCTGCAATAATCACGCCTTCTTCAATTACAACTTGTCCCTTTGGACCAACAAGAGTTGCTGCACCTGAACCTTTGACATCACCAGATGATCTAACTGGTGCTTCAAATTTAAAGCGAATGGCATCACTTTTTGATATTTCAACCTGAGACGCTTTTCTAACAGGACCTAAAATACGAACGCCTGCTAATAACTTGCCTTCTGGACTAATAACATCGACTTTTTCTTGTGCTGCATACTGTCCTGGTTGGCTGAGTTCTTTTAGAACATTGAGCTCATAACCTGGACCAAATAAAATCTCAAGATGTTCTTGGGTGAGGTGTAAATGACGACCTGAGATACCCACTGGAATTTTTTTCATAGGTGAATCCTCCTTATATACGTAGTGATTATAACATTTTAAGTAGTTGTTTTCAATGAGTTTATGATAGAATAAAGCCAAGAAAGAGGTGTTATCATGTCCACGATTTTCTCAAAAATTATCACAAAAGAAATTCCTGCTCATTTTGTTTATGAAGATGATTATGTCGTTGCTTTTCTTGATATCTCTCAAGCTACGAAAGGTCATACACTTGTTGTTCCAAAGGTTGCCTATAAAGATATCTTTGAAGTTCCAGAAAAAACTGCAAGCCATCTCTTTGGTGTTTCTGTCAAGATTGCTAAAGCCATTCAAAAAGCTTTTGGTGTCGATGCCATGAACATTCTTTCAAACAATGGTGCATCAGCAGGACAAACTGTTTTCCATTTCCACATTCATTTGATTCCACGTTATCAAAAAGAAGATGAAAACCTGTTTAAACTTAAGAACAACCAAGGAAATCTGTCACTTGAAGATTACCAACTTCGTGCTAAATTGATTAGAGAGGCTCTATCGTAAATAAGACGCCTTGATTTACGTTTTCTACTTTGAGTAAAAGATTAAAATGTGCACATGTTTTTTGAACGATGCTCATTCCTAATCCAAACTGACCGTTTTGACCCTTTTCGTATGGTCTAAAAATATGGTCGATAAATTTATCACTAATCGGCTCGCCATCATTAAAGAAGGTGAGCTTTTTATTATGTAATTTAATAATGATTTTTGTTTGTGCGTATCTTAAAGCATTATCAATGATGTTAGAGAATGCTGTATAGAAGTTTTCTTTAACACCAAAATATGTAGAATCATCTAATTCTGTTTCAATTGCAATCGATGTACGATATTTTTGGTTGTTAACGATATTAATAATAACATCTTTAATGCGTACATCTTCAAATTCTGAAGGATCCTTGAGGTATTCAAGTTTGTTTAACTCTAAAAGTTGTTTTACTTTTTGATTGAGCATATCTGCCTGTTTCACAATCACTTCTGCTTCTTTAATATCTGTGATTCCATCACCTATCGCTTCTGCATAGGATTGAATCACAGCAATCGGTGTTTTAAAGTCATGTGAAATATTCTGAAGCATTTCTTGTTTTGTCTTTTCAGCATATTGAATTTCTTGCCGCATTTTTTCAATCGTGCCTGCAAGTTCAGTGATTTCATCATTGCCATCAATTTCAATAGGTTCTTGGTAATTGTTTCTGCGAAGTACTTGAACTTCACCTTGTAATCGTTTAATGCGGTCCACAGTAATTCTTGACCACATCAAAATAATGACATTACCCAATAAGACAAGTGCGATAAAACCAATACGCATCAAGATAGAAAAAGCATTGCCAAATACAGATAAGTAATCTTCAGATGTGAATACAATGATGTTGATCCCACCAGGTCTTCGATCAATCCTGAAATAATAATGATTACCATCAACTTCAATATGTCTTTCTTGACCCGGCCAAACAAGCATAAATTCAGCAACCTGACTTGCTGTGTATACTTCATCTAATACGGCGATATTATAACTAGTTACTATGGTAGATCCTTGTGCGATGATATACCCGTTATATTCTGATTCTGGTGGGTTTGTCATGTTAGTACTCACATCATTTAAATATGCTGAAAGTTGTAATTCATTTTGCGATATTCTAAATTCTGTGAAAACTCGGTTCATAGCAACAATAAAAATGAGACTGGTTAACAGCGTCACCAAACTAAAGATTAAATTCAGCTGCGTTGCTAACTTGATCTGTTTCATAATAAGCGATATCCAAAGCCATAAATCGTTTCAATTTTTAATTCAGGCATTTTATGTCTTAAACGTCTTAGAAGATCATCAACCACACGGTCAGAACCGTAATAGTTTTCGCCCCATACGTGTTTAAGAATGTCTTCTCTTGCAAAAGCTTGATTCATATTCTTAATAAAGAATAAAAGTAATTCAAATTCTTTGTTCGTCAAATCAATCATGTGTGAATCAAGTTTGATTTCACGGCGTGTCATGTTGATTTCGTATTCACCATAGTGAACAATTTCAGACACTTGTGGAACCTGATGACGCTTTAACACGGCTTTAACACGTAAGATAAGTTCACGTGGCGAATATGGTTTTGCCAAGTAGTCATCTGAGCCGAGTTCAAGACCCATAATCTTATCAAGGTCTTGATCGCGTGCTGATGTAAAAATAACAGCCGCTGGGTTGTTATGTTCCTTTAAGGCTTTGATCAAATCATAGCCACTTACTTCACCTGTTAACATGATGTCTAAAATCCATAAGTCAACTTGATCATCAATGTGTTCCATGGCAGACTCACCATCATGGAAGACTGTTGTTTCGTAGCCTTCCCGTGTTAAGTACTTTCTAATGATCTCTGATAAATCTTTTTCGTCTTCTACATAATAAATTTTCATAACTTTACCTACCTTTTTAAGTAAAATAAGCGTGCTTGAGCACACTTATTATACCATAGAGAGTTTTAATGGAGAGAAAAATGAAGCACCTTTATCTTATCAAAACAGTATGTGATGTCAATGTTTTTTTGGTGTGAAATTATGTTATTCGATGACTTCAATCTTCATGTAAGGAACAAGTGCTTTGGGAACGGTGATCGTTCCATCTTCATTTTGATAGTTTTCCATAATCGCAATCATGGTTCTACCTACTGCTAATCCAGAACCGTTTAAGGTATGAACATATTCTGTTTTAGCTTCTTTTGAACGTTTAAAGCGGATATTTGCGCGACGTGCTTGATAATCTTCAGCATTCGAAATAGATCCAATTTCGCGGTATGTATTTTGACCGGGTAGCCACACTTCGATGTCATATGTTTTAGCCATACCAAAACCTATGTCACCTGTTGATAGTGTCACGACACGATATGGAAGTTCAAGACGTTTTAAAACTTCTTCCGAATTAAGAAGCATACGTTCAAGTTCGTCATATGAATCTTCAGGTTTTGTAAATTTAATGAGTTCTACTTTATTAAATTGATGTTGTCTTAAAATACCACGTGTATCGCGTCCAGCTGAACCTGCTTCAGAACGAAATGCTGTCGTATAGGAACAGTAGGTTAACGGTAAAAGATTGCCATCAATGATTTCATCACGATACAAGTTAATTGTAGGTACTTCAGCTGTAGGATTTAAATACCAACTGTTATCACCTGCAACAACTTTGAATGCATCATCTTTAAACTTAGGAAATTGTCCTGTAGCAAACATACTCTTCTCATTAACGATATAAGGTGGAATAATTTCAGTATAGCCATGCTCTAACGCATGAAGATCCATCATAAACTGAATGAGTGAGCGTTCAAGACGTGCACCGAATCCCTTATCAACAACAAAACGTGTACCTGTTATTTTGGCTGCACGTTCAAAATCTAAGATACCTAATGCTTCGCCTAGTGCTACGTGATCTTTCACTTCAAAACCAAATGTTTTAGGTTCTCCTACGCGTTTGATTTCCACATTATCATGATCATCTTTTCCAACGGGAACACTTTCATGAGGTATATTGGGGGTTATCGCAAGTAACCACTGAATTTTATCTTCGATGTCTTTTAATTCATCATCTAACGTTTTAATCTCATCACCGATATGTGTGACTTCACTTAAAACAGTTGAAGCATCCAGTTTTTGACGTTTCAACTCACCAATTTTTTTAGAAGCTTCATTTCGTAAAGCTTTTTTGGATTCAACAACAGCGATGATTTCTTTTCTCTTGTTTGATAAATCAACAAGTTCATAGATATAACTAAAATCACCGTTACGTTGTGATAATTTTGCATACACAGCATCAATATTGTCTACGACATACTTTAAATCTAACATGTTTATATCCTCCTATTTAAAAATAAAAAACGCCCTTATCATGCTAAGGACGTGTTAACGCGGTGCCACCTTAGTTCTAGAGTAGTCTCTAGCCCTCAATATCTTTAACGCAGACATACGGACGTGATTAGCGTCACTAAGAAGTGGATTTCATCAATCACCTGGATGTGCTCGCACCAACCGCACATTCTCTTAACCAGTAAAAAGATTACTTGTCTTCCTTACGTGTTACCTATATTATAATGAAAATATGTCTTAAAGTAAATGCTTTTATTCAGCCTTTCGTTTAATTAAAGCCTTTAAATCATCTTTGATTTCATCTTTTTGTAGACCAAAATCGAGGATGGCTTCAATATAGTCAACTTTGTTACCGACATCATAACGTTTGCCTTGAATGTCATATGAATAGACTTTTTCTTTTGACATCAATCTTAGAATTGCATCTGTTAGTTGGATTTCATTACCAGCACCTCGTGATTGATCTCTTAAGAAATCAAAGATTGCAGGAGTTAATATATATCTTCCACCAATGGCTGAACGTGATGGTGCTTCTTCTATTTTTGGCTTTTCAACAACGCCTTTAAGTTCTACAATAGGACCCTTTTCGCCTTCTTTAGGAATACAGATACCATACTTTGATGTATTTTTAAGTTCAACTTCCATTGTGCCTAATACGGTTGATTGAACTTTCTCATAGACGTCAGCAATCTGCTTAATGGCAGGTTGATCTTTACCCACATACATATCATCACCGAGTAAAACAGCAAAAGGTTCGCCACTGATAAATGCTTCAGCTTGTAAAACGGCATGACCTAAACCGAGTTGTTCACGCTGTCTGATAAAATGAATATTCGCACCAACACCAATGTTTCTAACAAGGCCATATTCATATTGTTTATTCTTGCTAAGTAAAATAGATTCTAACTCAATGTTGTAATCGAAATAATCAATAATCGCATTCTTATTTGAACTGACAATGAGTAAAATGTCAGTCATGCCAGCTTCAATCGCTTCATTAACGATGTATTCAATCGTTGGTCGATCGATAATTGGCAACAATTCTTTAGGTAGTGCTTTGGTGATGGGTAGAAAACGCGTACCATATCCAGCAGCTGGAATAACGGCTTTTTTAATCATGTGAATCCTCCTTAAAACCTTTCTTTGATAAACGATATGTTGTATAAAAACCAAGTAGACATAAAACACCAGCAATAAGCCACGTTGTCCATGGTGTGTTGAACACGTTGTTTTCGGTTTCTTGTTGTAACTCAAATAAAATATTGAATGGTGAAATAAAAATGATACCTAATACAGCCATATAAAAATGAACTTTATAGTGCATTAAAATCTGATACATCACCTTACCGACCACAATCATGCCGATGAGTAATCCTAATAATAGCACGAGTAACATGGGCAGATAATCCGCAATGCCAGAAAAATCGAAACTGATGAATGCACGTGCGACATCATCAACCAAATTGATTAAAATATGAAAATAACCTAATGCCATCAGCAAGGTTGCTGCTGATAAACCTGGTGTGATTAAGGATGCGGCTGTAATAAATCCGATGACAAAGATGACAAGATAATACGTCCAATTATCTGCGGTTGCACTGGCTTCCTGTACGAACAAGAAGAGTGCCATCATCACCATAGCTAAAATCAAAACCAAGATATGATGCCACTTTTTGGAAACACCTTTTGTCTCATGTGTCACGCTGGGAATTGATCCAATAATAAAACCGATAAAGAGAAGGGTGAAGGGTATCGGAAAGTTATCTAAAAAGATTTTGATAAATAAAAAGCCAATGAGATAACCTAAAGCTACACCTACAATGTATTGCCAAACGGACAAAACAGCACGAATCGGTTTCTTAGTAAACTGATTGAGCGCTGTAATAAGTTCTGTATATATTTTTAGTATAGTAGCAACCATCGATCCAGAGATTCCAGGTAAAATACTACCCAGTCCTACCAATGATCCTTTTACGATTTTTATGATGTGATTCATATGAACTCCTTTACTTACATATAGTATACATGAAATGACTAGAAAAGTATTTCATCTGGATTTCAAATCATCGTTTCTCATTTTGATTGTCTATTAAATAGCTTTTATCTATGCTATAATAATGACGGTGATAGACATGACAGAATTCATAGAAATTCTTAAGTACATAATCTTAGGTATTATCCAGGGTATAACTGAAATATTCCCCATTTCAAGCAGTGGTCATTTAACCATATTCAGTCATCTCTTTAAGATGGATATGGCAGCATTCCCAACATTTTTAATGATTACAAATACGGGATCATTTCTAGCTCTACTTCTATTTTTTAGGAAAGATGTTGAACAACTTATCAAAGGAACATTCTGCTATTTAGTTAAGAAAGATGAAACGGGTAAAGAAGATTTCATTTATGTATTGAAGTTGATTGTTGCGATTATTCCAGTAGGTCTTGTTGGCTTATTGATTAAAGATTACTTACCCGATGACTTATTATCTGTCGGTTTTGCTTTAGTCATCACATCGCTTCTTCTGTTCTATGTTTATAAACAAAGAGACATTCAGTGGAAAAATGATGTGACATGGCGAAACGCATTTGTTATTGGTGCTTTCCAAATGTTTGCTATCTTTCCTGGCATCTCACGCAGTGGTATCACGATTTCGGGTGGACTTACTCAGAAAATTGAGTTAAAAAAAGTACTTAAGTTTTCGTTCTTAAGTTACCTTGTGATTTCAGTACCCGTATCATTATTAGGCATTTATGAAGCTTTTCAATCCAATGAATCAATTCATTATATTGGCTATTCATTAGCGTTTGTTATGAGTTTTGTATTTAGTTTGATTGCTGTTCGCTTCTTATACAATTACGTGAAAGTTAAAAATTTAGTCTACTTCTCCGTGTATTGCTTAATTGTTGGTATCGCAGCCATCGTCATGTATTTTATTTAAGATAAAAGCACGTGTCTTAACTGATAAGATACGTGCTTTTTTGTTATCCAATAATCGTTGTTAATTCAATGCGATCATAAGGTTTAATCGCGGTATATGCTGGATCAATAATACCCACATTATGCATAATCTTCGATAGCACTTCTTCTTTTGGTGAATAGATTTGAACCGTATTATGTCCAACGACTTTAAGCACTAAATCGTAATGACCATCTACAAGATCTTTAAATGTTTGAATGTGTTTTTTTCGAATGGCTTTGTTTCTAACGCAAAGTGTTAAGTTTTCTATGTGTTCAGTTCCTTCATCATTTGCTAAGAATGTTTGTTTTGCTTGTTCAGATGTCATTTCTTTTTTGTTTTCCAAATAAGACCAATCTGGATATAAGAAAAACTCTTTTCGCGCTTCAAGTAAACCTACTTCGAATTGATAGTCTGAAAAATCAATACCACTCAATAATGTTTTTAAAATATTTTTTTCACAACCTTGAAAAGCTAAATAAATCCCCTGCATCAAAATCATCCTCTCTTTTGATTACACATTTATGGTATCATGTTGTTTTTTACATGAACAGGGCGGATTTGTCCCAATCGTAAAAAAAAGAACGCCATTTTTTCATGGCGTTTTCATTTTTACATCTCTTCTGCTTGAATGCGCGCTTCCAAATCATGCGTGATTTGTGCATACATTTTCGCATCAATCCGATACTTCCAGCGATAGATAAGATAAGATATAACGATTAAAACAAGTGGCATGATGATCATCGCAATTCTTAAATTGAGGAGCATTTCAGGGTTCACGTTAGCTGCAATCATTTGTCTAGCCTGTTCTGTTGTCATATTTGGATTTGTTCTTCTGGCTTCAGTAAGGGGGTTAATGACGTATTCATTTAACCCTGAAGCAGCTAATGTTAATGAGACGACAAAGACTTGTACGGATGTTGCAAGCTTAGTTACAAATGGGTTAATGGCAAAAATAATGGATTCATTACGTGTCCCTAATTTCCATTGTCCATATTCAATCGTATCAGCAAGCATGACTAATACTAAGACTTGAATGAAT
>Ga0209607_1002456_pt1 | contig 14756 bp, 10 predicted proteins | sample AD_UKC117_MetaG_FD_184413 | JGI IMG/M metagenome (GOLD analysis project Ga0209607, IMG submission 184413) | Active sludge microbial communities of municipal wastewater-treating anaerobic digesters from Hong Kong - AD_UKC117_MetaG (SPAdes)... | ecosystem: Engineered > Bioreactor > Anaerobic >... | reverse complement strand
GACAGATGTGTGATATGCATGAGCAGTACAGTGTTTGATTTAACCTTGGCGGCATATCTTCATTCTAACATAAGCTATACGGCCTGTCATAAATGCCAACTGCTTATCAAAGATAAGGTAAAGCGGCGGACAACGGCCGTTCCCCCAGCGAACCCGTGTTGCGATGCGTCCCCCTCCATGCTATCCTTGATCCCTGATCTGGCCACCACCTGGCGTCTTCTCCAGCCTTCTCCGTCGGGGAACCAACCGTTCTGCCAGACGCCAAATCTTTGGCCTGCAATATCTAAAAAAGGTGCTCTATGGATGAAAGTAACAGGTCGGGTCGTTCACCGCTAACCACTCTTCTCTTGCTCATTCTTGTTGTCGTTTTACCACTGGCTCTGGGGCTTTTCGTCGCCCCCCGTCTGGTGCCTGCTCCCCAAATTGGCGTTATTCGTCTGAACTACGAAATAGCCAGCGATACAGCCTTCGAAGTTACCGAACAGTTAGCCTATGCCCGGCAAGACCCGGCCATCAAAGCCGTGGTCCTGGTGATAAACAGCCCTGGCGGCTCCGCTGCCTACAGCGAAGAACTTTATCTGGACGTTTTGGAAACGCGGCGGCAGATGCCCGTCGTGGCCTCCGTTGATCTGCTGGCTGCCAGCGGCGCCTACTACATGGCTGCCGCCGCCGACGAAATCTACGCCAAACCAACCTCCAACGTCGGCAGCATTGGTGTTATCGCTTTTCTACCGGACAACAACGTCTATCTGGAGGAAGACCTGCTCACCACTGGCCCGTACAAGGCTTTTGGCGGCACGCGCGATGGCGTTATCCGCCAGATCGAAAGGGCAAAGTTTGCCTTTTTGCAGGCCGTGGAAACTGGGCGCGGCGAGAAGCTGGCTATTGATCGCCAGACGCTCTCCCGCGCCGAAGTGTATACAGGCGTTCAGGCGATGGAATACGGCCTGATTGATGGCCTGGCCGCTAACGAAGAAGTGCTGCGGCGCGCGGCCGATCTAGCCGGCCTTAAAAATTATGACGCGGTTGAACTTTATCCTCTCACATTTCCAGATGGTGCGCCGCAGCCGGCTTTACCTGCCGTGCTGGGTGCGCCTTTAGACGTTGCCCGCCTGTGGGCGCCGCCGACCAATCTGGCCCCCGGGTTGTATTACCGCCATGTCGTTCCGTCAGACGTGCACTAGCGTCCCGTGTGCCTATCATTTCATCTGGCAGCAGGTTTGTCTGCAATAAGGTTAGAATATGCGTAAAGCCATCGTACTCGTCGTGATCTTTTTGGCGTTGTTGATTGCGCCGTCCGTGTTTCGATATGCCCAATTTTATCGGCTAAATGCGGTTGACCGGCAGCCGGTTCCGGTTTATGAACCGGCCGATATCCAACCCGTGCCCACACCGGCCTCGTCCAGTTTTGTCGATGTGCCGACAGTGGGGCAGGGGCTGGTTTTGTTGGATGAGGCGCACCGCAACAATTTCCAGTTGGATGATATTGGGTATCTGGACGGCCGTTTGGCGGCCCGTGGTTTTGAACTGCTGCATTACACGTCTGGGGATCTGGCCCGGCAGCTGCGCCCCGTGAATGCTTTCATCACCATCGCCCCGCTTAACGCCTTCAGCGCCGCCGAAATTCAGGCGCTCAGCCGCTTTGTCGCTCGCGGCGGCCGTCTGCTGATGGTGGGCGATCCGACGCGTTTTGAAGTGGTCGTGGACGAATCTGATCCCTTTGCCTTTTCCTTCCAGCTTGATACGGACAAAATTCCGCTCAACAGTCTGGCGAACGAGTTTGACCTCATCTTCAACGGGGATTATCTCTACAATACGGTGGAAAACGAAGGCAACTTCCGCAACATTCTCTTGAAACAGGACGGGGCGGCCGAAAATTCGCTTCTGGCCGATGTGTCTGAACTGGCTTTTTATAGCGCCCATTCGTTGCAGGTGGGGCCAACGGCCGTTCCCCTCCTCACCGCCGACGACAACACCTGGTCTTCGGCCACCGATCGGCCAGGGGGTTTGGTGGTGGCCGCTACCGGGCAAGACGGCCGTGTCTTGGCCCTGGGTGACGTTCACTTTCTCAACGATCCCTACTTCACCGTCTACGACAACAGCCGCTTCATCGCCCACATCGCCGATTTTCTCACCGCGTCCGGCGAACGGCAGCTTACCCTGGGCGACTTCCCCTACTTTTTCCAGCAGCCGGTCAATCTCGTTTTCACCGGCAGCCCGGATTTGGGCGCTGGCGCATTTGACGACATCATTGCTTTGCAAGATGCCTTCCAGAGGGTAGACATTCCGCTCAGCCTGACGGCGTCTGCCCAGCCAGACCATGACGTGCTCTACCTGGGGCTTTATAACCAGTCCGAAGACGTGGCCGAAATTTTGGCCTCGGCCGGTATTAGCCTGACCATTCAACCGCCCATTTTAACGATGGCCGAAGAGAAAACGCAGGCCAGCCCGGACGCCGATGAGGAAGAAGAAACGGATGCCCCCTCCACGCCGGAGGCCGATGAAGCCGACGACGAAAACGCCGCAGAAGAAACGGCCGTACGCCTTGTCCAATCCGATCTGGGCAACGTGCAGATGGCGGGTACGGCTCTGATCGTGCTGGCAGAGGCAGACGGCCGTCGCAGTGTCGTCGTGTTGGCCGCCAGCGCCGAAGGGTTGCAAAATACCGTCAGCCGCCTGTTGGATCTCATCCCGCTGGATGTGGAGACCGCACTGGCAAGCTGCCTCCTGCAAGACCCCATTGCACTCTGCCCCACCAACGTCCCCGATGAAGCCGTCGAAGCCGAGCTTCTCACCGCTGACATTGGCCCGCTACCCTCACCTGGCGGCCCGCCAACAGAGGGAGAAAGTGGCGGCGGCCAGCCCGTGCCCGACATTGGCGCGGAAAGTCAGGGCTCCATCAGCCTGGGTGATACTGTGGCCGGGACACTGGATGCCGGTGTTTCGCACGCCTGGGTGTTTAGCGAGGGTCCGGCCGTTATCGACGTCATAGTGGCCTCCGGCGACGATATGGATGCCACCGTGGAACTATATGACCCCGACAACGTGCTGCTGGTGCAGCAAGATGCCACATTCGCCGGGGAAACAGAAGAACTGAGCGGCATAGACATCCCCGACGACGGTGACTACACCATCGTCGTGCGTGACTTTTTTGACGATGGCGGCACGTACACCCTGGAGGTCACAGAAGGCGAACTGGTCGAAGGTGCGCCGTCCGGACAGGGCATTTTCCTGTTGATTCAAGACGATGGCGCGCCGTTGAATGGCGGCGTGTCCAGCGGTGAGGCGATTCTTAGCCTGTTATCGCCGCAGTATGACGTGACGGTGTGGACAACAAGTGAGGACGGTCCTGTGCAGGATGGCGATCTAGAGGGCTATGCTTTGGTGATCTGGGATACAGGCGATTACCAGAGTGAAGATGGCTTTTTTGATGAGAATACGGCCGTTGTCCTCAACTACCTGGACAACGGTGGCTCTCTCTTTGCCACCGGCTCTGCACCGCCGCTGTTTGGCGATCTGCCCCTGGCCCCCATCGCCGACGTCGAGGTAAGCGGCGACGACCCCGTGCTGCTCGACGGCCTGACGTCGGGCGAAGTCTTTGCCCTTGATCAAACTTACGATGCCGTTCTGTCGGACTTGATTGGCGACACGTTCGACGCGGCTTCTACCGCTTTCTTCCTGCGCGGGCCGGATAGCGACACGCCGGCAGCAGTAGCCGGTTTTGCCGTGAACGATACGGAATTCAACCAGCGCACCGTCTTTATCATGTTTCCCTTCGTGGCCTTGCCGATAGAGGTGCAGGCCACCCTGCTGCCCAATATCATCACCTGGTTTGGTTTGGATGGCAGCGAGTAAACCTAAAGGATGCCAACATGAGCCAGAAAATCCTCATCGTGGATGATGATACCGCGCTCGCCAAAACCATCGAGCATATCCTCATCAAAGCCAACTACCAGACTGTGGTAGCTTACACGGCCGAAGACGGTCTGGATCTGGCGCATACGGCCGTGCCCCACCTTGCTCTCCTCGACGTGATGGTGCCCAGCATGGGCGGCTGGGAATTATGCCGCCAGATGCGCCGGTTCACCGACATCCCCATTATCTTTCTCACGGCCCTGGGTAGTGTAGACAACGTGGTGCGCGGCCTGGAGGTAGGCGCCGACGACTACATCGTCAAGCCCTTCGAGCAGGCGGAAATTCTGGCCCGTGTTATGGCCCATTTGCGCCGCTCCACTGGCCGGGCAAAGACCCTGACCTATTACAACTTGGGAGATGGCGCTCTGGTTGTGGATCTGGCGGCGCGCGCGGTGCTGGTAGCCGGAGAACCGGTCGAACTGACGCCGCGCGAGTTTGATCTGCTGGCCGTGCTGGTAGACAGGGCCGGGAATGTGGTGAAAACGGCCGATTTAGCCCAACTTGCCTGGCAAATGAACGACGCCGGGGCCATTGATAACGTCAAACCCTACATCCATTATTTGCGTAAAAAGATCGAGGCCGATCCGGCCGATCCACGGTGGATCAAGACCGTTCGCGGGGTTGGTTATCGCCTGATGGGGGGGTAAAATAGGACGTTGAACGTCTATGAAGAAACCCGACATTGTCTTTATTGTATTAGATACACAGCGCGCCGACCGACTGGGCGCATATGGTTATAAGCCTGACCTTACTCCCCATTTAGACCAGTTTGCCGCGCAAAGCGTTGTTTTTGAACAGGCCGTTTCCCCGGCCCAGTGGACCATCCCCAGTCATGCCTCCCTTTTTAGCGGACTTTACCCTACGGCTCACCAGGTCACACAATCTTCGCACTCGCTTAGCCCGGAAATTCCCCATTTGGCGGAAGTTCTGAGCGACGTAGGCTACCAGACCGTTGGCTTCTGCAACAATCCTTTGGTGGGTATTCTGAACAACGGTTTTAAGCGAGGCTTCCAGAGTTTTTATAACTATGGGGGGGCGTTCCCCAGTCTGCCTAAAACGGCTTCACGCTGGCCGGCACCTATTGGCCGCCTGACGGAGCTGTACACTCAGTTTTTGCGCCGGATTTCTTATCCCGTGCAGAACTTTTTTGGCCGTTCAGACCTGGCGTTTCGGCTGTCGCTGAATAGCTGGACGACGCCGTTGTGGTCGAAGATGGCGAATTTTAAGGGGCAGAATGCACGATCGGTGCGAGATGTGAGCCGATTTTTGCGAGAGCGGGAAAAGCAGGAGGGGGAACGGCCGTTATTCCTCTTTCTCAACCTCATGGAAACCCATCTCCCCTTCTGGCCGCCCGGCGAGATTGTGGACCGGGTAATGCCCTACTTCCGCCACGATCCGGAGGCGCGTGCTGTTATGCGCGCCTGGAACCGCGAGGCTTATCGTTGGGCCGCGCCCCTGGCCGAGCCGCTGGGTGAACTGGAATCGCGCGTGCTCAACGATATGTACGACGCCGAAGTGGCCTACCAGGATGGTTACTTGGGTGAGCTGTTTGCGGTGTTAAACGGCCGTGCTCGCCAGCAAGACACACTCGTCATCATCGCCGCCGATCACGGCGACGGGTTGGGCGATCATCAATACTTTGGCCATGCATTTGTGGCTTATGAGGAACTGGTGCATGTGCCATTGATCATGCGGTGGCCGCGTCGGTTGGCTGGCGGGCAGCGGCTGTCCACGCCGGTTAGTACCCGGCGCATTTTCCATACCATTTTGGAAGCTGCCGGCCCACTGCCAGAGCGCGCCAACCTTGATGCCGGACGTGTGCGCGAGCTGACCCTGGTACACACGGTGAACGGCCGTGATCCCGAACAAGGCACTGCCTACAGCGAAGTTTATCCGCCTATGAATTTTGTCCAGGCCATTGAGAACCGGCAGCCGCACTTGCTGGCGCCTTTCCGCTGCCTTTCGCAGCGGCGGGCTGTGGTGCAGGCAGACGGCCGTTCCACCTTCAAGCTGATACAGGTAGACGCCGTACCAGACGAGCTTTTTAATTTGGTCGTTGATCCGTTAGAATTAGACAATACCCTGGCTGAGCAACCGGCGGAAACGGCCGTGCTCAACCAGGCGATTACCCGGCTGGCCGCCAATCTGGAAAATCAGCGTACCGCGCTGGCCGCCGGCACTGAAATCGAACTGGATGAACAACTGCGCCAGCAACTCCGCGGTCTTGGGTATATAGACTAACTATCCGCAAAGGAATCTGCCATGTTAGATGGAATTCAAATTGATCCCATAGCCTTCACCATTCCCATCGGCAATGGATTTGCCATTTACTGGTACGGCATCATCGTCACCCTCGGCATCCTGGCCGGGGTGTGGTGGGCCAGCCGAGAAATAGAAAAACGCGGCCAGAACGTCGATGATTTGCTCAACGCCGCTATCATCGTGATTTTTTCTGGCTACGTGTTTGCCCGCCTGACATACGTCTTTTTGGATATGCTTGGCGGCGGCCAGTACAACTCGTTGGTAGACGTCATCAATATCCGCGCCGGAGGCGTGAACATCCTGGGCGGGTTCATTGGCGCAGCCCTGGCCGGCGGAATTTATGTTAAGTGGCGGCGGCTCAAATTCTGGCATTACGCCGACGTGGCTGGTCCGGCTTTGCTGCTGGCGCAGGCCATTGGCCGCTGGGGTAACTTTATCAATCAGGAGCTATATGGCCCGCCCACGACCTTGCCGTGGGGCATTTTGATTAGCGAACCGCACCGTATCGCTCCCTACAACAATCTGGCCCTTTATCCGCCGGAAACCCGGTTTCATCCCACGTTCTTGTATGAATCGATTGCTCTGTTTGTGGGGTTTGTGCTGCTGGCGTGGCTGAACGGCCGTTACCGGGACACCTGGAGACCCGGCACGTTGTTTGGCATTTTCCTCATCTGGTGGGGCGGCAACCGGGCCTGGATCGAACTCTTTCGCCCCGACCAAACGACACTGGGTGATACCTTCATCACCTATTCCATGCTGCTGGCGCTGGGACTGGCCCTGGTGGGCGTGTGGATTGTGCTGGCGCGCAACCATAAAATGCCCGAAATACCCAATCGCAAGAAACAGCGCGTTTATAAACCAAAACCACGCCGCGAAACAGGCGGCAGTTAAACGTCTCGTCACGTTGAACGGTCTTACGGAAATCGTCATATCGCCGTAAGCATCAATGGGGAGGTCCATTCATGGAAATCAGTGAGAAAGTAACAGGACTGGCACTCACGTTTGATGATGTGCTGCTGGTGCCTGGTTTTTCCAGCGTGCTGCCAGCTGAGGTAAATTTGCGTACCCGTCTGGTGCGTGACATCCACCTCAACATTCCGGTCTTGTCGGCGGCGATGGATACGGTGAGCGAAGCCAAGATGGGCATCGGGCTGGCGCGTCTGGGCGGCCTGGCGGTGATTCACCGCAACCTTTCCCCGGCTGAGCAGGCGGCGGAAGTGGACAAAGTGAAACGTTCCGAAGCCGGGATGATCGTGGACCCTATCACCCTGAAAGCCGACGATACGCTGGCCGACGCTGAGGCGCTGATGAGCCGCTACCGCATTTCCGGCGTGCCTATCACGGATGGCGACGGCCGTCTTGTGGGCATTCTTACCAACCGCGACATTCGCTTTATCACCCCAGGCCCGCAAAAAATCGCTGAGTACATGACCAGCCAGAACCTGGTCACGGCCCCGGTGGGTACTACCTTGCCGGAAGCGCGTGAGATTCTCCACACGCACCGCATCGAAAAGCTGCCCCTGGTGGATACAGACGGCCGTCTCAAAGGTCTTATCACCGTCAAGGACATCCTGAAAAAGATCGATTACCCCGACGAAGTGAGCGACGCCAACGACAGGCTGCTAAGCGCGGCGGCCATCGGTGTGGGCGAGAAGGGGCTGGCACGCCTGGATTTGCTGATGCAGGCAGGCGTCGACGTGGTAGTGATTGATACGGCACACGCCCACACGGCGCTGGTGCTGGCGACGTTGGAGGAAGTGAGAAAACGTTATCCGGATTTGCCGGTTATTGGCGGCAATGCGGCAACGGCCGTGGGCGCGCGCGATCTAATCAGTGCCGGGGCCGACGCCGTGAAAGTGGGCATCGGAGCCGGTTCGATCTGTACCACGCGCATTGTGGCCGGGGCCGGTGTGCCGCAGTTAACGGCCGTGATGGAATGCGCCGCCGAATGCCACAAACACGACATCCCCTGCATCGCTGATGGCGGCATCAAGTACAGCGGCGATATTGTCAAGGCACTGGCTGCCGGGGCAGATGCCGTCATGCTCGGTTCCATGCTGGCTGGCCTGGAAGAAAGCCCCGGCGAAGTTTACATGTACGAAGGCCGCCGCTACAAAGTGTATCGCGGCATGGGCAGCCTGGGTGCAATGCAAGGATTTGGCGCAGACCGTTACGCCAGCGGCGTAAAAAAGAACGGCGAACGCGACAAACTTGTCCCTGAAGGCGTGGAGGGCCAGGTGCCTTATCGCGGCAAGCTGGCCGATATCCTTTACCAGATGATGGGCGGGCTGCGTTCCGGCATGGGATACGTCGGCGCCGCCAATCTGGAGGAATTGCGCGAAAAATCGCGCTTTGTCCAGATTACCAACGCCGGTCTGTTGGAAAGCCACCCTCATGGGATTCTGATTACCAAAGAAGCGCCGAATTATCAGGTGAGAAGGTAGAATAAGGGGTCGGGTGGCAACACCCGGCCAACCGGACCTCCAGTCAATCAGTTTTCCAAACCGGGTGAGGAGTTTGTCATGGCGAAGCGTAAGATAAAGCTCACAGATGAGCAAAAGAAGAAGAATGCAGAGATTTTGTCGCAGCTTCAGGAGGAGCGGAAGCGCCTGGTGGAAGAGACGCGGGCTTTGCAGGAACAAACCAGACGGAAACCCGGCCGTAAGCGCAAAAGGCAGGCTAAAACGGCCGTCGAGGAACAACCTGAATGAGCTTCGACCACCAAACCTATATTTCGCCTTTTTCCTGGCGCTATGGCAGCCCTGCCATGCGCCAGATATGGTCAGAAACCCATAAACGGCGGCTTATGCGGCAGGTGTGGGTGGCTTTGGCCGCCGCCCAGCACCAGGCTGGACTGGTAAGCGCCGAGCAGCTAGCCGATTTGCAAAGCCAGGCAGACAACGTCAACATCGCCCGTTCGCTAGAAATTGAACAAGAGACCCGTCACGATGTGATGGCCGAGATTCGCACTTTTGCGGAGCAGTGTCCGGTCGGCGGCGGTATCATCCACTGGGGCGCTACCAGCGCCGATATCACCGATAACGTGGACGTGCTGCGTTTGCGGGCGGCGGCCGATTTGCTGGCCGAGCGGCTGCAAGCCCTGCTGCTGCGGCTGGTGGAGAGGATTGAGGAAACGGCCGTGCTGCCCACCATGGCCCACACCCACATCCAACCCGCCGAACCAACCACCCTGGGCTACCGCTTCGCTGTCTACGCCCAAGACTTACTGGAAGACCTGATCCAATTACAAAATTTGCGCCAGAGTTTGCGCGGTAAAGGACTCAAAGGGGCAGTCGGCACGCAGGCGGCTTACCAGGAACTACTTCACGGAACGTCCATGACTTCGCAGGAGATGGAAGCCATCGCCATGCGCCTGCTCGATCTGCCCTATTTTCCCATCGCCACCCAGACGTATACCCGCCAGCAAGATTTACGCGTGCAGCAGGTTTTGGCCGGCATCGCCGCCTCCTTGCATAAGTTTGCGCTAGACTTTCGCATTTTGCAGTCGCCGCCTTTTGGCGAGTGGGCGGAACCGTTTGGCCGGAAGCAGGTTGGCTCGTCGGCCATGCCGTTCAAGCGCAATCCCATCAACATGGAGAATATTTGCTCGCTGGCGCGGCAAGTTGCCGCTCTGCCTGCCGTCGCCTGGGACAATGCCAGCCAGGCCATTCTAGAGCGCAGCCTGGACGATTCGGCCAACCGCCGCATTTTCCAGGCGGAAGGCTTTCTGGCGGTTGATGAGCTGTTGCTGCGCGCGGAGCGCATAGTGGCCGAGATGGTGATCGACCGGGAGGCCATGGCGCGCAACATGGCGGTATATGGTCCGTTTGCGGCCACGGAGCGGGTGTTGATGGCTTTGGTGGCTGCAGGAGCCAGCCGCCAGGAAGCCCACGAGTGGATTCGGGCGGCCAGTTTGCAGGCCTGGGCAGCTCTGCGGCGCGGCCAAGAAAACCCACTGCTGGCTTTGCTGCTGGCTGACGGGCAAATCGGCCGTTTGCTGCCGTCGGAGCAGGTGCGGGCGCTGATGGATGCCTCGGCGCATACCGGCACGGCGGGGGAGCGGGCGCTGGCGTTTGCCCAGACGGTGCATATTTTTGTGAGCCGGTTGGCGTTTAAGCGCGGCTAAAGCTGGGTTGACTGTTAAAAAACACGCACTATAATTCTGTGCTGTCTTTAAGAACTGACACTTGGGCGGGTGACCGAGAGGCTGAAGGTGCAGCATTGGAAATGCTGTGTACGGTTTTCCGTACCGTGGGTTCGAATCCCACCCCGTCCGCTCAAAAGGCACAGTTAAGGCTGTGCCTTTTTTGTTGGGCGAAGGTTTGCTTAATTGTCACCGCTAGAAACGGCCGTTACAATAAGCGCGTTCAGAACGAACCGATGATGAACGTGATGTTATTGATCAACTTGCTCCTGGATAGCGAAGCATAAGCAGCAATCGATGACCGCAACCGAGATTGTATCCATCCTTCCTCTCTTAGCCGCCGTTGCCTATACACTTATTTTGATTGCGCCTTCTCTGCGGCGCAGCCGGCAGGAACTGGCCCTGAAATGGTTCCTGGCCTTTCTGGGCGCATCGATCATCTGGGAGTTTTTGCTGTTTTTTGTGCCCTACAGTGCGCTGCCGCCGAATTTGCCCATCAAGGCGCTGCTGGTGGGTACGACGTTTTTGGGGATGACAACGGCCGTTTACGTGCGCTGGCCGAGGCAATCCGGTTGGCTTGTGCTGGCTGGCGTTGCCATTCTGGCTTCCATCCTCGTCGATCTGTTTTTTCCCACCCGGTCTTTTCAACTGTTTTCCGGTTCCACCTGGGCTACGATCACCGTTAGCAGCGTTATCTCCTTTCTGACCTGGTTTGCCCTCAGCTTTATCATTTTGCTGCGCACCTGGCGAGATTACCGGCGCACAGACTTTCCCTGGCACGCCAACCGGCTGTTGTTCTGGGTTTTAACCCTGCTGCTGGTTTTTAGCGGCGAGGCGCTGATGTTCTTCCGCCTGACCGGACTGACGGTTGCCGGGCAGGCTATTCGTTACTTCGGGGTCGTTGGCCTGGGATATGCTGTGGCTTCTCACCGCATTTTTGATGTACGTACGCGCATGCGCCGCGGCATTGCCTATTTCATTATTGTGCTGCTATCTGGCCTGCCGCTGGCCGCCCTGATTGTTTTGGTGCAGCGCCTCACCCAAAACCAGTTTCGTACCTCGTTGATCGTGACCAGTATCGCTGTTGTTTTAAGCTTTATCTTGTACCAACCGCTGCGTAATTTTGTAGAGCGGATCACTTATCGCTATCTTTTTGGCGAGACGTTTGATCCAAACCAGGTGGTGAGAGGGTACAGCCAGGCTATCTCACGCACATTGGACGTGCAGCAGTTGTCCCTGCTTATTCTGGGTATTCTCAGCGACAAGTTTGAAACGAATCGCGGCGCTTTGATGCTGGTGACGGCTAAAGAGGGCGAGGTGGAAATTGAGCCGGTACCGGGTATGGGGGTGATTCCGCGCAGCAGTTTCCGCCTGCCGGCCGACAATTTGTTTGTCGCTGTGCTGGTGCGTCAGCATCAACCGCTGCTGCAGTATGAACTGGACTTTAATCCGGCTTACGGCGAGATGGGGGAAACGGCCGTTTCCTGGCTCAAAGAAATGTCCATGGAAGCCTACGTCCCCGTCAGCGCCGGGAACGGATTGGATGGCGTCATTGCCATTGGCCCCAAACGCTCCGGCGTGCCCTACCAGCCCGGCGAACTGGATCTGATGCAAGTTCTGGCCGACCAAACCGTTGTGGCCTTGCAAAATGCCCGGCTCTACAGCGAGCTAGAAGAACAAAACAAAGAGATCAACAACCTGAACGTGGACCTTGTCCGGCAAAATGAACGCCTGGAAATCATGGATCAAGTCAAATCAGACTTTATCACCATTGCTTCGCATGAACTTCGGACGCCGCTAACACAAGTAAAAGGCTACGCCGACATCCTGGCGGCCATGAATGACTCCAATTCCCTTACTCAGGAGCAGACCAAAGAAATTGTCGGCCACATCAATCGGGCCACCATCCGCCTGGAGAGCCTGATAAGCGCCATGCTGGACGCCAGCCAGATCGACGTAGAAGGCATGCAACTCACTTATATGGATACGAAGATAGAAACCATTGTGCGCCTGGCGCTGGAACCGCTTAACCATGCCCTGCGCGAGCGGCGCATCGGTCTGACCACGGTAGGTCTGGCGGAACTGCCCGTCATTCAAGCCGATTTTAAGCGACTGGTGCAGGCGTTTACCAATGTTCTGGGAAATGCCGTTAAATATACGCCCGACCACGGGAGCATTCTGGTGGAAGGCTCTGTTATTCCCAGCGAAAGTCGGGACAACGATCACATCGAAATTGTGGTAGCCGACACGGGCATTGGCATTGATCCCCGGTATCATGAACTAATTTTTGAAAAGTTTTTCCGCATTGGCGATCCGCAGCTGCACTCAACGGGCAGTACCAAGTTTAAGGGGGCCGGACCGGGCCTCGGCTTACCGATTGCTAAAGGGGTGGTAGAAGCGCATGACGGCCGTATCTGGGTCGAATCCGATGGCGAAGATGAAGCTCGCTTCCCCGGCAGCCGCTTTCACGTCACCCTTCCTGTTTGCCCGCCCGGCGCTAAAGAACAGGCCCTCAAGCTGCAAAAAGCTGTCGATCGCCCGCCGTGGCTATTTGGCTAAAAGCATAAGATTGGTCCAATCTCAAAGATTGGACCAACCTAGTACCCCAAGTTCCCAGGAGGAATCCCATGCCCTCAGAAAGTCGTAAACGAGCCTTAGTACTCTCCGGCGGCGGCGGGCGCGGCGCATACCACGTCGGCGTGCTGCGCTTCCTGGAAGAGCACGAATGGCAGCCCGACATCGTCGTTGGCACCTCGATTGGTGCGGTAAACGGCGCCGCCATTGCCTCCGGCCACAATGCCTTTTCCCTTTGGTCTCTCTGGCAGCGCCTTCGCACCCAGGACGTGCAAAAAGCTAACCTTAACCTTGTACGCAACTACTTGCTAGACACAAACCCTTTGCGTGAGACGCTGCAGCGTGATGGTTGGGTTAATTTCGACCGCATCAACTCGTCGGAGGCCAGCGTCCATCTGCGCGTCACCGCTACCGAAGTCAACACCGGCCACCTCCACGTCTTTGGCAATTCAGCAGACATCTACCCCAGCCGCATGCGCCTGGAACCGTTGGGCCTGGACCACATCATCGCCAGCTGCTCCATTCCCATCGTCTATCCCGCCACCCAATTGCACGAAAACTTGTACTGGGATGGGGCCACGGTCGCCAACACGCCGCTCGGTCCAGCCATCGACGCCGGGGCTGAAGAGATCATCGTCGTCATCATGACGCCCTGGGAAGAAGACGAAGAACACGAAACCGAAACGCCCCGCAACCTGCTGTCGGCGGCCAGCGTGACGCTGGAATGGGCCTTGCTGGCCTCCTTCCAGGCAGACCTTAAACTATTTCGCCGCATCAACGACCTGGTACGCCTGGAAGTGGAAAACGCGCGCCTGCGGGCCATCAATTCGCTGCTCATCGAGAAAATCAAAGAGGGCCAGGAGATTGATCTGGAAGACGCCAATGGTGATGGCATTCCCGACGTATTCCAGACCAAATTCCAATCGCTGCCCGATCCTCTCATCGTTTCGCCGCGCAAGCCCATCCCCGTCGAGCAAATCGTCCGCTACACCCGCGAAGGCCACGAAGAACTTTACGAAATGGGCTACCAGGATGCCAAACGCGCCTGGAAGGAGAGCGGCAAACGGGTGGAAGGGGAGTGAGGAGAGGATTAGAGACTGGAGACTGATCAATCTCTAGTCTCTAACCCCCAATCTCAATGGGATACAACGGGTCGATGCCCTCGCGGTTCAGCACGGGGGAGCGTTGTAAATCGGGCCAGGTGTACATGCCGACGTGAAAATAGGCGGGTGGTTCAGAGGGGCGGGCAAACTCTACCCAGGTGATCAGGTGATCGCCATGCTGCCAGGCGCGGGATGAAGTGTAAACATCTTGTACCTGGCTGGGTTCCTCTGCGCCGGGCAGGTAAAGGTGGTTGAACTGCTGGAAGTGGCCTTCTCGCGGCTCGCCGGTAATCTGCCAGTGGGTGATCAGGCGAATCTGGTCACTGTCTGGCAAGTCTTGCACCTGCCAACCTAAAAGTTCGGCTCCATTTGCCAGTTGATACGGCCGTTCCACCCCCTCAAACCCCTGCAATGCCACCTCGTCCACCGTCAACGCCAGAAAGGGCACGTCGCCCGCGCGGCGGGGCAGTTCTTGGACATTGCCGGTCAGGCCCACGGCCGTTGCCACCTCCCACGCCGGTAAATCAGCCGAGGTAAACAGCAGGTGGGCCGGTTCAGCAGGAATCAGCAAAACGTGGCGCGCATCGACGATTTGTTTCGGATAGTCCCACAGCAGTACCTTGAAAATGGCTGCGTCGCCGTCAAATTCGGGGATGTCGCCAAATGTTTCCACCACAATAGGACGGCCGTCAGCCATCAACTGGCGCACGGCCGTTTGCGGATACTTTAACGGCGTGCCCATGCCGCCAGGGATAAAG
>Ga0209607_1002449_pt1 | contig 14778 bp, 12 predicted proteins | sample AD_UKC117_MetaG_FD_184413 | JGI IMG/M metagenome (GOLD analysis project Ga0209607, IMG submission 184413) | Active sludge microbial communities of municipal wastewater-treating anaerobic digesters from Hong Kong - AD_UKC117_MetaG (SPAdes)... | ecosystem: Engineered > Bioreactor > Anaerobic >... | reverse complement strand
GGCCCAGCGTGTCGTTGACCTCCTTGAAATGGTCGAGATCGAGGCAGAGCACCGAGATCCACTGGGTGTCGCGCCGCTTGCCCTCGAAGGCGCCGTCGAGACGCTCGCGGAACAGCACGCGGTTCGGCAGGCCGGTCAGCGCATCGTGCAGGGCGAGATGGTTGGCCCGGGCCTGGGCCTCGACCTCCTCGGTGATGTCGGTCGCGGTGCCGCGGTAGCCGATGAAGCCGCGCGTGGCGTCGAAGATCGGGCGCCCCGCGAGGCGGCAGATGCGGCTGTTGCCCGAGACGTCGCGGTAGAAGCAGCGCAGGTCGCGGAAGGTGGAATGCTCGTGCGTGCCTTCCAGGAGCTGGGCCCAGCCGTCGGTCTCGCTGTCGCTGGAGAAGAACTGCTCGAGCGGCTTGCCGAGCACGCTGGCCGCCGAGATGCCGGTGACCTCGGAGAAGCGGGCGGAGAAATAGATCAGGCGCAGGTCCGGATCGCATTCCCAGATCCAGTCCGAGGAGGCCTCGGCGACGTCGCGGAAGCGCGCCTCGCTCTCCTGAAGCGTCTGGGCGTAGGATTCCACGACGCGGGCGGAATCCTCGAGCGCGCTGGTGGAGCGCCGGGCGTTGTTGACCACCTGCCAGGCGAAGGCCGCGAGGATGAGGATCGCGATCCCGAGCGGCGGCAGGAGCAGGCTCAGCAGCTCGTATCCGGGCGTCGCCGGCGTCCAGGTCAGATAGGCGAGGATCGTTCCCGCGGAATCCATCAACGGAACCGAAGCCGGCTGCAGGAGCGCGGGATCGCGGACGATGTGCAGCCCTTCGAGCAGGTATTCGTCGCCCATGCGCGTGAGGAAGGTCTCGTCGAGCTGCTTGACGAAGATCAGCATCGAGAGGGAGGCCGGATCGGTGGTCGCCTTGTCGATCGAGGGCGGGAGGATGGAATTGACGGCCACCATGAGCACGTCGGATCCCGACTCGAGCAGGCTGACAACGGGCTTGACCTGGGCGCGGCCGGCCGCGATCAGCCCGTCGAGGCCCTCGGGCAGGAAGTCGAGCGCGTTCGCCTTCTGGGGAATGCCGTCGATCACGGCATAGGTCGTCTCGCCCTCGGGGTTGATGACGAAGGCCATCTCGTAGCCGAGCCCTTCGTAGATGTTCGCGCCCACATTGCCGTCGGTCGCCGCCCAGTCGAAATCGACGTTGACGTGCAGGTTGTGATAGACGTCCTCCCAGACGGCGTAGTCGCGCAGGTTCCGGCCCATCTGCCGCTGGTTCACATTGAGGGCGGTCTCCGCGAGTTTCGTGGAGGAGCTCACCTCGAGCCGGTTCTGCCCATCGGCGCTGACGACGACGAAGGCGAGCACGAGCCCGACGGCCACGACGATCATGCCGGCCATCGGCATCACGATCCGGCGGGTGAAGGTCTCGCTCGACAGCGAAGAGATCTGCGGTGTGACTCTGAGCACGACGTACCTCGGCCAATTCTGCTTCGCGGAAGCCATCGCATCATTGCGCTAATCGATCATTATTATCGCATGCTGGTTTATTATATGGTCAATATTATGCTAATTACTTATTTTTGACAAAAAATGCCGATGGATTTTATTAAACCGGGTTCAGTCCCGAACGCCCGACGGAAGAGGCCGTCGATCCTTGCGCGAAGGATCGTCCCGCCAGAAAATGCGCTTGGCGGTCCTGCGGATTGGGCAACAGGCGGCGGCGCCCGTCCGGAGGCTGGCGAAGGCTCTTCTCATCGGAAGGGGCCGTGGCGGCAGGAGGCTTTCGGGCGATTTTCGGCAAACGGGCGATTGATCCAGAGGGAGGGAGAACATGAGTGACGAGAGACCCCCACGAATCCGCCTCGGCATGGTCGGGGGTGGCAACGAGGCCTTCATCGGCGCGGTGCATCGCATCGCGTCGCGCATCGACGACGAATACGTTCTGGTGGCGGGGGCGCTGTCCTCGACGGCGGAGCGCGCCCGGGCGTCGGGGCGGGCGCTCGGCCTCGATCCGGCGCGGAGCTATGACGATTACATCGCCATGGCGAAACGCGAGGCGCGGCTCAAGGACGGGATCGAGGCGGTTGCCATCGTCACGCCCAATCACCTGCATGCGCCGGTGGCGCGCGAGTTCCTGAGGCGCGGCATCCATGTCATCTGCGACAAGCCCCTGACCGCGACCCTGCCGGAAGCCAGGAAGCTGGCGAAGGCGGCGGCGGATTCCGGGGCCGTCTTCGTGCTGACCCACAACTACACCGCCTATCCGATGATCCGGCAGGCCCGCGCCATGGTGGCGCAGGGCGCCCTGGGCCGGCTGCGCGTGGTGCAGGTCGAATATGCCCAGGACTGGCTGGCGACGGCGGTCGAGGCGAGCGGCCAGAAGCAGGCGGGCTGGCGGACCGATCCCGAGCGGACCGGGGCCGGCGGCTCGACCGGCGACATCGGCACCCATGCCTACAACATCGCCGGATTCGTGACCGGGCTGCGGCTCGAATCGCTCGCCGCCGACCTGCAGAGCTTCGTTCCGGGACGGCGCGTGGACGACAACGGCAACGTGCTCCTGCGCTACGAGGGCGGGGTGCGCGGCATGCTCTGGTGCAGCCAGGTCGCGACCGGCAACGAGAACAGCCTCAGGCTTCGGGTCTATGGCGAGACCGGGGGGCTGGAATGGTCGCAGGAGGATCCCAATTACCTCTGGTACACGCCCCTCGGCGAGCCGAAGCGGCTGCTGACCCGCGGCGGCGCCGGGGCCGGGCCGGAGGCGGCCCGCATGACCCGCGTGCCCGCGGGGCACCCCGAGGGCTATCTCGAATGTTTCGCCGGCATCTACGCCGAAGCGGCGCGGGCGATCCGGGCGCGTCGGGCCGGAATGCCCGTACCGGAGGACGTTCTCTTTCCCACCATCGAGGACGGCGTGGCCGGCGTTGCCTTCGTGGATGCCTGCGTCCGGTCGTCGGCGCGGAACGGGGCCTGGGTTACTCTCTAGGAGGCCTGCTCGGAGGGGTGGGGAGGCCTGTTCCGGCGGTGATTCCGTCGATTGGAAGCGGAGTCCGGGGAGCGGGATGAGGCCATGTGCGCGCGCGCACATATGGGTAACATGCTGAAACTACAGGGTAACCCGTCTCGCGTTTACCGGATCGCAACCAATGTCACTGGCCCGGAAACGGATCTCTCCGGCTGGCCTGGGTTCTAGGCCGCCGGCGGTTCGTCGCCCGAGGCGGCCCGGTAGGCGGCGCGGATTTCTTCCGCCCGGGTGCGTTCGCGGTCGAGGGACCGCAGGGCGGTTTCGAGTTCGCGCTCGGTGTCGGCGAGCCGCTGGCGCAGGTCGCCCTCGACCTCGGCGAGGCGGGTCTCGGCGCGGCCGCGCGCGATCTCCGCCGCATGGAGGCGGCTGGCCATGTCCGCGGCGCGCCGGAAGCTGCGCGGGCCCTCGGCGCGGTTGATGCGGGCGAACATCCAATGCAGGATCCAGCCGAGCAGCAGCGCCCCGAAGAGGGCGCCGGCGATGGCGAGCATCAGTTCATTGCGGTCCATGCGCCGCCTCTGCCTCTGCCTCTGCTTCCGCCTTCGGGCCGGCCACCGCGACGTCGTCGGGCGCCGTCTCGTCCGCGGTTTCCGCCTGGGCCGGATCGGGCTCGAGCAGCGTGATCTCGATGCGCCGGTTCCGCATCCGCCCCTCGGCCGTGTCGTTGTCGGCGATCGGGCGGTCCGCGCCGTAGCCTCTGGAGACCAGGGTGATATCGGGCAGATCCTCGCCGGCGAGGGCCTCGCGCACGGCTTCGGCGCGTTTCTCGCTCAACTGCTGGTTCACTTCGGCGCGGCCGCGGCTGTCGGTATGGCCTCCGATCTCGAAGCTCGCGCCCGGGCAGGTGCGCATCGTCTCGGCGACGGCGGCGAGCAGGCCCGCGCTCTCCGGCACGATCTCCGCCGAGCCGAGCCCGAATTCCACCGCGCCGCTCTGGAGGATCGCCGCGATCTCCTCGGCGCAGGCCTGCGCCTTCCCGGCCGCCGCGGCGGGGTCCTCGCCCGGCTCGACCGCCGCCTCGGCCGCCTTCGTGGGGTCGACGAGCAGGATCTCGATGCGCCGGTTGCGCGTGCGGCCGGCGGGGGTTTCGTTCCCGGCGAGCGGATGGGCCGCGCCGTATCCCCTGGAGGTCAGCATCACCAGCGGCAGATCCTCCGCCCTGAGCGCGGCGACGACCGCGGTGGCGCGCGCCTCGCTCAGCCGCTGGTTCGCGGCCTCGTCGCCGCTGCTGTCGCTGTGGCCGCCGACCTCGAATTCCGCGCCGGGGCATTCGCGCAGCACGTCGGCGATGGCGGCGATGACGCCCTGGCTCGCCGGCTCGATCTCCGAGGAGCCGGCGCGGAACTGGATCGCCTCGTTCGCGAGGATGGCGGCGATCTCCTCGGCGCAGCGTTCGGGCGCGGGGCGCGCGGCCGCGGCGGCGAGGCTGGCCGCCTCCACGTCGAAGGTGACGTCGACGAGGGTCTCGCCGGAGACCTTGGCGGCGAGCAGCGCCTCGACCCGCGCATCCGCATCCGCCTCGATGCCGCGTCCGGTGAGCGTGAGTGCGGTGGGCGTGACCTGGAGCGAGCCCTCCTTGATCTCGGCGAGCGCCTCGATGCCGGCGAGCACCCGCCCCGGCCAGCCGTCCGGAAGCTCGGGGTCGATCACGGTCACGGTGCGCACCCGGTCGTGGCCGAAGAGCGCGGCGGCGTAGCTCGCCACCGCCGCCTGGGAGCGCGTGTCGTGGAGCGCGCCCGCGAGCTCGACCGAACCGTCTGCGCCGAGCCTGGCCTCGAAGCGCGGCGCATAGACCGGCGTGCCGTCGGGCCGCGCCTCCATGCGCGGGGGCGTGACGGTCCGGAGGTCGTAGCCGGCGGGCAGGCGGGCGGCGAGCGTCTTGCCGGCGGCGTTGAGGTCCTCGGGCTTGGCCGATGCCGGGCCGGTGAGGGTGGCCCTTGTGTCCCGGACCGCGAAGCGCCCGCCGCCGAGCGCGCCGACGGTCTCGATGCCGAGGGTCGCGACCTCCTGCCAGTCGAGCGAGGGGGCGCCGAGGCCGATGGCGCAATCCTGCGGCCCCTCGAGCCCGGCCGCCCGGGCCGCGGTGACGATCGCCTCGGCGGCCTCGGGGGTTTCGGCGGAGCAGGCCGCGAGCCGGGCGCCCGTGCCGTCGAGCGCGAAATCGACGGCAAAGGGCGCGATCACCGGGCGCGGGGCGGAGATCTCGGTCTCGAGCGTCACCCCCTCCGGCACGGCCTCGCGCAGCCGCGCCTCCAGCTCGGTCCGGCCCGCGTCGCTGTCGACGGCGGCCAGGACCGTGACGCGTCCCGGCGCGATGGAGATCTTGGCGCGCGGGAGATCCACGAGCAGGTCCAGCGCGAAGGCGAGGCTCGGCTCCCAGCCGGCGGGCGCCGGCTCGGCGGCGGTCTCCAGCATGTCGGTCACGGTGGCCCCGGGGCTGGCGGCGGAAAGCGCCTTGTCGATGCGGTCGCGGATGCCGTCGTCGGGCGCGAGCCCGATCAGCGAGACCTCGGCCATGTTGCGCAGGATCTCGATGGCGAAGGGTGGCGGGGCCAGCGGGTCGGCGGCCTTCACCGTCAGTTCCTCGGCGAGGCGGCGCGGATCGACCAGCTGGCGCAGGATCTCCACGGCGCGGAGCCGGCTGGCCTCGTCGGGAGCGAGGCCGGCGAGCGTCACGGTGAGGCCGTCGGCCTCGACCCGCGCCCAGCCCTGGCCGGCCGCGACGAGGGCCGCCGCCGCCTCGGTCTCGGTCCTGCGCTCGAAGAAGTCGGTGGCGGCGCCGGCGAGCGTCCAGGCGCCGAATGCCGCGCCGCCGAGCGCGATCAGGGCGAAAGATATGGCGCGAAGCCGCATGTCCCGTCCCGTGCCCGTTTCCCGACCTGTCGTTTAGGCAATCGGCGGTGGCGGATCAAGGCGAGCCGGTCGTGGCCGCCGCGGCGGCGAGGGCGAGTCCCGCCGCGAGGAGGAGCCCGGCGTCGCGGTTGGAATGGAAGATCGCGAGGCAGGTCGCGGGGTCGTCGATCGCCAACCTGCGAAGCTGGCGAAGGAGATGCGCGGCGAAGCCGATCAGCCCGGCGAGGGCGAGGGCCGCGGGAAGCGGCGCCGGCCGGCAGGCGAGGATGGCGAGGGCGGCCAGTCCGGTCGCGGCAATGTGAAAGCCCGCGAGCCAGCGGCCGGTGTCGGCGCCGAAGAGCCGGGCGGTCGATTTCACCCCGATGAGCGCGTCGTCCTCGCGGTCCTGATGCGCGTAGATCGTGTCGTAGAAGAGCGTCCAGGCGATGCCGGCGCCATAGAGCAGGAGCGGCGCGGCACGAAGCGTGCCGGCATGGGCGGCCCAGCCGACCAGGACGCCCCAGTTGAAGGCGAGCCCGAGAAAGACCTGCGGCCACCAGGTGAAGCGCTTGGCGAAGGGATAGATCGCCACGAGTGCCAGCGAGGCGATGCCGAGCGCGATGGCGAGCGGCGGGAAGCTCAGCAGGATCAGGAAGGCCGCGAGCGCCTGGGCCACCATCCAGACCAGGGCCTGGCGTGGCGTCACCTGGCGCGAGGGCAGCGGCCGCGAGCGCGTGCGTGCGACGGCGGCGTCGATCTCGCGGTCGGTCAGGTCGTTCCAGGTGCAGCCGGCGCCGCGCATCAGGAGGGCGCCGATCCCGCAGCCGGCGGCGATCCAGAGGTCGAAGGGCCGGAACCCCGACGGTCCGGCCAGCGCCGCGAGCGCCAGCCCCCACCAGCAGGGGATGAGCAGGAGCCAGGTGCCGATCGGCCGGTCGGCGCGGGAGAGGCGCAGGTAGGGCCGGGCGGCCGGCGGGGCGAACCGGTCGACCCAGTTGTCCGCCGCCGCATCCGCGACCCTTCCCTCCGCCCGGCTCGTCCGCATAGTGTCTCCCATCCTTCGGAGCTCTCTATGACAGATCGCGGCGGCAAGATCAGGCTCTTTGTGGCGGCGGGTCTCGAGGCCGGCGCCGGGGTCGCGCTGACGCCGGAGCAGGCGCATTACCTCTTCGCGGTCATGCGGCAGGGCGTCGGCGGGCGCATTGCGCTCTTCAACGGGCGCGACGGCGAATGGGCTGCCGAGATCGCCGAGGCCGGGCGGCGCGGCGGGCATCTGGTCGTGCGGGAGCGGACGCGGCCGCAGCAGGCCTCGCCGGATCTCTGGCTGATGTTCGCGCCCCTCAAGAAGGCGCGCACCGATTTCGTCGTGGAGAAGGCGACCGAGCTCGGGGTCGCCTGCCTGCGGCCGGTCTTCACCCGGCGCACCAATGCCGAGCGGCTGCGCGGCGAGCGGCTGCGCGCGCTCGCCATCGAGGCCGCCGAGCAATGCGGCGCGACCGCCGTGCCCGAGGTCGCGGAGCCGGAGCGGCTCGGAGCGGTTCTCGACGGCTGGGAGGGGAGGCGGCGGATCCTCTTCTGCGACGAGAGCGGCGCCGCGCCGCCGGCACGGGAGGTGCTGGCCGGGGCCGAAGGCGGGGCCTGGGCGGTGCTGATCGGGCCGGAGGGGGGATTCGCGCCGGAGGAGACCGAGCGGCTGCGCGGCATGGCCTCGGTGCTGCCCGTCTCGCTCGGGCCGCGGATCCTGCGGGCCGATACCGCCGCCGTCGCGGCGCTGACGCTCTGGCAGGCGCTGCTCGGCGACTGGCGGTGAGCTTCCTGCGCCCCGAGCTCGCCGAACGGCTGCGCCCCTGGCGCGAGGCGCTGGTCTGGGGGGCGGTGACGGCGGCCGGCTGCTGGCTGGTGCTGCGCAGCCTCGCCCCCTTCGCGCCCCTCGGGGCGCTGCTCGGCGCGGCGGTCGCGCTCGGAGGCGGCGCCCTGCTTCGTGCCGCCTTCCGCCGTGTCGCGCTGGGCGCTGACAAGGCCGCGGCGGGCATCGTGGAGGTGGACGAGGGCAGGATCGCCTATTTCGCGCCCCAGGGCGGCGGCTTCGCCGACATCCCGACGCTCGAGCGGGTGGAGATCGTGGCGACGGGCCGGTCGGGCCATGCCTGGCTGCTGACATCGGAAGACGGCTCGCGGCTGGCGATCCCGCTCGGGGCCGCGGGGGCCGAGCGGATCCCGGACGCGCTGGCAGCGCTGCCCGGCATCGATCTCGGCGCCGGGGTCGCGGCTGTCGCCCGGAGCGGTCGGCCGCCGACGCCTGTGTGGACGCGCCCGGCCCGAGCCGCCGCCGTTACGCCTCCGCGGCGGATCGGGCCGCATTGATCGGGGCGCAGGCCGTGGGGGGAGTCGCGACCCTGTCAAGCCGAGTTACGGTCGCGCCTAGCGTCACAATCCCGCCCGGCGGGCACCGCCGGGCAGCGCCCGCCCCGCCCCGTCACGCCGAAGGCGTGCCTCCGGCACGACGCAGGCGCTGCCCTCGTCTTGCTGCGGGACAGTCGAAGTAGAAAGAATGAGCTCCAAGGGCGGTAGCCCTGGAGGCCGTGGGTTGCAGCTTGTCTCGCCGCCGGGCGCGGTCTAAGTGCAGGCCCGACGCCAGAAGCACGGAGCCGCGCCCCCATGTCAATTCCCCAGTCCGGCGGCGGCCTCATCGAGCACGACGGGCAACTGGCCGAATACCTCGCTTCGGGATGCCGTCCGCGCGAGCAATGGACGATCGGGACCGAGCACGAGAAGTTCGGCTATTCCCTGAAGGACCACCTGCCGCTTCCCTACGAGGGGCCCTGCTCCATCCGCGCCATGCTGGAGGGGCTGCGCGACCGCTACGGCTGGCTGCCGGTCGAGGAGGCGGGCAAGATCATCGGCCTCTCCTACAAGGACGGCGCCAATGTCAGCCTCGAGCCGGGCGGGCAGCTGGAACTGTCGGGGGCGCAGCTCAACACCATCCACGAGACCTGCGACGAGGTGAACGAGCATCTGCGCGAGGTGCGGTCGGTGGCCGACGAGATCGGCGCGGGCTTCATCGGGCTCGGGGCGGCGCCGGAATGGACCCACGAGCAGATGCCGGTGATGCCCAAGGGGCGCTATGCGCTGATGACCCGCTACATGGGGCAGGTCGGCACGACCGGCACGATGATGATGTACCGGACCTGCACCGTGCAGGTGAACCTCGACTTCGCCTCCGAGGCCGACATGGTGCAGAAGTTCCGCGTCGCGCTGGCGCTGCAGCCGGTCGCCACCGCGCTCTTCGCCAATTCACCGTTCTTCGAGGGCAAGGACACCGGCTGGCAGTCCTGGCGGGCGCGGATCTGGCGCGATCTCGACGCCGACCGCACCGGCATGCTGCCCTTCGTCTTCGAGGACGGCATGGGCTTCGAGCGCTATGTCGATTACGCGCTCGATGTGCCGATGTATTTCGTCTACCGCGACGGGAAGTACATCGACGCGCTGGGGCAGTCGTTCCGGGATTTCCTGAAGGGCGAGCTTCCGGCGCTGCCGGGCGAGAAGCCGACGCTCTCGGACTGGGCGGATCACCTGACCACGATCTTCCCGGAGGCGCGGATCAAGAAGTTCATGGAGATGCGCGGGGCCGACGGCGGCCCGTGGCGGCGGCTCTGCGCGCTGCCCGCGCTGTGGGTGGGGCTGCTCTACGACCAGGCCTCGCTCGATGCGGCCTGGGATCTCTGCAAGGGCTGGAGCGCGGAGACCCGCGAGCACTTCCGCCATGACGCGGCCAAGTACGGTTTGCGCGCGAATATCGCCGGGCGCAGCATCCGCGAACTCGCCGGCGAGGTCCTGGGCATCGCCGAGGCCGGGCTGAAGGCGCGCGCGCGCCCGGGTGCCGGCGGGCTCGTCGCCGACGAGAGCCATTTCCTGAGCGCATTGCAGGAGACCGTCGCCACCGGCCAGACCCTGTCCGACGAGCTGCTGGCGAAATACCGCGGCGAATGGGGCGGCGACCTGTCGCGGATCTACGCCGCGTGGAGCTACTGAACTCCGGACGGGCGGGGCCGAGCGCGACGGGTGGCGATCCCGTTTCCGGCCGGCGGGTCGTCGAGCGGGCGGTTGGCTTCGCCCTGCCGCAAGGCGCCCGGGATCGCGTGGCGGCCCCGGTTATTGACAGGTGATTGACGGGCGGCTCACGGTTTCGTAACGGCTTGCAAGGTATTGTGGCTCCATCGACAATGGAGCTTCGCCATGCCCCGCGATACGCTTTCCTCCGACGATCGTTCCCCTTCCTCGATCCGTTCGGCCGTTCTCGATCTGATCTCCGACCGCGATCCGGCTGAAGACGACCAGAATTTCCTCGTGGCGCTGCGCGACGTGGTCTGCCGCGGCCGGACGCCGGCCCGCGATCTCTGGCAGAAATACCGCGCCGACGCCCCGAGCATCCGCGCCAGGGTCTACGCCCGCTACGGCTACTGATACGGTCTCCGGGTGATTGCTTCAAACGGATGGCCGTCCCCCGTGGGGGCGGCGCGTTCGTTTCGCGGATTTGGCATGTGACATATCCGGCGCACCTGCCGGGCAGGCGCGCCGGCTTGTCCAGCGATGGTGAAACCCGCCCCCTCGACCTCCACACTCGCGCGCTGCGGCCGACGGACCGGCGCGAGCCAGTGCCTCGCTTGTGCCGGTTCGAGGTGCCCTTGGCCGATCGGTTCAGCTGGATGCCGAATGCAGCGCATCGGCAATCGTCCAAGCCGCGGTGGCGCTCGAAACGGAAGATCCGCTCCTGCGACGGCCGGCGGGTCGGCCAGATGCGCAGTCACCACGCTTCCCCCATGCTTTCCCGGGGCAATCCTCAAGCGCGGCCCCGCGGATCCCGGCAGGCTCTCTTCCGGAGCAAACGGAGAGCCGCATCATGTTCGACGCAAGGGATCCCGCCATTCGGCGGCGCCGGGAGGGCAGCATCGACGCCGATTTCTATCTCGACCGCGCGCGCGGGCTTCGCGCCGCATCCTTGCGCGATCTCCTCCGGCGGATCTTCCGCCCGGCTCAGAGCCCCCAGACCAGCAGGATCATCGGGATGCCGACGAGCGTGACGAGGACCTCGATCGGCAGGCCGAGCCGCCAGTAATCGCCGAAGCGGAAGCCGCCGGGGCCGAGGATCAGCGTGTTGTTCTGGTGGCCGATCGGCGTGAGGAAGGCGCAGGAGCCACCGATCGCCACGGCCATGAAGAAGGCATCGGCATTGGCCTCGAGGGCGCGCGCCGCGCCATAGGCGATCGGCGCCATCACCGCCACGGTGGCGGCGTTGTTCATCACGTCCGAGAGCGTCATCGTCACCAGCAGGACCAGCACCAGGGCCGGGATCGGCGCGCTCCGGGCGACGTTCTCGACAAGGAAGCGCGCGACGACCTCCGCCGCGCCGGTGGTCAGCATGGCGCCGGCGACGGGCAGCAGGCAGGCCAGCAGCACGATCACCGACCAGTCGATCGCCTCGTAGGCCTCCCGCGGCGGCACCACCCGGGTCACCATCGCCGCCAGCACCCCGGCCATGAAGGCGACGGGTGCCGAAACCGCGCCGCTCGCCGCCGCGGCGACCGCCGCGAGCAGGATCCCGGAGGCCAGCAGCGCCTGCCGGCGGTCCGGCAGCCGCAGATCCCGCGTCGCCAGCGGAAGGCAGCCGAAATCGGCGGCGAACTCGGCCGCCGCCTCGGCCGGGCCCTGGACCAGCAGCACGTCGCCCGCCTCGATGGGCGTGGTGCGCAGCCGGCCGACCCGGCGCGTGCCCTCATGGGAGATCGCGAGCAGGTTGACGTGATAGCGCAGCCGCAGGTTGATGCCCTGGGCGGTGCGGCCGATGATCGCGGCGTTCGGGGCGACCACGAATTCCAGAAGGCGGATGTCCTCCTCGTCGCCGGCGGATCGCTCGGCCTTCGCCTTGGCATCGGTGGCTTCGCCCGGCTGACCCTCGGCCTCGGCCTCCTTCCGGTCGTCGGCGGGCGGCTCCCCCTCCCTGGCGGCCTCCGGGGCCGCGATGGCTTCGGCCAGCTCGAGGCCGAGCGTGCCGAGCGCATCCGAGAGCCCGTCGGGCTCGGCCTCGAGCACCAGGATGTCGCCTTCCCGGATGGCGAGCGCCGGGCGCGGGGCGCGCAGGCGGACCTCCCGGCGCACGAGCCCCAGGACCTGCACATTGGCGTCGCGCACCGCATCCTCGACCGCGCGCACCGACATGCCCACCGCCTTGGCGCCCTCGGGGACGCGGGCTTCGGTGAAATAGGCGCCCGATTCGAAGCCCTCGGTACCGGGCCGCTTGCGCGCCGGCACCAGCCGCCAGCCGATGAGCGCGATGAAGGCGACGCCCGCCACGGCGATGGCGAGCCCGACCGGCGTGAAATCGAACATGCCGTAGCCCGCGCCGAGCGTGTCGCGGCGGTAGCCGGAGACGATGAGGTTCGGCGGCGTGCCGATCAGCGTTGTCATGCCGCCGAGGATCGAGCCGAAGGCGAGCGGCATGAGCAGCTGTCCCGGCGGCAGGTCCTGCCGTGCCGAGGCCTGGATCGCCACGGGCATGAGCAGCGCCAGTGCGCCGACGTTGTTCATGAAGGCCGAAAGCCCCGCCGCGAGCGCGGTGAGGATGACGATGCTGGTCACCGGCGTCGCCGCGGAAGGCAGCACCCGGCGCGCCAGCACGTCGACCGCGCCCGAGCTCTGCAGGCCGCGGCTGAGCACCAGCACCCCCGCGACGGTGATCACCGCCGGGTGGCCGAAGCCGGCGAAGGCGGCATCGCTCGGCACGAGCCCCGCCAGCACGCTGGCGATCAGGGCGGCGAGCGCCACCACGTCGTGGCGCCAGCGGCCCCAGGCGAAGAGCGCGACGGTGCCGGCGAGGATCGCGAGAATGAGTGTCTGGTCGATGTCCAAGCGCCTGCCCCCGGCCTGCGGGCCAAGGTTGCAGATCGCGGGGCGGCGTCAACCGCCCTCAGGACCTGCCGCCGATCTTCGGCTCCGATCCGCTGCGCAGCCGGGCGATGTTCGCGCGGTGGCGCAGCCAGACCAGGGCCGCCAGGGCGATGGCGAGCGGGATCGCCGCGCTCGGCCCGAGCAGGGCGAGCCAGAACGGGACCGCGGCGGTGGCGACCAGGGCCGCCAGCGAGGAATAGCGCAGCACCAGTGCCGTCGCGAGCCAGGTGCCGCAGGCGGCGAGGCCCACCGGCCAGGCGAGGGCCAGCATGATGCCGAGATAGGTCGCGACCCCCTTGCCGCCCTTGAAGCGCAGCCAGACGGGAAAGAGATGGCCGAGGAAGGCCGCGAAGCCGGCGACCATCGCCGCCGTCTCGCCGGCGAAATGCCGCGCGAGCAGCACCGCGACCGCACCCTTGCCGGCATCGAGCAGGAGCGTCGCCGCGGCGGCGCCCTTGTTGCCGGTCCTGAGCACGTTGGTGGCGCCGATGTTGCCCGAGCCGATGGCGCGCAGGTCGCCCAGCCCCAGCCCGCGGGTGATCACCAGGCCGAAGGGGATCGAGCCGAGCAGATAGGCGAGCAGGAACGTCGCGACGAGCATCAGGGCGCCTCCCTCCGGTAGACCTCGCGGCCGCCGACCCAGGTGGCCAGCACGCGGCCCTGCAGGCGGCGCAGGTCGTAGGGCGTGTTCTTGGACTTCGAGCGCAGGGTCGCGCGGTCGAGCACGAAGGGCGTGTCGGGGTCGAAGAGCACGAGATCGGCCGGGGCGCCGGGGGCGAGGCGGCCCGCATCGAGCCCGAGCAGCCGCGCGGGATTGAGCGCGAGCGCCCGCCAGAGCGCGGGGAGCGTCAGGTGGCCGGCGTGGTGGAGCTGCATCGCCGCCGGCAGCAGGGTCTCGAGCCCGACCGCGCCGGAGGCCGCCTCCTCGAAGGGCAGGCGCTTCTCCTCCTCGTCCTGGGGCGTGTGGAAGGAGCCCACCACGTCGATCAGCCCCTCGGCGAGGGCCTCGACCATCGCCACCCGGTCGTCTTCCGAGCGCAGCGGCGGGGTGAGCTTGAAGAAGGTGCGGTAATCCCCGATGTCGAGCTCGTTGAGGGTCAGATGGTGGATCGACACCCCGGCCGTCACCCGAAGCCCCGCGCGCTTCGCCCGCGCCAGCGCCGGCAGCCCCGCGGCCGCCGAGATCTGGTCGGCGTGGTAGCGCGCGCCGGTGATCTCGGCGAGCGCCAGGTCCCGCTCGAGCCCGATGCGCTCGGCCACCGGCGGCACGTCCGGCAGCCCGAGCATGCTGGCGTAGAGGCCGGTGGTCATGCAGGCGCCGGCACTCAGCCGCGGCTCCTGCGGATGCCCGACCACCAGCGCCCCGAGCCCGGCGGCATAGGAGAGGCAGCGCTGGAACACCCGGGTATCCGCCACGGCGCGCGTGTCGGTGAAGGCCACCGCGCCCGCGTCCATCAGGAACCCGATCTCGGTCATCTCTCGGCCGTCGCGGCCCTTGGTCAGCGCCGCCATCGGCAGCACGTTGACCGGGCTCGTCCCCACCGCCCGGCGCTGCTGGAATTCGAGCGCTTCGGGCGTGTCGATCGCGGGCAGGGTGTCGGGCCGCGTCACCATCGTGGTGACGCCCCCCGCGGCGGCGGCGGCACCGGCGGTGCGGAAGCTCTCCTTGTGCCGCTCGCCCGGCTCCCCGACCTTGACGCCGATGTCGACGATGCCCGGCGCGAGGCAGCGCCCGCCGCAGTCGAGCCCCTCGCGCGCGCCCTCGAAGATCTCGGCGATCCGGCCGCCCTCGATCACCAGCCCGCCGTCGAGGATCCGGTCGCCCTTGGGATCGACCAGCCGGGCGTTGACCAGGGTCAGCACGCCGCCGCTCCGCCCGGCTCGTTGCGGCCGCGCAGGTTCCGCGCCAGCAGATCCATCGCCGCCATGCGCACCGCGACGCCCATCTCCACCTGTTCCTGGATGACGGAGACGTTGATGTCGTCCGCCA
>Ga0209607_1002447_pt1 | contig 14786 bp, 10 predicted proteins | sample AD_UKC117_MetaG_FD_184413 | JGI IMG/M metagenome (GOLD analysis project Ga0209607, IMG submission 184413) | Active sludge microbial communities of municipal wastewater-treating anaerobic digesters from Hong Kong - AD_UKC117_MetaG (SPAdes)... | ecosystem: Engineered > Bioreactor > Anaerobic >... | reverse complement strand
CCTTGCCCCGGCGAGTGTGGAGATAGATGCACAGCGGCATCCGGGCGGTGGGAATCAGGGCCACAAACCGATTGTCACTCAACAGGTTGGGAAACTCGCCCCGGCAGTGCGGGCACACTGGCAACAGGTAAAAGGCCTTGAAGTTGCGGTACCGCGCCCGATGGAAATAAATCAAGATCATCATGATTTCACTGAGGGTCAAGCGACTGGCCCGCCGTCGTTGGCGGGTGCCCTCCGTCAGGAGTTGACGATGCCAGGCGGGCAGGAATACCTGGCGGAACTCATCAACGTCACAGAATAAGTCTTCTAAACTCATCAGAATGACCCTCGGTGTAGTCGGTGTGGTCACCAGGAACCTTAACAGGTTCCACACCGGGGGCCATCTCCCCATCCTGATCCAGAACTGACGCTAGGTACTCCAACCGCCAATTCGGTCCATGTGGGACCTGCCGGCATCGTTCGGGCGCTGGCACGCGACAGCGCCGGGCAACTGGCGGGAGGCGTCCATTCCATTTGCCCTGGGTGACCGCCAGCGTGGGGTGGACATACCACCCATGCTGCCGCAGATCGCTCAACGATCCCAACCCGGCGATGCCCGGCTGGCTGGTATAATGCAGTTCCGTGCCGTCCTGCACGCACAAAGACCACCGGCCGATCGCGCATCCACTCAATGCTCCAGTCCCCGTGCGGGGTGAGCACCCGCTCCCAAGTAACCGCCGCATGGGCCAGCAACCGATACGCCGCATGGGTTTCCACCCAGCCGTCGTGGGCCCCCGGAATGCTGGTATCCGGTTGCGCCCCCAACCGTTCCGCCACTCGCACCCGCCGTCGGTTCAACCGGGCATCGCCCCCGCTCCGCCCAATTCCGCCGCTGCCCAACTCACCGTCGCCGTCATTCCATCCGCCTCATGTGCATCGACCTATTCCTTCAGATGGGGACAGCTACACCAGAGATCAAGATGTGTGGAATCGACAGCGTTCGAAACCCATTCTGGAACGGCAGAGCCTCGCACAGTCCACTGCCAACGTGGTGGTTTACGACACCCTAAAACCAGGTTGTTTCGGGCCACCTGTCAAGAGTGCCTTAAGTAGCTCCTCACGGCTGTTCGTTCCGAGTTTTTCATGAATTCTACGGACATAGGTAGCCACCGTCGAAGCGCGGAGATTGAGCCGCGCCGCAATCATCTGGTAGGACAGCTTATTAGCTATCGCTAGGCAGATTTCCTGCTCTCGGCTCGATAAGCGCGAACTTTGCATGGCCCGGCAAAGCCGCAACTGCAGCGGTTCTTGATGTTCGATGAGGATGCCGATCAGGGCCTCGGTTGACCGATAGTCACCGAGCCCCTGGGGACTCGGAATGCGTGTGGGGGGATTCAACCAGTAGGCGCGGAACACAAACCGACCACTGGCATTGGTGTGAGTGGAGACCGGTGGCAGCGTATCCTGGCTTTGGAAGATTCGTTCGAGGCGGACGCACACCTGTTGCAGCGCGACGGGCCTCGCGATCTCGTGGCTAAAACGAATCCGACCCCTGGGAAAAAGGCCATAGGTCGCTTGAAACAGTAGATTTTGAGCCGACGCGCTGAGGGATATCACGGTACCGTCGCGTGTCAGGATGACGAGGCCCGTCTGACCGCTCTCGATGTACTCATCGACGTGCTCATTCGCATGTTGCCCTGTCTCCAGGCCGTGGTCGATATACGGCAGTAGCCTCTCAAAAATCTGCTGGTGACGGGTTTCAAACGGGGGTTGGTTACTAGGTCGGCAAAGCACCATCACGCCGGCGCCACGCCCACTCTGATAGACGCCTCCTTGTAGCGCGTAATGGTGATTATTGGGCCGCATCACCACATGGTAGAAATCGCGCTGGTAGAACTGGGGATCCAGAATTCGGAAATCCTGCAGGAGGCGGTGGGTGCTGAACCACTGATTCGCTCGGGCGTTGTAGTCCGGGGTGAAGAACTGGTCTGGCTCATTAAGATACAGATCCAGGGCCTCCAAGGAAAACTTCTCGGCAAGCACGTAGACCGGGCGGTTGCACGCGTCAACACCGACAAAAAAGTTGTCTTCCGACGGAATGATGCAGTGAAGAGCGCGTAACAGTTCCGCAATTAGTGTTTCACGGGAGAGACCAAGACAGCACAGTTGGCGGATATAAGCTTGATCTTTGCTGAATTTCATCGCCGAATTTCCACTCTCGAACATCAAATGTCCTCTCATGATAGGACATTCATGAGTCGCAACATGTAATACCATAAAAAAATCTGTTACGGCGATTCAGGGAGCCACGATGATTCCACTAGTGCTATTGCGGGTCACACTCAACACCCTAGATACAGCATGTTCAGCTGACGGACGGCGGAACTGACGGGAGTTTAGGTAAGGCACTAGCTCTGAATGGAGTAACTTGAACTGGGCATGACCCGGGAACGCTGTCATCGATACCACTTTGGGGTGTGGCTACCTTGGCAACTATCCTGCCTCTGTAGCTAGCCCGCGTCCATGCCATTAAAGCCCACTTGCAATAAAAAACGGCTTTGTTGCATAAATCAGTAACCAATTGATTGGGAATCATATTTTTCATGAGTAGTATTCTTAAATACTTATAAGTATCAATTGGTTATCCTTATTTATGCAACAAAGCCATAAAAAACAACAATCGCCACATCAGCAGAACAAAAAAATCAGGTCTTGATCATTGGATAAGTTTGGATTTCTGGAAGTATCTGGTAATGCAAGCTCATGAAAGTTCGATTTTTATTTGAATTTAGAATAACCCCCTTATCTTTAGGAGTCTTAGCTATGATCAGATCACGAGGAATTGTCCTCATACTCAGTTTTATTTCTCTCATGGGTTTATTCGTTGTGCGGGGTTATGCAACCGCCCGATTTACGCAAAGGTCAGATTGGAGTACCCAATTTGGAGACAGTGGGTGCTCGCCCGCGCCAGCCGATTACGATGGCGATGGAGCAGTTGATATGTCTGTCAAATGTGAAAATGGTCGGTGGTACATTAGATGGAATAGCAGTGGCACCAGTACTTACTTTTATTACGGTACGAATTCCAACGATGTAGCATCGGCCGACTATGATGGCGACCGCAAGGCGGATATCGCTTTAAGGGCTAATGGCGGTATTTTTTATCTTGATTACGCCAGCGATGGCTTTGGGAACTGGGCTACCAGCTTTCCAGGTTACAGCGCCTACAGCGCCTGTAGGTTTGTGCCAGGCGATTATGATGGCGACAGCAAAGCGGATATCGCTATGCGGTGCGGCGACGGTAATTGGTATATCGACTATTCCGCCAACGGGCTTGGAGCTTTTGATAAAGGATTCCACATGAACGCTTGTTCGCCAGCGCCGGGCGATTATGATGGCGATGGCAAAACCGATGCGGCCGTTCTTTGTGAAACGGGCATTCTGTATATTGATTACTCCGCAAATGGTTTCGGAACGCAGGATGAGAGTAAACCCGGATATCCTAACTGTGTCCCGGTACCACACGATTATGACGGCGATGGCAAAACCGACTTCGCGGTCTATTGCGGTGGGAATTGGCAGATCGACTATTCTTCCAACGGCTTGAACGGCATTGACCGACAATATCCAGGATTCGGTAATGCGTACTGCACCCCGCTACCTGCCGATTATAACGGTAATGGCGGTGATGACCAAGTTGACCGAAGCGTTTATTGTCCTGATGGAGATAATCGCTATTGGTTTTTTAATTACGCCCCCCCCGGCGATGTGTACGAACCGGACAACCGTAGGAGTAAACTTAAACAAGAAATCATCGCGGGTACTCCCCAGAATAATCGTTCTATCGATCCGGAGTTCGATCAGGATTGGGTCAAATTCACCCTGAACGAGCTATCAGGCGTCGTTCTTCAAACGAGTGGCCCCAGTGGCGACACCGTGATGTGGCTCTACAATCAAACTTTGGTCCAACAGGCGTATGATGATGATGGTGGAGAGGGCGCTTTTTCGCGAATCGAACGTACCTGCGCTTCATCTCCATTGCCGGCTGGCACCTACTATGTCAAGGTCGCCGCATACGAGTACGCCAACACTATACCGAGCTACAACCTAACGTATCAGGTCACGCCGTGTGGGCAAGGAGGTAATACCGCTGCAGACACCGTCGGACTGTACAACCCGGCCGCTGGTGTCTTTTACCTCAAGAACACCCACAACGGCGGTGCGGCCGATATCACCCTCCGCTTCGGTCCCGCCAACGTCGGCTGGACACCACTAGCTGGCGACTGGGACGGTAACGGCACCGATACGGTTGGGTTATTCAATCCCGCCACCAGCATCTTCTACTTGAAAAACAGCAACGTCCCCGGAGTGGCCGATGTAGTCTTCCGCTTCGGTCCCGCCAACGCCGGCTGGACTCCGATTGCGGGCGACTGGGACGGCGACGGCGATACTACCGCCGGCTTGTTCAACCCCAGCACCAGCACCTTCTATCTCAAGAACAGCCACGCGGGTGGCGCGACCGATGTAGTCTTCCGCTTCGGTCCCGCCGGGCGTGGCTGGAAACCCTTGGTGGGCGACTGGGACGGCAACGGCACCGATACCGTTGGATTGTTCGACCCGGCCACCAGTACCTTCTACCTGCGCAATCTGCACTTGGGCGGCGCGGCCGATGTAGTCTTCCGCTTCGGTCCCGCCAACGCCGGCTGGACTCCGATTGCGGGCGACTGGAACGGCAACGGCATCACTACCGTCGGCCTCTATAACCCCACTGCCAGCACCTTTTACCTGAAAAACAGCTACGGCGGTGGCGCGGCCGATGTAGTCTTCCGCTTCGGTCCCGCCAACGCCGGCTGGACACCGCTGGTCGGGAATTGGGACGGACAGTAATACCCATCCTCAGTCGGTTTCACGGAATAGGGTGGACAGCACAGTCTCATCCACCGTTTGCAGCCTCAATTCTTCCCCCTCTCCTTCATGGGAGAGGGGCTTTTTCTTCATACCCCTTATCCTTTCCCGCGCGGCAACCCAGCGTCCTCCGCCACTCCTAGCGCCAAAGCCGTCATATCCATTTCGCCATACCCCTTCGCCATGGCTGCCAACAAACGATTGTGCACCAGATCGGCGGCGGGCAACGGCATGCGGGAATTGGCCCCAGCCTCCAGAATCAACTCGATATCCTTCAGACCCAATGCCAGCTTGAAGCCAGGGGTGGTGTATTCCTCCTTGGCCAACAGTTCGCCGTAGAGATGGAACAGCGGCGCGTTCAAAATGGTACCGGTCAACAACTTCATCATCTCCATGCGGCCGATGCCATTCTTTTCGGCAAAGGTCAAGGTTTCGGCGTAGGTCTCGATCGACGCCAGGATCATGAAATTGGCCGCCAGCTTGGCGATATGCCCCTGGGCGAGGTCCTCGCCCAGATCGTGTGTGCCCTGCCCCATCGCCTCCAGCAACGGCGACACTCGACGTTTGGCCGCCGCCATGCCGGACAGCAGGATGAACAGCTTGCCGGCCGCCGCCGCCGTGGGTCGCCCCAACACCGGTGCGGCAAGGTAGTGCGAACCGTGAGCTCGATGCGCCTCCGCTAGGCGGCGAGCCAGATGTGGCGACACCGTACTCATGGATAGATGGATGCCGTCCGCCCCCAATGCCGCCACCATGCCGTGTTCACCCAGCGTCACCGTTTCCAGCGCCGCGTCGTTGGCGAGCATGGTAATCACGATGCCACCCGGCTCCACCGTCTCGGCGGGGGTTTTCACCTCCCGAGCGCCTCGTTCCAGCAATTCCACCGCCTTGCCGGGAGTACGGTTGTACACCCGCAGTCGATAGCCCGCGTCGAGCACCTTGCACGCCATGGGCAAGCCCATGCTACCCAGACCGATAAAACCCACGGTTTCAGTCATTTCGTTTCCTCCGCCGGAATGAACGTCGTCAGTAGTTTATGGCACAATGGCTTCGCGTAATCGAAACTGTCGAGGCCCCTATGTCCCTGCAACCCAAACCTCGTCTGACCCCCGAAGACTATCTGGCCCTCGAACGCAGCGCCGATTTCAAGAGCGAATATTTCAACGGCGAAATCTTCGCCATGCCCGGCGCGAGCGAGTCGCATAACACGATCGTGGTCAATGTCAGCTCCGAAATTCGGCAACAACTTAAAAAACGCCCCTGCAAAGTCTACGCAAACGACATGCGCGTCAAGGTCGATCCGACCGGGCTGTACACCTACCCGGACGTAGTGGTGACTTGCGGCAAAGCCCAATTCGACGATACGCACCTCGACACTTTGCTGAATCCCATTTTGATCGTCGAGGTCCTGTCCGACTCCACCGAGGCTTACGACCGTGGGCGTAAGTTCGAGCATTACCGCAAGCTGGATTCGCTGGTCGAATATGTACTGATCGCCCAAAACCGCCCACACATCGAATCCTACCGGCGGCAAGCCGACCAACAATGGCTGTTGAGGGAATGCAGCGAACTTGACGGCACGCTGCGGCTACTGTCCATCGATTGTGATCTGGCGCTGGCGGAGGTCTACGACAAGGTGGAACTTCTGGAAGGCTGACACCAGCCCCACGCCGCCGATTTGCAAACCTCGACTGCATTGATTTATCCGTTCGACTAAATTCGCCGTGTTGTTCAAGCACGATCTCCCGCAAGATGTTGGCCGGGTTCTGTTATCATGGCCCGCCCGCCGCCGAAGACTCCGGCCGCTTGTGCTCTCTAACCAATTCGATCCGCCATGCATCCAGCTCTAACCATCGCCAAGCGCGCCGCCTTGAGCGCCAGCCGCATCCTGCTCCGTCACTTCGATAACCTCGAACGGCTGAGCGTCACCGCCAAACAGCGCAACGACTTCGTCAGTGAAGCGGATGTGCAGGCCGAACAGGAAATTATTCAGACTCTGCGCAAGACCTATCCCAACCACGGCATTCTGGCCGAGGAAAGCGGCGAACAACACGGCCACGACGATTATCAATGGGTCATCGATCCGCTGGACGGCACCACCAATTTCCTGCACGGTATTCCGCATTTCGCCATCTCCATCGGTTTTCGCCACAAGAACCGGTTGGAAGCGGGGCTGGTCTACGACCCGATCCGGCAGGAGATGTTCACCGCCTCGCGCGGCGCCGGCGCACAGATGAACGACCGGCGCATGCGAGTCAGCAACATCCCACAAATGGAAAACGCCCTGCTCGGCACCGGTTTTCCGTTCCGTCACCCCCAGCACCAGCCCGCCTATCTCAATTTCTTTGGCAGCCTGTTCGGCAAGTGCGTGGAAGTGCGTCGGGCCGGCGCGGCCTCGCTGGATCTGGCCTATGTGGCCTCCGGCCGGCTGGACGGCTACTGGGAGTTCGGCCTGAAGGAATGGGATATCGCGGCCGGCGCGCTGCTGGTGCAGGAAGCCGGGGGGTTGGTCAGCGATTTCGTCGGCGGCAACGACTTCATGAAATCCGGCAACATCGTTGCCGGCAACCCCAAGGTGTTCAAGGCCCTGCTACAGGAAATGCGGCCGCATCTGAGCGGCTGATAGCCGGCGGCTTGCCGGGTTGGTTAGCGCCGGAATCCCGAGGTAATCGGATAGCGCCGGTCCCGCCCGAAGGCGCGCGGGGTGATCCGCACGCCCGGCGCGGCTTGGCGGCGCTTGTATTCGTTGACGATCACCAATCGCGCCACCCGTTCCACTGTCGCCCGATCGAAACCCGCCGCGACCAACTCCTCCACCGAGTGGTCATCCTCGACGTAAGCTTGCAGGATGGCATCCAGCAGGTCGTAGGGCGGTAGACTGTCCTGATCGGTCTGATCCGGGCGCAGTTCGGCCGACGGCGGCCGGTCCAGCACCCGTTGCGGGATCACCGGCGATAGACTGTTACGATAGACCGCCAGCCGGTACACCATCGTCTTCAGCACATCCTTGATCGGAGCGAACCCGCCGGCCATGTCGCCGTACAAGGTGGAATAACCCACGGCGGTCTCGCTCTTGTTGCCGGTGGTCAGCACCAGCTTGCCGGTCTTGTTGGAGATCGCCATCAGGATCACCCCTCGGCAACGGGCCTGGATGTTCTCCTCGGTGCTATCCGGCGGCAATCCCGCCAATACCGGCTGCAAAATGCCGAGCAAAGATTCGAACGCCGGCTCGATCGGCATCAGATGGTACTTGACACCCAAGGCCCGCGCTTCCTGCTCGGCGTCGGAATTGCTCATTTCGGCGGTGTAGCGCGACGGCATCAGCACCGCTTCCACCCGTTCCGATCCCAGCGCGTCGACGGCGATGGCCAGGGTCAGCGCCGAATCGATGCCACCGGACAGTCCCAGCACCACGCCGGGGAACCCGTTCTTGTTCACATAATCGCGCACGCCCAACACAATGGCCTGATAAATCGCGGCTTCCTCGGTCAGTTCCTCGGCAATTTCGCCGGGACGGGGTTCCACCGTCGCGCCGACGCTGAAATCCACCGGATACAGACCCTCGACGCAAAGCGGAGCCCGTTGGGTCAGTTCCCCGCGTCCGTTGACCACTTGCGAATCGCCGTCGAACACCAGTTCGTCCTGCCCGCCAACCAAGTTGGTGTAAAGGATGGACAGGCCATTTTCGACCGCCCGCTGTCGCAGGATCTCCAGCCGCAACCGGCTTTTGCCGGCGTGAAAGGGCGAGGCGTTCAGATTGAGCAGCAGTTGCGCGCCGACCTCGGCGGCCTGGCGCGCTGGCCCAGCCTGCCACACATCCTCGCAGATGGTGACGCCGACCCGCGCGCCCTTGAGTTCGAAGACCAACGGTTCCATGCCCGCCACGAAATAGCGTTTCTCGTCGAACACGCTGTAATTGGGCAAACATTGCTTGTGATAGACCGCCCGAATCCCACCGTCGGCGATGACGGCGGCCGAATTGCGCAGTCCCTCCGGCGTCGCGGCGGGATAGCCGACGATGGCGGTTATCCCTTGGATTTCGGCGCAAAGCCGCCGCATGGCCGGTTCCACCTGGCCCACGAAACCGGGTCGCAGCAACAAATCTTCCGGGGGATAGCCGGTGACGGTCAGCTCCGGGAATACGATCGCATCGGCCCGCCAGCGATCGCGGGCCTCTCGGGCGGCGGCGACGATCTTTTCGGTATTGCCGGGGATATCGCCGACCAAGAGGTTAAGTTGGGCCATGACGACCCGGAGATCGGGAACAGGATCAATCATCGCGTCTATCCATCCACTTGCCGCCCATGGCCGCCCTTTCAGCCGGACAGCGTAAAAACGAACAGGGGCGCCGAAGCGCCCCTTTCAATTCCAGCGGACCGTAACCCTGATTGGGTCAGCCGGGGAAATACGCCTTCATCGCCGCGCCGATGTCGGCCGGCGAGCGGACGATCTTGGCGCCGGCGGCTTCCAGCGCCGCGAACTTGTCGGCCGCCGTACCCTTGCCGCCCATGATGATGGCGCCGGCGTGACCCATGCGCTTGCCGGGGGGCGCGGTAACACCGGCGATGTAGGCGACCACCGGCTTCTTGATATTGGCCTTGATGTACTCGGCGCCTTCCTCCTCGGCGCTGCCGCCGATCTCGCCCACCATCACGATGCCTTCGGTCTGCGGATCGTCCTTGAACAGCTTCAGCACGTCGACGAAGCTCATGCCATGGATCGGATCGCCGCCGATGCCGATGCAGGTGGACTGGCCAAGACCGGTCTGAGTGGTCTGCCAGACCGCTTCGTAGGTCAGGGTGCCGGAGCGGGAGACGATGCCGATCTTGCCGGGCAGGTGGATATGGCCGGGCATGATGCCCATCTTGCAGCCGCCGGGAGTGATCACGCCCGGACAGTTGGGGCCGATCAGATAGACATCCGGATAGCTGGTCTGCAAGGTCGCCTTGACCTTCAGCATGTCCGTCACCGGAATGCCTTCGGTGATGCAGGCGATCACCTTGATGCCGGCATCGGCCGCTTCCAGGATGGCATCGCCGGCGAACGCGGCCGGCACGTAGATCATGCTCGCATCGGCGCCGGTGGCGGCGACCGCTTCGTACACGGTGTTGAACACCGGCTTGCCCAGGTGGGTGCTACCGCCCTTGCCGGGACTGATGCCGCCGACCAGATTGGTGCCGTAAGCGATGGCCTGTTCAGCGTGGAAGGTGCCCTGCGAGCCGGTGAACCCCTGGCAGATAACCTTGGTGTTTTTGTCGATCAAAATACTCATGGTGCGCTAGTTCCCCTAATGAGGTGAGAGGCCCAAGGTCGGCCAGTGGTTACTTGGCGGCCGCGGCCACCGCCATCTTGGCGGCGTCGGTCAAGTCGTCGGCGGTCATGATGTTCATGCCGGACTTGGCCAGCATCTCGCGCCCGGCCTCGACGTTGGTGCCTTGCAGCCGCACCACCACCGGCAGGGTCAGGCCCACTTCCTTGACGGCTTGGATGATGCCCTCGGCGATCAGGTCGCAACGGACGATGCCGCCGAAAATGTTGACCAGAATCGCCTTGACTTTTTCGGAAGACAAAATCAGCTTGAAGGCACGGGCCACCCGGTCGGCGGTGGCGCCGCCGCCCACGTCGAGGAAGTTGGCCGGCTCGCCGCCGTGCAGCTTGCAGACGTCCATGGTTGCCATGGCCAAACCGGCACCGTTGACCATGCAGCCGATGTTGCCGTCCAGCGCCACATAGTTGAGGCCGATTTCATGGGCGATGTGCTCGCGCTCGTCCTCTTGGGTGGGATCGCGCAGCTCGGCGGTATCCTTGTGCCGATACATGGCGTTGTCGTCCAGGGTGATCTTGGCGTCCAGGGCCATCATCTGGCCGTTGTCGGCGATGATCAACGGGTTGATCTCGACCAGGCTGCAATCCTTTTGCACGAAGGTGTTGTAAATACCGGTCATGATCTTGACCAGTTGGTTGACTTCGTCCTTGCCCAATCCCATCTGGAAGCCGAGATTGCGGCATTGGTAGGGCTGGATGCCGGCGATCGGATCGATGGCGATGGTCAGGATTTTTTCCGGGCTCTTGGCGGCGACTTCCTCAATGTCCATGCCACCCTCGGACGAACCGATGAAGACGATGCGCTTCTTGCTGCGGTCCACCAGACAGCTCAGATACAGTTCGTTGGTGATATCCACCCCATCCTGAATCAGCAGGGCGTGAACCGGAACGCCCTCGGCGCCGGTCTGTTTGGTGACCAGGGTGGAGCCCAGCAATCGACCGGAGATCTCTTCGACATCCTGGAGGCTGCGCGCCAACTTGACGCCGCCAGCCTTGCCGCGACCACCGGCGTGGACCTGGGCCTTGACCACCCAGAGCGGGCCGCCCAACGCCTTGGCGGCCTCCACCGCTTCCTGCTGGGAGGTAACCTTGGTGCCACGTGGGACCGCCACGCCGAATTGTTGGAGTAGTTCTTTTGCTTGGTACTCGTGCAGGTTCATGCGGATTACATCCCCCTTTTACAGTGAGGTTGCCATTGTATCCCGAAATACCCCAATCTTCACGCATTCGCCGCGAGATTGCAGGGCAATCGCGCTATATCAGCATAACAAACTGATTTAACTGAATATTTGTTTGTTGGCACATCAAGTCTTAGTTGTTCAACTACTTGATAAATATTGAGAAAAACACATAGCGCGATTGCCCTGCGCGAGATTGGCGATGGCCAGCCCATCAAGGCGCCGGTGTGATTAAATTATACGTGGAATCGCCCATCCCCGAGGAATCGCCACCCCACGCTGCCCTGTCATGACCGTTACCCAACCGATCGCCGCCCTGTTACCCGACCACTTCATGGACCGCCGCTACCTGTGGCGGGTATTCCGCGCCTCCAGCTTTTTCCGGCTGATCCTGGCGGCGCTGCTGCTAGCGGCGGCGACGCTGGACGAGCAGAACCGGCTGTTCGGCAAACAGAACCCACAACTGTTTTCGTGGATGGCGCTGGGCTACCTGGCACTGGCACTGCTCGCCATCGCCGGCACCTATTGGCGGCAACCGCGACTGACGGTGCAAGCGCACCTGCAAATGGTGGTCGATCTGGTGACGCTGACCGTGATGATCAACGCCTCGGGCGGCATCACCAGCAGCCTGAACAGCTTGTTGATCACCGCCGTCGCCGCCAGCAGCATCCTGCTGCCACTCAGTTCGGCGCTGCTGGCGGCCGCCCTGGGCTTCATGTTGCTGACAGCATCCTGGTTGCTGGATCAATGGCACACTGTCCAAGTACTGGCGCGGGCGGAGCGAGGTCCGGCGGACTGGCCCAACCTGTGGAACCGTTTGAATGATGCCAATGACGATCTGGTGCGACTGGGCGTGCTGGGTGCCGCGCTGTTCATCGCCGCCGGGCTCACCTACGCGCTGGCTGAACGCGCCCGGCGTGGCGAAGCGCTGGCGTGCCAGCGCACCCTGGAACTGCTTGAGGCGGCTGAACTGAGCCAAGGCATCATCCGCCACCTGCAAAACGGCGTGGTGCTGGTCAATCCGACCGGTCAGGTGCAGCTACTGAATGAAACCGCCCAGGAATGGCTGGACTGCCCGCAAACCGTGCCCGGCCTGCCGCTGGAAGCCCTGTCGCCACCGCTGGCGCGGCGACTGCGAGATTGGCTAGACGACAATCTGGAACATCCGGCCTTCCGGCCGGCCGAGCATCGCCCGGAATTGATTCCCCGCTTCACCCGACTCAGCGGCCGCCAAGCAACGAGCGTGCTGATATTACTGGAAGATTCCCAGCAAGCCACCGAGCGGCTGCAACAGCTCAAACTGGCGGCACTGGGACGGCTGACCGCCGGCATCGCTCACGAGATCCGCAACCCGCTGGCGGCGATCGGCCACGCCGCCCAACTCTTGCAGGAATCGACTGGTCCCAGCCCCAACGACCAGCGGCTGGCACAGATCGTTCACGACAATGTCAAGCGCGCCAACCGCATCATCGGCGATGTGCTCGATCTGGCCCGGCGCGACCAACTCAAACCGGAACGACTGGTGCTAGGAGCGTGGCTGGAGAATTTCAGGCAGGAATTCCTGCGCGGGCAGGACTGGCCGACACCCGAGTGGCGCCAGAGCGTGGAGCCGGCCGAACTGGCCGTGATGTTCGATCCACATCAATTGTGGCAGGTATTGTGGAACCTTTGCGCCAATGCCTGCCAACATGGGAGCCGGGTCGGCGAAACGCCGCAAATCGAGCTGCGGGCCGGCCTGGACGACGGTCGCGCCCGACCATTTCTGGACGTGCGCGACACCGGAGCTGGCGTTGCGGCCGACAATGTCGCCAAACTGTTCGAACCGTTCTTTACCACCCGGACCAAAGGTACCGGTCTGGGCCTGTATCTGGCTCGGGAGTTGTGCGAGGCTAACCGAGCCCAGTTGCAATACCGCCCCCCACCCGAAGGCGGTGGTTGTTTTCGCATCACCTTTACCGCCGCGCACTTCGTATCGGAGACGAATTGATGGATGTCTGCAACGCCTTGATCGTGGATGACGAAGCCGATATCCGCGAACTGATCGAAATGACCCTGCTGCCGCTGGGTGTAGCATGCCATCCAGCGGGAGATCTCGGCGTAGCATACGCTTTGCTCAAAAATCACTTATTCGGCTTCTGTATCACTGACTTACGGCTTCCTGATGGCAGTGGGTTGGAACTGGTGGCGCATATTCAGAAGCATTACCCCAACCTGCCGGTGGCGGTGATCACCGCGCACGGCAACGTGGAAAGCGCGGTGGAAGCGCTCAAGCTGGGCGCGTTCGATTTTGTCTCCAAACCGTTCGAACTGGCGGTGCTGCGCAACATGGTGGCGACCGCGCTGCGCTTGAGCCGCGGCGAGAACCACGCCGACACCAACCGCCCTATTCTGCTCGGCCATGCGGCGGTGATGGAAAACGTGCGACAGATGATCGCCAAACTGGCGCGCAGCCAGGCACCCATCTTGATCAGCGGCGAATCGGGCACCGGCAAGGAAATGGCGGCACGGCTGATCCACTGGTCCGGGCCGCGGGCCGACAAACCGTTCGTACCGGTCAACTGCGGGGCGATTCCCGAACACTTGATGGAGAGCGAGTTCTTCGGCTACAAAAAAGGCAGTTTCACCGGCGCCGCTCAGGACAAGGGCGGCCTGTTCCAGGCGGCGCAGGGCGGCACGCTGTTTCTGGATGAGGTAGCGGATCTGCCGATCTTGATGCAAGTTAAGTTACTGCGAGCGATCCAGGAGCGAGCGGTGCGACCAGTGGGCGCCCAAACCGAAGTGGCCATCGACGTACGCATCCTTAGCGCTACCCACAGGATCCTGGCGGAACTGGTGAAGCAAGGCACCTTCCGCCAAGATCTGTTTTACCGACTGAACGTGATCGACCTGCGAATGCCGAGCCTGCGCGAGCATCCGCAGGATATTCCAGAACTGGTCGAGGCGATCCTCGAACGGTTGAGCCGGCAGTCCGGTCTACCGTCACCGAAGCTGGCGCCAACTGCACTAGCGGCGCTGGCTGCTTACACATTCCCTGGCAATATCCGCGAGTTGGAAAATATCCTGGAACGGGCCTTCACCTTGTGTGAGGATGGATTGATTCAGGCCGAGGGTCTATTGCTGCCTGGAGAACCGACCTCGATCCGACCAAACCCGGCACCGCCGCCACCACTGACTCCGAAACCGGTGGCTACCGAGCAGCACGAACCGCCACGCGGCGAATTCGAGCCCAGAACCGTACCGATCCTGCAACCGCCATCGGGCAATCTAGAAGGCACCCGATTACCCATAACTTCCAACTCATTGTATAAGACATAAATTTTTGTGAGGGAGTGGGAGTGGGACATGAGTTGGGCAGCACAGGAGTTTGAGGGGTTAGAGTTGGGGGATGCGCGGCGGACC
>Ga0209607_1002442_pt1 | contig 14797 bp, 9 predicted proteins | sample AD_UKC117_MetaG_FD_184413 | JGI IMG/M metagenome (GOLD analysis project Ga0209607, IMG submission 184413) | Active sludge microbial communities of municipal wastewater-treating anaerobic digesters from Hong Kong - AD_UKC117_MetaG (SPAdes)... | ecosystem: Engineered > Bioreactor > Anaerobic >... | reverse complement strand
GCACCCACAGCGCGCGGCGCCGGCTGTTCGGCTTCATGGCGGCCAGCGCCGTTCTCAGCATGTGGATTTCCAACACCGCCACCACGCTGATCATGCTGCCGATCGCGCTGGCCGTGCTGGAAAACGTCGACAATCGCCGCCTGCGCGCAGCGGTCGTCCTCGGCATCGCCTACGCGGCCAGCATCGGCGGCGTAGGCACGCCGGTTGGCACGCCGCCCAACGTCATCTTCATGGGCATCTATGAGGAAGTGACCGGACGCAGTTTCGGCTTCCTGGAGTGGATGCAGGTTGGCGTTCCCGTCGTGCTCGCCGCACTGCCGGTCGCCGCGCTGTGGCTCAGTCGCGACCTGAAGCTGCAGCGCGACCTGGAAGTCCCCGATGCCGGCCCCTGGCGCCCGGAAGAACGCCGGATGCTGATCGCGTTTGGCCTGACCATCCTCGCGTGGATCACCCGCAGCGAACCCTTCGGCGGCTGGAGTGGCCTTTTCGGGGTCGAGGGCGTCGGCGACAGCACGGTGGCGCTGGCGGCCGTCATCGCCATGTTCCTGATCCCCAACGGACGCGGCAGCCGGCTGCTGGACTGGCCCACGGCCAATGCCATTCCGTGGGGAATGCTGCTGCTGTTTGCCGGCGGCATCGCCATCGCCAAGGCCTTCGTCAGCTCCGGCCTCAGCCAGCTGATGGGCGACTGGCTTGCCAGCCTTGCCGACATGCCTTCGCTGCTCCTGCTGATGGTGGTCTGCCTGATGGTGACCTACCTCACCGAAATCACCAGCAACACGGCCACGGCGACCCTGCTGATGCCGATCCTGGCGGCGGCGGCCGTCGGCGCGGGGCTGGAGCCGGAACTGCTGATGATCCCGGCCGCCATCTGCGCCAGCTGCGCCTTCATGCTGCCGGTGGCGACGGCGCCCAATGCCATCGTGTTCGGCAGCGGGGAAGTCACCATGCCGGAGATGGTGCGGCAGGGCGCGGTGCTCAGTTTCCTGGTCGCCCTGCTGGTCGCGCTGATCTGTCAGTGGCTGCTGGCCTGATACGACCACTGTTTGGCAGGCCGTCAACAATGGTCACCGTGACTTGGCAGCCTCCCGCCCAACGATTACCGTAGTGGGCTGATATCCGGCCATTTCTTCGGACCCGACGCATGCCGCACACCCAGACCGCGCTGATCATCGATGACGAACGCGATATCCGCGAACTGCTGGTCATGACGCTGGGCCGCATGGGGCTCGCCGTCGATACCGCCGCCGACATCGCCAGCGCCGAGCGCCAGCTGGCCAGCAAGCGCTACGACCTGTGCTTCACCGACATGCGCCTGCCGGACGGCTCCGGTCAGCAGATCATCGAACTGATCGCCCAGCGCCATCCGGAACTGCCGGTGGCCATGATCACCGCACACGGCAATGTCGATGCCGCCGTGCAGGCGCTGAAGGCCGGCGCCTTCGACTTCGTGTCCAAGCCGGTCGACCTCAATGTCCTTCGCCAACTGGTGCAGAACGCCCTGCAGCTCGGCGAACAACAGCGCGCGCAGGCGCAGCACAGTGCCAACAAGCTGCTGGGCAACTCCGAGGCCATGGCCCGCCTGCGCGAAACACTGGCCAAGGTGGCGCGTAGCCAGGCGCAGGTCTACATCAGCGGCGAATCGGGAACCGGCAAGGAACTGGCCGCACGACTGATCCACGAACAGGGTCCGCGCGCCAGCGGCAACTTCGTGCCGGTCAACTGCGGCGCGATTCCGTCGGAGCTGATGGAAAGCGAGTTCTTCGGCCACAAGAAGGGCAGCTTCACCGGCGCGCAGGCCGACAAGGAAGGCCTGTTCCAGGCCGCCGACGGCGGCACGCTGTTCCTCGATGAAGTCGCCGAACTGCCGCTGCACATGCAGGTCAAGCTGCTCCGCGTCATCCAGGAGCGCACCGTGCGCCCGGTCGGCGCCGCGAAGGAAGTACCGATCGACGTGCGCATCCTCTCGGCCACGCACAAGAACCTCGCCCAGCTGGTGCAGGACGGCCGCTTCCGTCACGATCTCTACTACCGCATCAACGTCATCGAGCTGGCCATGCCGCCGCTGCGCGACCGCCCCGAGGACATCGCCGTGCTCGCCGACGCCATCCTGCGCCGCCTCGCCGGCCAGGCCGGAACCGCTCCAGCCAGGCTGGCGGCCGACGCCATCGAGGCACTCCGGCGCTACCGCTTCCCGGGCAACGTCCGCGAACTGGAAAACATCCTCGAACGCGCCGTGGCCTTCAGCGAAGGCGACGCCATCCACGCCGACGACCTGCACCTGCCCGGCGCCAACAGCGGCCACGCCATCACCGCCATTCCCGCCGAGGGTGAAACGCTACAGCCTGTCATTGCAACGCCGGCACCCGGCTCGCAAGCAGACCCCGCCAACGTCAGCCTGCCCAGCGGCGAAGCCCTGCCCGACTTCATCGAAAACCTCGAACGTGAAGCCATCATGAAGGCGCTGGAATCCTGCCGCTACAACAAGACCAAGACCGCCGAAAAACTCGGCATCACCTTCCGCGCCCTGCGCTACAAACTGAAGAAGCTCGGCATCGACTAGGGCATGTTTCCAGCCGGAACGACTACCAAGAACCGACCATCTTTGCATCAGCCTCCGCTTGGAAAAGCTTCAAGCACTGCAACAGGCAACTCTCGCGACCCTTTACCAGCCAGCAGTCCGGGCGATGAGCACCTCGAAAAATAATTCGCCACCAGCAGTTCTTGGAATTCCGCTGCCAGTTCTTGCTTGTGCGGTGATAGCACTCATTCTTCGGCTTGCTCACCTTAGCTCCGCAACCAGCAACCCTCTTCGCTACCAACCGGCCCCGGACGAAGACTTCTATCTAACGTTTGCCTCTGCCATCGCCGCCGGTGATGTATCTCATCCGATTTACGGGTTCATGGACCCGCTTTACGGGTACATCCTCTGGATACTGGGTTCAAACCCTTTCATGATCGCCTTTGTGCAGGTCCTGCTCGATACCTGCAGCACCGGATTAGTCGCCCTGCTTGCGCTTCGGTGGCATGGCTCGCGCGCAAGCTGGATCGCCGGACTGGGCTACGCATCGAGCGCAGCGGCAATCATGTACACAACCACAGTCCTGAAAGCCCCCTGGGTCGCGGCTGTAATCATTGCCTGGGTAGCCGGCGCCATGGTGGTATGGCGCTCCAACTCTGGATGGAATTGGATTTCGCTCGGCGTCCTGGGGGGAGTGGCGGCCGCACTTCGTGGCAATCTTGCTGCACTGAGCGTACTGATGCTTTGCATCCTGTCCTGGCAGGCATTTCGCACACCCAGAAATACTGGACGCTGGGGCCGGGCAATCTGGTATGCCGCGGGACTTGCGCCAATCATTCTGTTACTCAGCGCTCACCACTACGCCACCACAAGACAGTTCAGTCCGCTGCCTTCGAACAGCGGCATCGTTCTGCATCAACTCTACAACTCCGAAAACCCGAATAGCCGTCAATTCTCACCCGACTTCGTCAGCAACCCACACCCTCGCGAGATCTGGTACGGATACAAGGCCGAAGCGGAGCGACGAACAGGGCACCCCTTGCTTCCAGGCCAGGTGGACAAATACTGGAGAAACGAAGGCCTTCACTTCATCTTCACCGAACCATGGCTGGTCGTTCGGAACATGACTCGAAAGACCTTGGAGCTTTTTGCCAACAACGAAAGAGCCAACAACCTCTCGATCAAGGACGAACGGCGGTTCTCAATTGTGTTGCGCTGGTTACCGGACCTCAGCGGGCTTTGGACGGCGCTTGGACTTGCTGGCCTGTGGGTTTTGCGAAAACGACCGGAAGCACTTGCCATCACCGTCCCGGTCATTGTGGTGATCGGCACATTCATCGTATTTTTCGCGGAAGCTCGTTTTCGTTTTCACCTCCTGCCTGTTTCGTGCACTTTGGCGGGCGTCGCCTTGAGCGAAACCTGGGTGCGCTGGCGAGCTGGAGCTTGGAAATCGGCAATGTTCCTGGCTGCACCCTTGTCTTTGCTGTCGATCATTGCGTCGAATGTAGTCAGCCGTGAGCCACCACCTCCTACGGACTGGGAACGCATTGCCCAAGGCTACGCGAGCATGAACGATGATGAGCTTGCCAGGAGTGCTCTCGCAGACTGGGAAGCAGAGCAAGGGCAGACCGGCGACATGCTGCGCATCCGGGCGTTCATCGGCTTTCGCAAGGGGGACCTTGACGCTGCCATTGAGAATGGCAGGGCTTCAATTCGGATAAACCCCAGAGATGCCACGGCCTGGTACAACCTGGCGCTGGCCCTTGACGGTAGCGGTGATCGTGCGGGAGGTGTACAGGCAGCCGAGACGGCCGCAACCCTAAGCCCTTCGCCACGAAACCAATTACTCTGGGCAACGGCGCTGGAACTCTCAGGCAACTTGACCGAGGCCCAGTCGATCTACAACAAGGTCCTTACCAACGCGAAGCAAACGGCGTCCCCACTTGAACAACAACAGGCTGGCAGCGGCCTTGCTCGTATCCGAAACATGCAGAACGTCGGCGCAAACTGACTCGCGGCCATACTTGAACATCCAATTTTTGCGAGGAAGAATTGGAGAATCATTCGAAGCAACATCAGGTACCCGCCGATGACCCGCTGGAAAGCTGCTACTACCCACCTGGCGATCAGCGCGCTGATCGCGGCTTGTGTCGTAACTGCGCTATACCTGATCTGGTATCCGCCCCCACTCTTTCAGGCCTCGGGGCTACGGCAATTCCTGATTATCCTGCTAGGCGTTGACGTCGTGGCGGGCCCGCTGCTGACTTTCGTGGTTTATAAAACCGGGAAACGCGGGCTACGCTTTGATCTCACACTCATCGCGCTTGCGCAGGCAATTGCCCTGAGCTACGGCCTGCATGTAATGTGGGAAGCTAGGCCCGTCTACTACGTTGCCGCCGCTGGTCGCGTCACCGTGATTACCGCGAACGACATTCCGACCAAGGAACTGGAGCTGGCGAAGGACACAGAGTACCTGCCGCTCCCCTCGTTCGGCGCACGCCTGGTCGGGGCGATAGTCCCCACCGAGGCGAAGTCGCGCCTGGAGCTCCTGCAGGAATCCCTGTCTGGCGGTTCCGATCTTGAGCAACGCCCCCGCTACTACGTGAGCTATCCAAAGGTGTCGTCCGACATGGCTCGGCGCGGTTTGCCAGTGCAAGAGCTCCTTGCTGCTGACGTAGAGGGTGGAAAAAACGTCCTTGCACTACTCGAAAAAAATAGCATCACACCGGATAGCACCCTGTATTTGCCTGCAAAGACACCACAGCGATTCATTGTCGCCCTGATTGAAAAGCATACGGGTGCTTGGATCGGTTTTGCTGACGCCAATCCCTTGGCCGTGGGGCAAGGCGAAGCACAGCCAACGGATAGGCAGGCAGATTAAGGCAGGGGCCAAAATTCGGACGGTATGGCAGCGTCACCAACAATTGCAGTGACAAAATCTGTCACAAATCGACGCATTCCAGCGGGACCACGGAAGGGCATTGAAAAGAATTGTGACCGAGGTCGATAGCTTCAAATTCTTGCAAACACGACAACAGGCAGCACAAAAGTAACCGATTGATTTCAATGGATTATATCCAAGCCTTTGACAGGTTGGCATGAACCCTGCTTTAGTCGACCTGCACGCATGCCGGTCGTTCGGCGACCCAAGGACCGGGAAACCGGCAGCCCAATGCGTGAGACGTAACATCCACACCAAATGGGGATCCACCATGAAAAAGATGCAAGGCTTCACCCTTATCGAACTGATGATCGTCATCGCCATCCTCGGCATCCTGATGGCTATCGCCATCCCGGCTTACCAGGACTATCTGGCTCGCGCCAAGGCGTCCGAAGCTATGTATGCCGCTGCTCCCGTCAAGCTGGGCATCGCCGAGTTCCGCCTCAGCAACAACCGTTACCCGAGCGCCCTGGCGTCGGTCTACACCGCAACGGCCGGTCAGTCCAAGTACGTTTCGACCGTAGCGTTGAGCGGCAACGGCTTTACCGTCAGTGCCCGCAACACGGGCTGTGCTACGGAACCGACCTACACCTTCACGCCGTCCGCGCCGGCCACTGGTAATGTGGCTGCGGTCGACTGGACCTGTACCTCGGGCAACCTCTGCGCACCGGCTACTTGCCGCTAATCGCAGCACCCGCTTTACGGACCCGCCGGAGCACTGCTCCGGCGGGTCTTTTATTTTTCATGGGGTTCATGGGCGTTGCACTTGGGTGCTTTGCCAGTTACTGGCCTTCCCTCCATGGCCCTCTTTTTCTTGATGACCTGGCAACCCTCTCGCCACTTCAGGACTGGCTGGAGCAGCGCATTCCGGCGTCATCGCTGGTCTTCGGCAACCACACAGGGCCGCTCGGCAGACCAATCGCGATGGCGTCGTTTCTCCTGAATGGCGCCATCTTCGGTGACAGCGTCTTCTGGCTGAAGACCGTCAACTGGTTGATCCATCTGCTCAACAGCGGCCTGCTGTGGTTACTGCTCCGCAAACTTCAGGGTGTCAGCCACCAACCCGTATCGAAGCACCTGCCGCTTGTTGTGGCCGTGGTTTGGCTGCTGCTTCCAATACATGTCAGCACCGTCGCCTATGTCGTTCAACGTATGGCGCTGCTGTGTGCGACTTTTGTACTGACGGCACTCATCAGCTTTGCAGAAGGGCTCAGGGCATTCAGCCTAGGCCATCTCAACCGCGGACGATTTTTGGTCTTCATTCTTACTCCGGCGCTTACGCTCGCCGCTGCGTTGACCAAGGAGAATGGCTTGCTGGTGCCGCTACTGTGCCTCCCGGTAGCCTGGCTATGGCGGCAGAGCGCTCCGCACGGACGGCCAGAGCCAGCGCTGTTCTTCGCGCTTTTCCTCGGAATACCATTGGTCGCGGTCACCAGCATTGCACTGACGGAGCCAGCCAAGCTTGGCCTGAACGGCTATCTCATACGCGACTTCAGCATGACCGAACGACTGCTTACGCAGCCACGCGTTCTCTTGGATTACGCCACTAGCGTGTTCTTGCCCAGCAACCGCACGGTGAGCCCCTTCACGGATGCCTATGAAATTTCACGAGGGGTATTCGACCCACTATCAACCGCCCTTGCCCTCTTGTTTTGGGGCTTGATGGTTATCGCTACCGTGTTCGTGTCCCGGCGACGGCCCATCATAGCGGCCGGAGTCGCTTTTTTCCTTCTCGGCCACAGCATGGAATCAAGCTTCTTGTCGCTCGAAATATACTTCGCACATCGAAACTACCTGCCATCGGCGGGCATCGTTCTGGCTGCCTCGGACGCTGTCGCCTGGGCACTCTCACGCAGCAAAACCTCGAGCGGCCTAACTCCTTGGCTGCTTCTAGGCGGACTGCTCTTGATGGAATGCGTGATCACCGTCCGTTTTGCATATGTTTTTTCCAGCATGGAAGCAATGGCCATTTCTGGTCGAATGGCACACCCGCAATCCAGCCGCGCTGCGCTGGCCTTGTCGGCAATTGCCATGGAAAGCGGAAACCATCAAGCCGCCCTTGATGAACTGGACCGGCTGGCCTCGGTGGATAATAGAGAGTCTCGACAAGTAGGCTCCATCGCGTATCTTGCAACGGCCTGCCAAGCAGGCCTCTCACCCGCCCATGAGAAATGGCTTCGAGCGAACCGATCCGCGACGACAACCATCACTAGGCATGTGGCATCCGCGTTCCAACTGTTATTCCGCTCAATCCAGCAAGCAAACTGCGGAGAGAACTTCCGAATTTCAGCAGCTCAACTCGCCGAAACTTTCATCAATGCATCCAACCAACCTGAAACTGTTACGACACGCCAGCAACTCAGATTGATCGCTGGGAATCTTTTTGTCGATGTGAACCTTACTGACAAAGGTTTGGAACAACTGGAAACAGCCTTCGACGCTGGGGGATCAGGGGTCGACGTCGGCGTAAGCTTGGTTGCGAGTCTGCTGGCCGCACACCGTGTGGAAGATGCCAAGACACGGCTGCTGGAGCTAAGACGACGAACAAGCTCCCAAGACAGCAATACCAATGATTTCATCAATCGTGCCGACGCAATGATAAGGACCCTTGAAGCAGAAGGGGCCGAGCATTGAAGGTTCTACTCGTCAGCACATCGTTTCCAGTATCCGACGGCAGCGTCAGCGGAATATTTGTTGCACGACTGGCGGATGCGCTTGTCACCGACAAAGAGATATCTCTCGAAGTCCTCGCCCCAGCATCCATAAGGCGCAGCAAGCCAGATAGAAATGGCATTCCAATTCACACGTTTCGTTATGCAGTCCGCCGGTGTCAACGCCTTGCCCACGAGCCTGGTGGGCTTCCGGTAACACTCCGCCGTTCGCCATGGCAGTGGGCATTCGTGCCTAGCTTCGTGACAAGCTTTTTCATCGCCTGTCTCAGGCACGGAAGGACTGCCCACGTGCTACACGCAAACTGGGCACCCACTGGCGTGATTGCGGGAATCGCGGCATGGGTCCTGCGAAAACCGTTGGTGACGACAGTGCGAGGCGAAGACGCCAATCGACTAGCACAGTCCAGAGTCCAACAGTGGATCATGCATTGCTGTGTTGCCTTGAGCACGCGTGTGGTGACTGTAAGCGAATCGATCAGTCATGATATTTCTGAAAGATTCCCAAAATACAAGCATCGGATAGAAACGATTCCCAACGGAGTCGAAATCCGAAGCGCCGAAGCTTCGACGGATGGCAATGCCCCACAAACATTCCAGATCGCCGTTGTCGGCAGCTTGGTTGCCAGAAAACGGGTAGATTGCGCCATCCGGGCTGTAGCACTACTCCCGACTGAACTGCGGGAAACCATCAAACTGTCGATCCTTGGAGCCGGTCCTGAGCGTGACCAACTGGTTAGCCTTGCGGAATCCCTTGGTGTCACATCACAGATAGACTTGGTTGGCCAAGTAGACCCGGACGAAGTCCTGGATTGGCTATCGGATTGTCATGCCATGGCAATCTGCAGCGATAGCGAGGGTCGACCAAACGTCGTCATGGAGGCCATGGCTGCCGGCCTACCCATATTGGGAACCAACATTCCGGGCATCAAGGAGCTCGTGCAGCATCAACGCGAAGGGCTGCTGTTTTCACCCGGGGACTTCGCCGAACTAGCAACTCACATTGAAGCCATCATGAAAGATGAGATGCTGCGAAGGTCGTTGTCGAAAGGTGCCAGTAATCGGATCGACTCACTCGGACTGTCGTGGGAGCGATGCGCAAGTCGTTACGCCGGCATATACCATCAGATCATTTTTGGACACCTCTGATCATGTGCGGCTTCTTGTTTCGCGCAGCGCCTGACGCGCACACCGATGTTTCGCGTACAGACTTTGAGGCAGGCCTTGGCCTTTTGCGCCACAGAGGCCCAGATGGGGCAGGCATTGCCAGTGCAAATGGCGCCCTTCTTGGACACAGACGACTGTCCATTATCGACATCAATGGCGGTGCGCAGCCGATGTCCGAGCGACATGGCTCCCGTCACCTCGTCTTCAATGGTGAGATATACAACTATAAGGATCTCCGGCGAGCACTGGCTAGCAGGTGGCAATTCCGCTCCGACAGCGACACAGAGGTGCTCCTTGCGGGACTTTGCGTAGAAGGTCCGGCATTTCTCTCCCGAGCTGATGGTATGTGGGCCTTCGCCTTCTGGGATGCAACTACCCGAATGCTGCTTGCCGGCCGCGACAGGATGGGCGAAAAACCTCTTTTCTTCGCCCAATCTGGAATGGATGAGCTGTCCTGTGCTTCAGAACTACCTGCGCTAAGAAGAATTACTCCGACCAACGCATGGATCGAGGACATAGACAGCACTGCTGACTACTTCCGCTATGGCTTCGCCATGCCTGGCTACACCGCATTTATCGGCATACAGGAAGTCCCGGCAGCCCATATCCTCTCTTGGCAACCGGGCAATAGATTAGAGATCAAGCGTTACTGGAGCCCGGAGGCAAAGCCATTCAGTGGCAGCATGGAGGATGCTGAAGCACAACTCAGAGGCCTTTTGGAGCGCTCGGTGGAGCGCCGCCTGATCGCAGATGTCGAAGTTGGCACACTGCTTTCAGGCGGGCTCGATTCTTCGATTGTATCCACCATCGCTGCAAAAAAGCTTTCCCGCCCTTTGCGGACCTTTTCCGCCGCGTTTGAGAGTTCCAGCTACGATGAATCCGCGCAGGCGGAGCGCGTGGCAAGCCGTATCAGCAGCATCCATGTCTCTCACCGCGTGACAGAGTCAATGCTGCAAGATCTTGATGACATGCTTTTCCGGAAAGTCGGACAGCCATTTGCTGACCCATCTATTCTGCCTACCGCTGCAGTATCCAAAGTAGCATCGGAATCCGTAAAGGTTGCACTAGGTGGCGATGGTGCCGACGAACTGTTTTGCGGATATGAGCGCTATCGAGCTCAACGCCTGTTCCGTTGGTACAGACTGCTTCCGCATACGATCCGTAGAGCTGTTGCACGATCAGCGGATGGAATAGGAGAACCGCTTCACCACCACAGCGGGAGCCTCTTGAAGCGTGCCCATCTATTCGTTCGTGCCGATCAGTCCTGGCCATCGACAGGTCAATACGTTGCACCCATTCTCTTTGCCACCGAACAAATCGAAAAAATTCGAGCAGACCTTTCAGGACGAGGCCATCAACCACCCAGAGTGGACTGGGCAGTTGACCCTGACGAGGCGAGGCAAATGATGTGCCAAGACCTTGTCACCTATCTCTCGCAGGACATTCTCGCAAAGGTAGACCGTGCATCGATGTCCAGCTCACTTGAAGTGAGATCGCCGTTCCTCTGCCACGAACTAATTGAGTTCACCTTGCAGTTGCCATCAAATTGGCTCGGGAATTTGTTTGGCGGAAAGAAGATCCTGCGTAGCGCCTTTTCTGGCAGCCTCTCACACGAAACATTGATTCGTCGAAAACAAGGATTTGCTGCTCCTGTTGGTGAGTGGTTTCGCGGCCGCCTCGGCAATGAGCTCGACAGAAAGGCAGCCTCACCTGACGCGAGATTGAATCAACAGTTTGTGCGCACACTGCTCGCTGAGCACAGGAAAGGGCAAAGAGATCATGGCCTTCGCTTGTGGGCGATCCGAAGCTATCTCAACGCCACAGCTGCATTTACATAGCTGAGAGTGATCGACCATTTCGAATTCGGCGCAATGCGCTACCAACCAGCCAACCAGCAAGATCCGCAAATATGCTCGCAAACCGCAACGACAGCACAACACCCGCAACGTGAGTCACGTCGACATCCGCCACCCACGGCAAGGTCAGCGTCAAAGTCGCCTCTCGGACCCCAATGCCACCTGGTGACCCCGGAACAAGAAAGCCGATCAACCAAGAAATTGAGAAGCAGGCTATCGCATCAATAAGCGAAATTCCGATGTTGTCGCCTCCAACTAACAACCAGAGTCCCAAACCACCGCCGAGATAGAAGGGCAACAGGAAAACTATCGCCCCCAGAATGGCGGACACTCTCCTCCAAACATTGCCCTGCCGAGCAACTGAACGCCACAACATGACCACAGCAATGATCGCGGCGGGACACAGTGCTAGGAACAATCGAACATCATCATCAGCCATCGTCATCAACGCACGCTCGAGCAATGGAGCAGCCAGTGTGATAGCAATGAGTACTTGAAGAAAAATTTCCAAAACGAGGGCTGACACCAGCGCTTGATTCGTGGCACCAACTACCCGTGTATTTCCATGACGCATGACAAAGTGAAACACATTGCCAGGTAGGTACTTACCAATCTGGGCAATCAAATGTGAGCTGAGGACATCTGCGTCAATCGCGTTGCCTGCTTGCTGAAAACACCAAACCAGTAGTGACCAAGCAAGGCCAACGAGAATCACAGAAATGGCGAGGATTCCAAACACCATCACCAGTAATGATGGCTGTGTTGTCAGAAGGCAACGCCAACCGCCCGGGCAGTTTGAGACCAACCGCCCAACAACGTACGCCATACCCACCAGCGATAACACTCCACCCAGAAAGCCCAGCAGGCGACGCAAGTCCGGCGCAAGCTTCACAGCCACCTCGCGGTCAAATCACGCCCCATGACGCATACCTCTGCCAAGTGAAATCTTCTTACAAGGACAAACTCAATACTCCCCCTCCGGCTGCACCGAGATGGCACGGCCAATTACTAGGGGGAGTCCTTCCAAGCCTCACCTTCCCTTGTCCGCTCGACCCCTTTGAGTCGAAACTCGATTCGCTCCAGCAAACGGCGATTGACGCCAACAAGATCCGCTAAGAAACCAAGCATCAACATCAGAAACGCGATGACGCCGCTACCCATTGCGAGGATCGCGGATTGAACGTGTCCGGTACCTTCGCCAGCAAGTTTCCAATACAGATACCATCCTCCACTTCCCAAACTAAGCGCAAAGAAAGCTAACGAAACAAGCACAAAGAGAAGCATTGGACGGTAGGTAGCAAAAATACGAATGATGGTCAGCCCCGAACGCCAAACGTAGCGAGGAACGCTCTTGACGAGTCGTGATGGCCTCAAGTCGGGGTTGGTTCGGATAGGCACCGAAACAACGCGAAAATTGCTCCTTCCTGCCTGGATAATGGTCTCAAGCGTGTAGGTGTAATCGTTGAAAACATTGAGACGAGAAGCCGCTTCGCGACTGAAAGCTCGGAATCCTGACGGCGCATCGGCAACACGCGTGCCACTCGCCAACCGTACTACCCAACTACCGATCCTTTGCAGCGATTTCTTGAGCAGGGAAAAGTGCTCCGTCGTAGCAATTGGTCTGGCGCCGATAACCATGTCCGCCTGACCATCAACAATCGGCTTAACAAGCAGAGCAATATCCTTCGCATGGTACTGATTGTCTGCGTCAGTATTGACAATAACGCTAGCACCCAAGGAAAGCGCGGTTTCCATGCCTGTCATGAATGCTGCTGAAAGGCCGCGATTAACAGGGTGTCGGATCACGTGATGAGCACCACAGGCCTTTGCCACCGCCATAGTGTCATCACTGGACCCATCATCAACTATCAGCCATTCAACTGCATCGAATCCTTCCAACTTGCTTGGAAGATCCGATAGCGTTTCCGGCAACGTACCTGCTTCGTTGTAGCTCGGAATCTGGATTACAAGCAGGCGCCAGTTCTCCCTCTTCATCTAACGAGCCTCCAATCGATTCTTTCGCAGCACCGCGATTTCTTTCTTCAGCGACTGAATCTCAGACTCCAGAAGAAATGCTGCACGAAGATTCTCGGCACGGTCCAAGGCGGCAGTTGCCTCATGCAATCGCCCCTCCAGAACGCGAAGCGTAGCGAGCCATAAAAGTGGCCGCGGATCATCGGGATTCCTATGGATGGCCTCAAGAATAAACTGCTCCGCTGCTACGTCATCATGATCTATAAAGTACGAAAAACGAGCCGAGGTAATCAGCATTAGTTGATTTGAAGGGGTTAGCCGGCGAACTACTGCCAATGCCTGCCCCAAACTTGCTGATCCCATAACGCAGTTTCCAGCAGCGAAGCAGTCGACCAGTCTGGAGAGTGCATACATATCGCTGTACCTAGCCGTGCCAAGCTCGAGCTTGGAAATGATCTGCTGCCATATCAGCTGACTGTCAGCATCATTGCTGGCTGCCCCCTCCAGGATGAGGGCGGCATCGCAAGTGATAGTCGCACCTTGGATCATCGCGCAGCGTCGGAATCCTTCCATCGCCTCACGATAGTACGGAGAATCTTCCTTGCCTCCAGAAAGGCGAAGCAGTTCATAGGAAAACACGTTGATCGCACGTTCGGATTCCGGCTGCCTGGCCACTTCGGCAGATGCCTGCAAGAGTGGATCACCCCATTCCGATGATCGCATGAAGGTTATGCCGGCATAGTATGTGAAGAGCATGGGCACAAGGACGGTCGCCAGGCGCAGTGCATTCAGCCGCTGAAGAAGCTCGGAGAGCAGCGCGGACGTTGCCAAAAGGAGGCCGATACTCGGAAAGTAGTTCCTGTGTTCGAAAACAATTTCCAACGGAACAACTGTTCCCGTCATGATGTGGCCTGAATAAAAGAGCAGAACCCCCAAGCTGAATAGTGGCAATCGTCTGGTAGAAAAAAGTGCCACCCCGATAAGAAGAGCATGACCAGCGATTGCAACACAGGTCGTCCATGGTGAGAACATCGACTTTGACAAAGTGATGTCATCATGAAAAAGAGCTAGCTTCGAGAGCAGCGGCAACAAAGTCCACTCCATATACATAAAGAGGACCCGGGACTCTGTCAGTACGCGCTCATAGGTTGAAAAGTGCCTCGGATAGCTGTTGCTCCCGCCAGACCACCCCAAGAACCATACACCGCCGACCACCAACGGAACGCCAAGGATCAGGCAGTAAAGTCGAAGTATCCGCGACCTGTACTCACGCTGACCTGCCTGGCGGAGCAGAACCAATTCGATTATTGCCGTGTACAACGGGAGCAGCAATGCCGATTCCTTGACCAGCCCTCCGAGCAGCGAAAAGAAGACAACAATTCCCGCCCCCCTCGACATGCCCGCTCCGCCGCTCAAGAAGCGCATTCTCCAACCTAGATACGTGGCGATACCCGCGAGCACAAACAAGTTGGAAAGCGATTCGAGGCGCTGAACGACGTAAAGCACTGCGGTAAGGTTGATTGGCAGCACCAACCACAATGAAGCGACCAAGATCGGCACCCATGCTTCTTCTTGCTCACTCGCCAACGATGGCAGATCGACCGTCTGGTGGAGTAATCGAAGCAGACGCCTAACCAGGACCCAAACCAGCAAACCATTGACCAGATGG
>Ga0209607_1002437_pt1 | contig 14802 bp, 10 predicted proteins | sample AD_UKC117_MetaG_FD_184413 | JGI IMG/M metagenome (GOLD analysis project Ga0209607, IMG submission 184413) | Active sludge microbial communities of municipal wastewater-treating anaerobic digesters from Hong Kong - AD_UKC117_MetaG (SPAdes)... | ecosystem: Engineered > Bioreactor > Anaerobic >... | reverse complement strand
CTGCGAGTAACTTTTGCCGGGTCAATGATGCCGGCTTTGACCATATCAACGTAATCGTTGCTCAGTACATCATAGCCGATATTGGAGCTTTTCTTTTCAGATTGCTGGTGGCGTACATTTTGGATGATGACGTCGCCATTTTGGCCCGCGTTTTCAGCAATTTTGCGCATGGGCGCTTCCAAAGCGGCGCGCAGGATGTTGACGCCAGTTGTTTCGTCGCCAGTTGGGACTTTCACTTCGTCCAGTGCGGACAAGGCGTTGAGCAGAGCTACACCACCACCAGGAACGATCCCCTCTTCCACCGCAGCACGCGTGGCGCTCAAGGCATCTTCCACCCGGTGTTTCTTTTCTTTCAGTTCGACCTCGGTCGCGGCACCCACACGGATAATGGCCACACCACCGGCCAGTTTAGCTAGACGTTCTTGTAGTTTTTCGCGGTCATAATCGGAGGTGCTGCGTTCGATTTCAACTTTGATTTGTTCGACCCGGGCTTTGATCTGGTTGTCATCACCCTGACCATCGATAACAGTCGTGTTATCTTTGCTGGCGACTACTTTACCGGCGCGACCCAAATCGCTCAATTGAACGCTGTCCAATTTGCGGCCCATTTCTTCAGTGATGACCTGACCACCGGTCAGAGTGGCGATGTCTTGGAGCATAGCTTTGCGGCGGTCGCCGAAACCAGGGGCTTTAACAGCCAATGCGTTAATCATGCCGCGCAGTTTATTGAGGACGAGTGTGGCCAGCGCTTCGCCGTCTACATCTTCAGCAATGACAACTAGGTTTTTCTGACCAATTTGGACCATTTTCTCCAAAATCGGGATTAAATCCTGGGCAGAACTGATTTTCTTGTCATGGATGAGGACATAGGGATTTTCAATGATCGCTTCCATAGTGTTGGAATCGGTGACAAAGTAGGCGCTGATATAGCCGCGATCGAACTGCATACCTTGAACATATTCGGTTTCAAATTCCAAACCACGGGACTCTTCGACGGTGATGACGCCATCTTTGCCGATTTTGTCCATAACATCGGCGATAAGATTGCCAATTTCTTTATCCTGGGCGGAGATGGCGGCGACAGAAGCGATTTCGTCTTTGCTGTCGATACTAATGGACATGCTGCGTATTTTCTCGGCCAGGGCAGAAACCCCGGCTTCAATGCCACGCTTGAGAAGCATGGGGTTAGCACCAGCGGCGATATTCTTCAATCCTTCGTGGGTGATATTTTGGGCCAGTACAGTAGCCGTGGTGGTGCCGTCACCAGCAATGTCATTGGTTTTGGTGGCGGCCTCTTTCAAGAGCTGGGCACCCATGTTTTCATAAGGGTCTTCTAGTTCAATTTCTTTGGCGACGGTGACGCCGTCATGGGTGATGGTAGGCGCGCCGAATTTTGTGTCCAGGGCGACATTGCGGCCTTTGGGGCCAAGGGTGGTGGATACGGCCGCAGCAACGCTGTCGATCCCCTTTTTCAATTTGCGGCGTGCATCTTCCGAAAGAACGAGTTGTTTAGCCATTGCTGTCTCCTATAGGGAATGGCGAAGTTCCTTTACATATCGCCTGTAATTTGCTCTCAAGAATCCATATCACGTAACTTATCATTTGGGTAATACGCTTGCCAGGAGTTGTCAACTTACCGGGAGCAACAAATAAACACCCAAAATATCGATCGGTTTCTGTGCCCGTATTTCATGATTTATACCTTTATCTCTAGCAGCCACTCGAATACGTATATGGGCTGCCAATAGGTCTTGCGCCCGTAGATCGGCCATTTTCGTCAGTGCGCCCTGCAACTCGGCCAGGCTGGAGGTCATGCGTTCGAGAAAGCGAGAGGCCTGTTGCGGGTTGACGTTGGCGTCCGGCTCGACCTGCAGCAACTGTTCGGCCAGCTCCTGCGCCAGCCATTGGGGCGCGGTTGGTAATCCCGTGAAGCCAACCACAGCAGCCTCTTCGGCCAGCAGAGGCACCTGCCCTACCCCGCTCCGCTGCATTTCGATGTGGAAACGGAAGCGTAACAAAAGCAGTGTGGTCAACTGATCGACCGCCCGCGTACGTACGGCGCCGCAGCGCCTGGCGACACCATCCAGGAGCGGATCGAGAGCCGCATCCATCACATAGCCGGCTAGGCCTTCGACAAAGGGATGCGTCCGCGAAAGATAGACCACATCATCAGGCACCGGCATTTCAAAACGAGCCTTCACAATGTCGGTGTCGCTGCTGCCCACGCCGGTGACAGCTTCTCTGAAGGAAGCCTTGCCGGGTAAATGCAGTTCCAGGCTGCCGTTCTTTTTCTCTACAAAGCCACCGTGCGCGGTGATCGCCATATTCGTGAATCTTTCCACGTCAACGCCGGCGCCAATTGCCTCCCGCATGGCTCCCCACTCTCGCGCTACCTCATCCACATGGATGGTGCGTTGGGCAAACATGGTGCGGGACTGTTTCTCGCGCGCCGTGGCATTCTCCCAGTCCAGGTAGAGCTGCTCGGCCTGGTCATCGGCGAAGTCAAAGCGCAGCTGGCGGCTGTCGACATCGCGACCACGTAAAAGCAAGCCCTGCATCAGCGCCTGGACCACGTCATTGGAGTTGGCCGGCACAGGCACAGAAATGCCCAGGCTGGAGCGGATGGCCTTGTGCTTGCGGAGGAGTACCTCTAATACGATGCCGTCAATCTGGTTGTCGGTACCGTAGTAGGTAACGGCCCGGACCAACGGCTTCGGCTGGCCAAAGCGGTCCACCCGCCCTTCCCGCTGCTCGTGCCGGGTGGGGTTCCAGGACAGGTCGTAATGCATGACGGCGCTAAAATGGTCTTGCAGATTGACGCCCTCAGACAGGCAATCAGTGGCCACGAGCACGCGCTGCTCATATTGGCCCAACTCCTCGACCCGCTGCTCGCGTTCGGCCGGCGGCAGGGTGCCCGTCACCGCTATCACGCCGACCTTGTTAGGTAACGCTTCGCGCAGCTCAGCGGCCACGTATTCGGCCGTGGGAATAAAACGACAGAACAAAATAGGATTGAAGCCATCTTTCAACAGCTCCTTCACTAAGTCAATGGCTGTCGCCAGTTTGGTGTCCTGTGTGGGGCCAAACAAGCTTTCAGCGCGGCGAGCATAGCGCAGCAGACGCTCGCGTTGAGTGCCGTCTTGGTCCTCGCCTTCTTGTCCGCCAGGGGCTACATCCAGGAATTCGCTGGCGTCTGTGTCGGCCAAATCCAGCACGGAGCGTTCGCCGACGCTGTCCGCCTCCTCGAGGGTTTCTGCCTCGACGGTGCCGGAGCGGGTGCGCAGGGTGGCTGCGGCCGCGGCCGGGCTGCTGGCCAGACTACGGAGAAGGGCCAGGGCCGACCACCAACGTACCCGCTGCTGCTGTTGGCTGCCGCTTTCGTCGGTTACCCGCTCACGGGCGTAATCGAGGATGGTGTTGAACAGCTTTTTATATTCGTTGGAGAGGATATATGACACTTCCGTTTCTTCCCGTTCTGGAAAAGCGGTGTCCGTCTCCATGTAGGCGCGGATATCAGCCCGGCGTCGCTGCACCATATGATTGGCTACTTCGCGCCGATACCGCTCGTTGTCGCGGCCAGAGAGATCTTGCGGCAGGCTCTCAAAATCCGAGCGCAACAGTTTTAGCAGCGACCGGAATGCGCCTTCATCGCCACTGTGAGGCGTCGCCGTGGTCAATACCAGGTGGCGTTCACCATCGGCTGCGAGTTCGCTGGCCAGGCGATGCCGGAGGTGGCGGCCGCTGCGTTTATCCTGATTAAAGGCGACGGTGTGAGCTTCGTCGATGATGACCAGTTCGGGACACGCTCGAATAAAGTCATCTCTGCGGCGGCTCGACTTGATATAGTCAGTGGAAACCACTACAAAGGGATAGATATCAAAGAGGGACTGGCCTCTCGCCATTCTGTTCTCCAGCCTGGTGACGGTGGAAGGCAGGACTAACTCTGCCTGGATGTGGAACTTCTCGGCCAGCTCTTCTTGCCATTGCTCGGCCAGGTAGGGCGGGCAGAGAACGGCCAGTCGCTGCACTTCACCCCGGTCCAGCAGCTCCCGGGCGATCAGGCCAGCCTCGATCGTCTTGCCAATGCCCACGTCGTCGGCAATCAGCAGGCGCACAGGATCGAGCTTGAGGGCCATGAGCAAGGGGACGAGTTGATACGGCCGTGGCTCTACATTCAGGTGCGCAAAGCTGCGGAACGGACCGGCGCTGGAGCGAAAGCCCAGGCGCACGGCATCGCGCAGCAGACGAGCTGATATAAAGTCGCCCGGTTGCGAAGGGTCAGGTGGGTCGAAGACGGCTGAGGTGACATCATGACCTTCAAGCGGCAGGAAGATGCCGGCTTTCTCAGCGTCGGTGCCCCCCAGGGGGCGTAAGATTAACCAATCATCTTTCGACTCTGGCTGGACGACCCACTCCCGGCCCCGCGCTTTGACGAGAGAACCAACTTGATACTCCATTTAGTGGCCTCCCATGCCGAAAATGTCAGCGCGTTTACTGAACACTTCTGACCAGGTGTCTTTTTGCGCGTGATGGAAGTGGAGTGATTCGATGCCAGCCAAGAATAGTTTGTCGTCGTTGGCCTTATCCTCAGATTTTTGCGGCTCCTCATCATGATGGGGTCCGTTCACAAATATGGCGGCATGGAAACCGTCCACCTCATAATAGAAGTCAGGCCGCACCCCACAGCTTTCCACGAGATATTGGGCCTTGTTAGGTAAGCGTAAATTGCGCTGATTGACCATTTCCAACCATTCACGTTCCAGACCACTGCCCGCCAGGTTGCGCAGCTGCTCCAGATGCACGGGGCGCGGTACTGCGCCCGGACTGGCCTTCACTACGCTGCCTTTCAACAAGAGCAGATGATCCTTGATGAGGTGCCGGTCAAGATCGCGGTGATCCATCTGGTTGTAATAGCTCAGCAGGCAATCATAACAAGCGGCCTCGCAATCCTCGCGTGCGCCAGGGGCGCGATGAAGATCCGCACCATCTATCGGATCGAAGTGACAGATGCGCAGGGCCTCTTCGGCCACGGCGCTCATTGCAGTTGGGTCTTCCAATAATTGGCGCAACACGCCCGCCCCACCCTCTGAGGCTTCGTACATGAGGATGAGGTGACGCTCGCTTAATGAGGGCAGCGGCTCAACCGCCAGTTCGCCATCTTCCAGCTGGTAGATAGCCTGAATCGCCTTCTGCAGCGCCGATTGCAGCGAGGCGACGACTTCTTTGTCCAACAAAGCGACGGGCTCCAGGAGCAAGGCGTTCTTCCGGTCTTCCACATAGGGGATGACGCGCTTGAGGCTGGCGCTCATGGGATCTTCGTCATCGTTGTCCAGGTCGCTCTCACTTCGCTGCCAATAACCCCTTTCCACATCCAGCCAAAAGCCATGCTCGTTTCTGTTCTGACGCCGCGCCCAACCCAGGTTGATACGCCACAAGGTAGCCGTGTCACCGTAGGCCATATACCACAGCGTTTCACCAGCGGCATCTTCAACCGTGGCCACTTGTTGGCCATCGCCATATTCGGCAAAGCGCACTCCGGAGACCACTTCATAACCCTGACGCAACCGTTCCTCCTCATCAGAGGAGATGCGGTCCCGCCGGCGGGTGGAAACGTTCTGCATGCGGAACAAGTCATTCAAGATCTGCGTCAGCGAGGCGCCACAGCGATCACAAATGTCGGCATTGTTGTTACTGTTGATTGTGTGCAGATAGCCACAGGCTGGGCAGAGCTTGGCTCTGGTGGTTAGGACGCTCTCTTCACCGTCTGCCTGGCCCACCGGCAAGATCACCTTGTTGATGATGTACTTCGACCCTTCGTGATAGATGATGCTGCGCGGTCCAAATTCGGTGATAGCCAGGAAGCGTGGCCGGTTGACAAATTCATCCTCGGCCGAGCTGCGGCCGCGCCGGGCAGGGATGTAGGCTGACAGGGGCAGGCGCGGGAAATTATAGCCGGGTAAGAAGCCCTCAGAGGCGAAGTAACGATAGCTGTAGAAATCGCTCTGCACGATGCTGCTCTCGTCTGTCAGGAGCGAAAGCTGGGTCTCGGCTTCTTTCCGCAGCTGGGCCGCGATGCGGCGGTCTTTCTCCGGCCGTGAAGGATCTTTGACGATGTCGTTCTGAATGCGCTGCTGTTCGCGAGCCGCCTGGAATAAACCGCGCCAGCGAGCGCAGGCGCGATCGAATTGCTCCACGGCCTGGTTCAGCTGCCGGTCAAGCCACTCTTCATCATACCAGGGCGCGGTGGCCAGTTCGCCGGCAATTGTCTTCAAGATTCGCCTGGATCTCGCCTGGGCGCGCTCAAGGGCCTGGGGACGCTGCAGCTGCTGGACCACACTGGTCTGAACCGGCAGGTTCTCCTGATCGTTGAGGTCCAGGACATCCTTAAGCGACTTGCCTAGATTAGCGCCCGTCTCCGCCAGCCAGGTGGAATGAATATGGGCCCGAACCAGGTCTTCGTTGGCCAGGTCCAATCGCGGCGTGCTAACCTGCCCGCCGACCATGCGCTCTGGCCGCTTAAAGTGATACTGGTCATGAGGACTGCCGGTGGTGCAATAGGTGAAGACCAGGGCGGGCTGCCCGGAACGGCCGGCCCGACCGCTGCGTTGGGCGTAGTTAGCCGGTGTAGGCGGCACATTCCGCATGTTGACCACATTGAGCTGGGCGATGTCCACGCCCAGCTCCATTGTCGGCGAGCAATAGAGGATCGGCAGACGCGCTTTACGGAAAGCCTCTTCTCGTCTCTGCCGCTCGTCACTGGGCACCTGGGCCGTATGTTCGCGGGCTCTCAAGTCGGTCAGTCCGGCCGCCACATTGGTGTAAAAGTCTACGAAGAAGGGATTGGTCGCGCTGCCACCTTCCGGCCGGCGCGGCACGCGGATCCGGTCGTGGTAGGGTCTGGAGCCATCGCCCGCTTTCCAAATAAAGCTGGCCGCCCGTACCTGATAGCCCAATACTTTCTTCCCGTTGGCGTCTTCAGCTTCCCCAACAACTTCCACCAGGGCCGCCAACTTCAAGCGCTCCAACAGATCGCGGATCATGGTCAGCGTCTCTTCTAGTGTGGGTTTTGCATCATGGTTCGGGAAGGTGCCTGCCCGGCGCAGGTATTGGCCGAAGCCGCCATACTCAGAGACGTAGACGTTGTCGAAGCGCCGCTTGCCAGTTAATGAGGTCTGCGTACAGGGGAAGGCCACTCTCGCCGTAGTCATCGTCTCTGTTTCGTCGATGGCCCAGGGCTCAACCAGGTTCTGGTTGCTGCGGTATTGCAGTTGCTCCTGATAGCTGGGGCGAAGGAAATCGACATTGATGGCCAGTTCACGCCGCATCCAATCCAGCAGCGTCCTGGCCACCGCCTCTCTGATCTCCGCCGATGCAGTGACCAGTGCCGGGTGCGTCCCCGCCCAATCTTCGTCGTTGGCGCAGAGATCGGGCAGGTACTTGTAATCAATCGTTAGCAGACCCGACTGTTCTAAGTTGGGTGCCGTGATGCGTAAACCGCCGCGCTGATCCTGGTAGATGCGGTAGGCCAAGACCTCGCGTAGCGCCTTATGGAACTCGTCTCGGCCATACTTCACTGTGGGATCTGCCGCGTAGAGATGAAAAGGCAGATTAAACGCTTCAAACACGCTCTGGGGCAAGGTGTCGTGCTCCAAGCCCTTGTCACCCGCCTTGGCCATGGCCCGATAAAGGGCAGAACGAAGCAGCCCCACCTCCACAAAATCGTTGGTGTGTCCTGCTTGTAGGCTGGCGTCCTGACGGTTGTCGGTGAAGGAAAGCAGCTTGCGGGCCTTTTCTTCCAGATATTTCTCCTGGCGCATGGTGCGCAGCGCAGACAGAGCCAGTACCGTTGTAGCCGTGCTACGTCCCCCGGCCGAGAGGGAAGAGAGTTTGGTGTAATCGCTGCGCAATGTGTAGCTGTAGGCGACGCCGCAGTGCAGACAAAAGGCAAAGGGCTGGGGAATGAAGTGAAAGAGCGACCCCTCTGGATCTTCCTCGCCCAGGGTGTTAACGCGGACCGGTGCAGGGGCTTTGTCCCGGCCTGTGGGCGTTAGCTTGCGACCCGTTTTCGTTTCTACGACCCAGGTATCGGGCACATTGTCAAACACAAAATCCGGGTCGTTGTGCAACCAGGGGCGATCCGGGTTGCGATAGAGAAAGCCGCGGATTTCGCCATGTGCGTCCTTAGCCTGATCCCTGAGTTCACGCTCTTCAAAGAAGCGTTTTCCTTCTTCGCCCCGTCGGGTAACCACGTAGTATTCCTGCCCACACTCGCGACAGAATGCCAGAGGCAGCATCAGCTTGCTGCGGTTCCCAGGAACATACTTCTGTCCGGATAAAGAGATGTGTCGTTGGTCAGGATCCTCGATAGAGGCATAAACCGTGTCGCCGCGGCTGATGAATTGATGCAAACGGAAGGCGAAAAATGTGGGCGGCTCTTCCCCTGGTTCCGGACTATCCTTTTCCTCCCTAGCCAGGAGCGCATCTTCTATCGCTTCGGCACAACGATTCTCAGTAGCTCCTGTTAGTTCAGAAAGAAGCTGTGCCGCTTCCGCAACGCTGATCGGCCTGGCCCGGCGCAGGCGATCGCCGCCTGGTTCTGACTCCAGGCCAAACGTAGTTTCGATCCAACTGGAGAGTGGGTCGGCAAAGAACGCTTCCTTGTTGGTAGGAGCCGTCAGACCAGATACCAGTCGCTCGCGCAGCGCATTCACGTATGAGGTATCGCTATGGTCGTGTTCTGGGGTCACGCGGGTTAGGGTCTCCCCTATCACCCGGTTTGGTTTCACCTCTACGCCGAATATCTTGGTCGCCACAGCTGATACCTGCGCCTGTTGGTCAGTGAAGGTGTCCCCGCCGGCCAGCGTAGCCGAGGTCCCAACCACCTGCATTTTAGGGTTTTCAGCCGCGTCTCGCACTCTGCGGACGAGCATAGCTACGTCAGCCCCCTGGCGGCCGCGATAGGTGTGCAGCTCGTCCAGCACCAGGAACTGCATGCCCTGCATCTGGTGCACGAGAGGGTTGTCGTCTGGGCGAGTCATGATGTATTCCAGCATGACGTAGTTGGTTAGCAGAATGTCGGGCGGGTAGGCCTTGATGGCGTTACGCTGCTGATCGTTTTCCTGACCTGTATAACGGGCAAAAGTGACTGGGGACTTGTCGAAACCGTACTCTAAGAACTTGCGTAACTCCCCAAGCTGGCTGTTGGCCAAAGCGTTCATGGGGTAGATGATAACGGCCTTAATTCCCTTTTTGTGCTTATTTCGGAGGGCATAGTCGACAATGGGGATGATGTAGGCCAGGCTCTTGCCGGAGCCGGTGCCAGTAATGAGCACGTAGCTGTCACCGGTACCGGCGGCCTCAATAGCGTCCGTTTGGTGCTTGTGTAAGGGCGCAACGATCCCGGTAGGATCTTCTTCACTCTTGCCAAAACGGAAGATGTTGGCACACAAGTCATGTAAAACGCCGTCGCTGGCTAGTTGCTCTACTGTTTTACCTTGCCTGAAGCGAGGGTTAAGCTGGATAAGTGGATCTGGCCACAGCGCCCCACTCTCAAGCTCGGTATCCACGTATGCCTGGATTCTGGGATTGCGGATCTTGACAAAGCTCTTGCTATAAGCCCGGTAATCGGTTATGAGAGCATTGCGTAGTCGAAAAACGTCCATCGATCGCTCCTCTGCAATGGATGTTGCTACAGATGATGGGCGGCGCTCATTTCTTTGCCTGAATATCCTCCCGGAAAGCGCCGACTTTCTTGCGGCTGCTGATAAAGGCTTCCATATCAGCAGGTGTTGTTACCCAGATGCTGCCCAGCTTTTGGGCGTGGAGCCGGCCCTTACGTGCCAGCGTGGCCAGGTACGCCTGCTTGAAGCCATACAAGGCAGAAGCGTCCGCCAGGGAAATAAGGCGATCTTTGCCACTGGTTTGCGTTGTTTGGGCCATTCTGTCGCTCTTTTATATCGAAACCACGACATGTAGTGCGCTGGTCATTGTGACGGATAGGGCCAGAGGGGCTTGACCTGGATCTCTTAAAATGGCCGGACTGACGAGTATGAACTTTCGACTCATTTTGCCCGGTATTAACCGAGTTCCCCACCCTCCAGCTAAGTTCGCGCCACATTGTAGATCAGTTCGAGGAAATTATAGTGCGATAACAGCTTATTTGCTAGTTTTATGTTGCGTGGTTTTGCCTTCTTTTTAATACTATGCGAAAACCACACTTCCCTTTCTTGCCTCATTCGCAATCGCCTGGTCCCTAACGGGACAAATCCCATGAAATCTCGATTCATGGAGGCGCTTGATGACCCAACTGAAATTTATCCGCACGACGCATGACGGCAACGGACGTTGCCGCTCCTTTCCCCCTGAAGCCTGGCAGTTTTGGCGAGAATATGGCACGGCCGTGGGTGAAGTCTTGCGCGCTGAGACCTCCCTAACGCTGGCCGAAGTCTTGACTGCCAGCCGTGAATATGCCCTCGAACACCCGGATTCGCTGGTGTATGCAGACCTGACAGAAGAACAGGTTGCCTGGCGTCTGCTCAAACTGTGCGAGGTTGGCATGGCCGCTGTTGTAATCGAGCCGGTTCTCCCTGCCTGTTCGTTACACTAAATCATAAGGAGGAGAAGAATGATGCAGAGCGATCAAAAACAAATATTGGTGACCTTTGTGAACCTGTTTACCCGCCGTTCCTTGCGGCAAGCCGCCTTGCCGGCGCTGCCCGCGGCAGGCGATCATGTAATTTTGAATGAAGCAGGCTACGAAGTAGCGCGCTGCGAGTGGCGGATCCGGGACGACAAGTCGATTGAGGTTTTTGTTCTGGTGATGCCCCAGCCAGATGAGAACGATGAACGGCCGTTTAGTTACCCGGAAGAGGAGAACGGCTGATGCCGCCCGCAAAAGATGCATCTGCCCAGGACAAACGAGAAGGCGGCGATTGGCAGCCAGAGGCGTGGGTTTATTTTATCTGGATCGTGCTGGGCTTCCAGATCTACTGCAAGGTCGGGCACAGCACGAATCCCGTTTCCCGGTATAAGCAGCTCATCACCGGGATTCCGGAACGGCCGTACTGCGTTCATTTGCTGTCTTGCCTGACGGCCGAGCAGGCCAGGTTGTTCGAAGGTATGTTCCATGAGCATTTGCAAAACTATAGGACCAGGGGGGAATGGTTTTCGCACCCCAATGCCAAGCATCTTCATAAAGTGATGCACGTCAAAATGAGCCAGATATTCGCCCTCTTTCGTACATTTGGCTATCGCGCTAAATTGGAGCGGATCGTCCTTGATGGCGATAGGCCGGTGCTTCATGCCAATGGGCTTGTCTCGCATGTCGTTAATTCCGATCTGCCCGCCAACCGTAGTGATAGCGAATGATGGATCTCCTCTTTTGTTTTCTGGCTGCTTCGTTCTTTGTTTCTCATTGATTGATTTTTCCGCAATCCCCCAAATTTCGCCCGTAGGCGCATAGAACGAATTTTCCATACCAACCCCCTCCCCTACCCCGTTCCGTGCCGCAGCGCGGAAATCTGAAATTCTGTAAACAATTGTGGACAAAGTAAACAAGTTGTGTACAATGGTTTAGCATTGTCTACAAAACAACTGTGAGGTCTGTTATGAACACGAGAGTAATTGCAGTAGCCGACAATAAGGGTGGGGTGGGGAAGACCACAACGGCCGGCGTGCTGGCCGATGGGTTGGCGCGTATGTGCCGGAAACATCGGCAAGGGGCTAACGTGCTTGTTGTCGATCTGGATCCCCAGGGCAACCAGGCAGACTTTTTTGGCGTGCGGCAAGACGTGCTGGCCGAAAAGCTTTGTGTCGGTAATGTGTTAATGGAACTGGGTGACCTGCAGCGGTTGCAGCATAATATCATTTCTGTGGATCGGCCGAACGAAGGGTTGTCGCGCCCCAATTTATATCTGTTGCCAGCCAGCCGTAATCTGGAAGATGTTACCCAGGACCTGGTTGTGATGACCACGATGCGCACCGCTCGGCGTTCCGGTTTCAGCCTGGACACGGTTTTGGCCGATGCGCTTGGCCCGTTGTTGGGTCGCTTTGATTTCATCGTCATGGATTGCCCACCCAAACTGGATACACTGAAGCGGGCTGTTTATAATTTTGCCGACGAGGTGATCGTGCCGGTCAAGGCGGATCACGTCAGCCTGGTAGGCGCCCGGCAGCACACTGATGATTTGTACGCGCTGCAGCGAGAGGATTCACGCCGTTTTAAGGCCCGTGTTACCCTGGTCGTGCCCACGATGATGCCTTCCCGGCAGGTGCTGGCCTCGCAGGTTGTCGAACAGATGCAAACCTTTTATGGGCGGGATTTAGTGAGTGAGCCGGTGCCTGAGAGCGTCTATGTGAAAGAGGCGCCGGCGGCCGGGGGGCAAACGCTGTTTGAATATGCTCCCAGTTCGGCTCCATCTAGGGCTTATGCGTCGATTGTAGAGAGAGTTTTCAATGGCTAGGAAAAAGTTTGACTTAGGAATTTCAGAAGGAACGCCGGCGCAGCCGCCACGCAAAAAAAGGGAGCTGTTTGAGAATCCGTTGGAGCAGACACGCTCCGGCCGGCAAAAGGCGTCCAAAGTGGCGGGGCGCAAGACGGATGCCGCCGGCCGCGTGCGTAAAACCATCTTTCTGGATCCGACGACCATTGACGAAATCGAAACGTTGTCCGACGCGAACGGCTATGGCAAAATGGATTTTTACGAATGGCTTGTTTTGATTGGGCTGCAGCAGTTTGATAGAGGTCTGCGTCCGGAGGTTGAAGACGAGCCTGTTGTCAAGGCAAAGATTAGGATTGACAGGTGATTCGGCGTGGTCCGATCCCCAAATGACGTAGCAAAATCTGTAGGAACCTTTGATGAAGTGGTAGGAGATGCGTGCTGCACGTTTCACCCCGCAAAATCACTCAATCCGGTTGCTTTAGGGCAACCAGGGAATGATGCTAACCGGATCATCTGAAGGGATTGGTATTACGCTTGTCCCTTTTGGAGGCCGTGGCAGTTTCCCAATTACGACAGGACAAAAGGATGGAGAGCATTTATGACAGATAAAGCGTTGGTGCCTTTAGATCAAAAGCAGGTTGTTTTTTATGATGACGAAATAACGGCCGTTCTGGTGCAGATTGAGGGCAAAGAGGAAGTGTATGTGCCGGTAAGGCCCATCTGTGAATTTCTAGGCGTTAGTTGGACTGGTCAGCTGCGTCGCATAAATCGAGATGCAGTTCTGTCGGAAGAAATTCGTTCCGTGAACGTTACGTTCACGGAACCCAATCGGACTCGGCAGATCGCTATGCAATGCCTTCCACTGGACTACATCAGCGGTTTCCTGTTTGGTATCAATCCAGACCGCACCAAACCTGAGATCAAAGACAAACTTATTCGTTACCAGCGCGAATGTTTCAAAGTGTTGGCAGAAGCGTTTGTTGAAGGGCGGTTAACGACCGACCCCAGCTTCGATGATTTGCTCCAACAGGCCAATAGAGAAGTGGTGGAAGCATACCAGATAGCGCAGGCGATTATGAAGCTGGCTCGCAATCAGATCATGCTGGAAGGGCGACTGGATGATCACGGCCGTACGCTAGAAGATTACGGCCGTCGTCTGGAAACCATTGAGGCCGACATGCACCAGGAAGACCGGTACATCAGCGAGAATCAGGCGACGCAAATCAGCCAGGCGGTTAAAGCAATTGCGCTGGTGATGGGCAAGCAGTCGGGGCGAAATGAATTTGGCGCGACCTGGGGCGAGTTCTATAGAAAATTCGGCATCGCCAAATACCGGTATTTGCCTGTTTCTAAATTTGATGAGGCCATGGCCTGGTTGAATGAGTTTTACCAAAGCTTGACTGGCGAGACGCCGTTTTAGATAATGGCCGTGAAGGGTAGGGGCGCCTTTGGTCCAACTAAATCCTCTGCAGCAAGCTATTTTCGATGTGGTGAGCCAGTATCCCGGCAAATTCTCCCGCAGCGGCCTGGCGAAGATGCTGGTGGGGGCGAAATCCTGGCAAGACACAAACTTCCCGGAATACGGCCGTTTCTCCCACTACCGCCGGAAGGATGTGGCCAACCAGATTGAAATCATGCTCCAGCAGGGATATGTGACCTTTAATTCACACAATTGCCTCATACCCGTAACCCCTTCATGAGAAGCCTCAAATGAGATTTTTCTCAAAAACCTTTACTGCGTCAGAACAAAGCGCCGACGCGATTTCGCCCACAGGAAAATAGAGAATTCCAGACTGAACGGAGTGGGCGACGGTTCGCCTAAACGTCCAAACCAGGGCGCTGTTCGTGTGGTTTTTTACTTCGCTTTCACGTCGCGCTTTTGTCAATATTGTTTCGCTGGCTATACTTACGCCCCTTTGTAAAACAACAAGCATGGAGGCAACAAAGAAAGTTATGGCGAAAGTGACCGTCGTTTGTGTAGATGATCATCCCCTTATTCGGCAAGCTGTCCGCAGTCTGCTAGCCGAACGAGAAGATATTGAAGTGGTTGGTGAAGGGGGTACGGGCGATTCCGTTTTGGCCCTGATGGCCGAACATAACCCCGATATTCTCTTATTGGATTTGAGTATGCCGCAGGGGGAGAACGCGGAAGAATCAGCCGGTTTTCGCGCGTTCCCCACCATTGAAGCGGTGCGCAAGCAGTGGCCTCAGACCGGCATTATTATCCTCACCCAAAGTAACGTGCCTGCCTTCCTCAATACTTTTATCGAATTGGGCGTGGCCGGTTATATCCTCAAAAGCGACGACCTCTCCTTACGTCTGGTAAACGCCATAGACAGTGTTAGCCAGGGCGGAATCTATT
>Ga0209607_1002434_pt1 | contig 14824 bp, 8 predicted proteins | sample AD_UKC117_MetaG_FD_184413 | JGI IMG/M metagenome (GOLD analysis project Ga0209607, IMG submission 184413) | Active sludge microbial communities of municipal wastewater-treating anaerobic digesters from Hong Kong - AD_UKC117_MetaG (SPAdes)... | ecosystem: Engineered > Bioreactor > Anaerobic >... | reverse complement strand
CCCACTCGAGGAACCACCACCGGTCTTCATCGTCGTCTGCCCGAACACGGCCGTCTCCAAGCTCGTCCACGACTGGATCGCCGGCACCGAGATCACCCGCGAGGACGGCACGACCGTCCACGTCCCCGGCCACCTCCCGCTCTTCGCCAACGCCGACAGCGAGACGAGCACCAGCCACGCCAAGCCGCGCACGATCCTCGTCGACTCCGCCCAGCTCGAGTCCGGCGACGCGATGAAGCCCGACTTCAAGGCCGCCGCGGCCGCCGAGATCGAGGCCTTCAAGGCCGAGTTCCGTCTCCGCAACCCCGGCGCCGACGCCGACGCCCTCACCGACGAGGACCTGCTGCGCGAGGTGATGAACACCGTCGGCAAGAAGGGCATGCTCGGCGCCGACGTCCGCTGCGTCGTCTCGGTCGCCATGCTCACCGAAGGCTGGGACGCCAACACCGTCACCCACATCCTCGGCATCCGCGCCTTCAAGTCCCAGCTACTCTGCGAGCAGGTCGTCGGCCGTGGCCTGCGGCGCCGTTCGTATGCCGTGAACGACGAGGGCCGCTTCGAGGCGGAGTACGCCAATGTCTACGGCGTCCCCTTCATGTTCATCGGCGGCACCCCACCCAAGGACACCCCACCGCCGCTGCCGGCGACCGAGGTCAGGACGATGCCCGGCCGGGAGAAGTTGCGGATCACCTTCCCCAAGCTCGACGGCTATCGGCTCGAGGTCGCCGATGAAGAACTGTGGCTTCCCGACGAGCTCGAGCCCTTCACCATCGGCCCCGGCACCGTCCCGTCCTGGACCCAGTCCGCCCCCGTCGTCGGCCAGCCCGAGCTCATCGAGGACGAGATCACCGCGATCCGGCCCCGCGCCGTGGCGTTCCAGCTGGCGAGGCGTCTCGTCAACAACCAGTTCGCCCTCGGCGAGACGATCGTCGAGGAGGAAGTGAAGGCCGAGCCCCGGCCATGGCTCTTCCCGCGGCTGGTCGCGCTCTGCACCCAGTGGATCGAACGCGCTGTTGTCGTCGAGGAGGGCTGGCACCTGGGTCACCTCGCGAAGTACGCCCAGTGGCAGGCCAAGGCCTGCGATGCCGTGTATGCCGCACTCACCAGTCAGCAGGGCGACCGCCGGCCCTCGCTGCGCCCGATTCTCAGACGGCACGACCCCGAGGGCGACACGGGCAACGTCAACTTCTCCACCCGCAAGAACGTCCTGCCCGCCGCGGACGACCGCTGCGAGATCAGCCACGTCGTCCTCGACGGCGTCGGCGGCAACACCTGGGAGCAGCTCACGATGCAGGAGTGCGAGCACAACCCCAACGTCGCGGCCTACGCGAAGAACGACCACCTCGGCTTCTCGATCCCCTACATCCACGAGGGCAAGAGCCACGACTACGTCCCAGACTTCCTCGTCCGGCTCAAGCGGCGCGAGCACGAGGACTTCGACCGCGTCCTCGTCATCGAGGTCTCCGGCGGCCAGAAGTCCAAGCACTCACCCGGCTCGGTCAAGGTGAAGGCGACGACGGCCCGCCAGTCGTGGTGCACGGCGGTGAACAACCACGGCGGCTTCGGCCGCTGGGGCTACGTCGAGATCACCAACCCGCTCGACATCAAACCCGCCCTCGACGACGCCATCCACGCGCTGTATGCCGACGGTCCGATCATCGGTGACCCCGACCTGCTCGACTTGCGAAGGAACTGATCCCGTATGCCGCCCCGCTCCCGCAAGCCTGCCGGCCCGACGCCGATCGACTCGGTGCAGCACCAGGACAAGCGCACCAACCTCCCCACCGCGGACGCGCAGCAGCTCGTCACGCCCGAGGTCGAACAGGCCCGCCAGATCGTCGTCGCCCGGGACGCGACCCTTGATCCGCAGCTCGTGTGGCGCGGCAAGTTCCCCGGGGACGACCCCGCCAACGCCACCGACCTTGTTGCCGACGCGCCGCCGATCTATGTCCAGGAGAAGATCGACCCCCGCGTCCTCGTCGAGAACCTCCGCCGCACCGCCGCCCGGCCCGAGGAGGAGCCGGAGCTGACGCTCTTCGACTCCTTCGACGGGCTCGAGGACTTGGATCTCATCGAGTTCTACCGGCACCAGGCGAACTGGTCGAACCGGATGATCCTTGGTGACTCACTCCAGGTCATGGGGTCCCTCGCCGAGCGTGAGGACCTGCGCGGCCAGGTCCAGATGGTCTACATCGACCCGCCGTATGGCATCAAGTTCGGCTCCAACTGGCAGGCCAGTGCGCGCAAGCGGGACGTCAAGGACGGCAAGGTCGAGGACGCGGCCCGCGAGGCCGAGCAGATCAAGGCCTTCCGCGACACCTGGGAGCTCGGCATCCACTCGTACCTGTCGTACCTGCGCGACCGACTCCTCGTCGCCCGCGAGCTCCTGACTGAGAGCGGGAGTTGCTTCGTCCAGATCGGCGACGAGAACGTCCACCTCGTCCGATCTCTGATGGAGGAAGTCTTCGGCCCCGAGAACTATGTGGCCTTGATCAACTACACAAAGACCTCGGCACAGACCTCGGAGTTCCTTGCGGTAACGACGGATTACATCGTTTGGTACTCAAAGAACACGCCTGCTTTGAAGTACCGACGAGCCTTCGTGGTCAAGAGCTTGGGAGGAGATGCCTCTGGCATGTACCAGTTCGTGGAGCGGAGCGATGGCACTGCGCGACGGTTGACGGCGGAAGAGTTGAGCGGCGTTTCGCCGCTGGCCGACGGTGACCGTGCCTTCAGGCTCGGCGACGTGACTTCCCAGCGGCAAGGCCGCGACTCAGGGCCAGGAAGCGCAATGCACTTCCCTGTCGACGTTGGTGGCCGGAGCTTCGTTCCCCCGGGAAACCGAGGGTGGTCGACTACGAGCACCGGAATGGAACGTCTCAACAATGCGGGTCGCTTGGTTCCGCAAGGGCAGCGACTTTCGTACAAGCGCTACCTCGATGACTTCGGTGCTGCCTCTGTTACGAACAACTGGACCGATTCAGCCGGCGCAACGGATCGTATCTACGTGGTCCAGACCAACGTCCGAGTAGTCGAGCGGTGCATGTTGATGTGCACCGATCCCGGGGATCTCGTGCTCGACCCGACATGCGGTTCTGGGACCACGGCATACGTCGCCGAGCAGTGGGGTCGGCGGTGGATCACGATCGACACCTCCCGCGTCGCCCTGGCTCTCGCACGGCAGCGGCTCATGGGCGCGAAGTACCCGATGTACCTGCTCGCCGACTCCGACAAGGGCAAACTCAAGGAGGCCGAGGTTTCCGGTCACCCGCGCGCCGGAGGGGTGTCCACCAACGACATTCGCCACGGCTTCGTCTATGAGCGGGTCCAGCACATCACCCTGAAGTCGATCGCCAACAACCCGGACATCGTCGAAGGCATGACCCGCGAGGCCATCGATGCCGCCATCAAGAAGCACGCCGACTTCGAGACGCTCTACGACCGGCCCTACGAGGACAAGCACGCCGTACGCGTCGCCGGACCGTTCACCGTCGAGTCACTCAGCCCACACCGCAGCCTCGCCTTCGCCGGGGGACCGGAGCACACGGCATACGAGACAGAGAGCGAGCGGGCGGGCGAGGAGCAGCCTGACGCACCGCAATTCGAGGCCTCCATCCTCGAGAACCTCGCCAAGGCGGGCATCCAGAACGGCCTCAAGGGGGAGCGGATCGAGTTCGAGTCGATCGAGCCCTACGCCGGGACCTATCTCCAGGCGGTGGCGACCCAACGCGTGCGGGAGGGCGACAGCGGCGGGGGAGCGGACGGCATACCGCTGCGGATTGGGATTGCGCTGGGGCCGCAGTACGGCACGGTGAGCCAGCGGTTCGCGGCGAGCGCGGTCAAGGAGGCCATCGCGGCCGGCGACATCGACCTGCTGTGCGTGCTCGGGTTCGCGTTCGACGCGCAGGCCTCCGAGGTGACGGAGTCCGACGGGGTGACGGTCGAGACGTCGCGCTCGGGCTTCGCCGAGGTGGCCGAGGAGCGGAAGTTCGGGCGGATCAAGATGCTGCTCGTCCGGATGAATGTCGACCTGCTCATGGGCGAGGACCTCAAGAAGACGGGCGCGGGCAACCTGTTCACCGTGTTCGGGGAGCCGGATCTGGAGATCCGGCGCGAGGGGTCCGATGTGGTGGTGGAGCTCCATGGCGTCGATGTCTATGACCCGACGACCGGGGAGGTGCGGTCGCGGGACACCGACCGGATCGCGCTGTGGATGATCGACACCGACTACAACGGCGACTCGTTCTTCGTGAGGCATTGCTACTTCACTGGTGGCGGGGACCCGTACAAGAAGCTGAAGACGGCGCTCAAGGCCGAGGTGGACGCCGATGCCTGGGCGGCGCTCTATGGGACGGTGTCTCGGCCGTTCGCTGCGCCGTCGACGGGGCGGATCGCGGTCAAGGTGATCAACGACTACGGAGACGAAGTCATGAAGATCTTCGAGGTGGAGTGATGGCTTGAGCCGGTGGACACCGACTGCCAGGAGGGCTGTCGGTGGCGTCTGGGAGCGTTGAGCGCATCACGCGGAGGAGATGGTGGCGCTGCAAGAGAAGCGGAAGGTCAGTCGGCGGGAGCTTCTGGAACTTCGGGAACGGCCTTGGGCGAATCGACTTCGGGCCTTGTCGCTCGTCGCCGAGTACGACGTCAAGACGGCATTCGCAGATCAAACCCTCAGTGCGCTCGGACACTTGTACCGCGGTTTGGCAGGGCATGGGTCGGAACGCGCCCGGTTGCTCCGCCGCTATCCGGCAGTCCACGTCGTTTCGGTCACGCACGCGGCAACCTTCGGATATCACCAGGGCGGGTTCTGGCCGCAACTTGCGAGCCGCCTTCAGGTTGACTTGACGCAGCAGTTCCGCTGCGAGTGGGGGGAAGCCTTCTTGGACAACCTCTCCACTTTGGGTCTGCCAACCTTCGCCAACGCGGAGACGGACGCGGGCAGCAGATTCGTAGGACGCATTCTCCTCCACTGCGGCGTGCCAAACGCCTGCCTCGAGGACTACTTCCGGCTGATCCATGAACAACGCACGCAGCGTCCGGGGTTGAGCTCCACCGACTTCGTCGCGTGGGCTGCGGCGCGAGCCGAGGCTGGGCGGCTCCACAACATCGACATGCCAGTAGGACGCTTCATGCGATTCGGCGGCGAGTTCGCGGTCGACGTCACGGACCGAGTGTTTGATCTGCTCGACGACGTCCAGGCCAACGGAACCGGAGACAGTGTCCCACTGCCGGAGCGATTCAGGACTCGAGCGGTCGACTTGCGGGCCAGCGGGAACCTCGTCCGGTCAGCGAGGCGTCGCGCGGGGAGTAGTGACGACTTCCGCCCGCGGGTGATCCTGGATCCCTACGGGCGCGGCCCACTGCTTCAGCTCCCGCCCGTCGGTGAAGCGCCGGACGGACGTGCCGTATGGGTCCTTGATCTGGACGGAGACATCCATCGGGTCCCGACCCTTCCCCTATGGCCCGGCTCCCGCGAGCCCGCACCGATAACCACCCATCCCATTCCGCGGCCGATTCGCGTGGCGTCGGCAGCCCTCGAAGGCCGCGAGGAGCTCACCACCAGCCTCTTGGTCGTTGACGACGCGGACCCCCTGCTCGCCTTCGACGAGGAGGGCCAGCGACTGTCGGTCAATCTCCCGCTGCCGCGTGGCGCAGTGTGGCTGTTGTTGCCGGGCCCCTTCGAGGATCTCTCCTTCGAGGGCGCAGAGCGCTTGTTGGCCGAGACAGCCCTCCCACCCGGGTGGAATCACTGGTCCCTGATCCTCGTCGATCTGGCCGCGGTCGATACCGTCACCCTCGGCGCGCGGACCCACAGCACGCGCAACGTACTGGCCGCGCAGATCGAAACAGCCGAACCGGTGGTTGGAGTGCTGACATCGGAGGGTCGCCCAGTCTACGGCGGTCTCCCCACGATTCACCTTCCGTCCGTCTCTGTTGACGAGGTCTCTTGGGACGTCTCCCTCGCCGATGCTCGGGGAACGCTGATGAGCCGAGTCTCCGTGACGAATTCGGTGGACCCAGAATCTCTGTGGTCTGCTCTTCCCAGGCCACTCCTTGGCACGTTCACGGTTCGTGTGCGGGGCCCCTGGGGACGCAGTGCAGCGAAGACCCTTTTCATCGCTGAAGGATTGAGCCTTCGTTGCGAACCGTCGTGGCGACGGCTGGCCTCGAACGGTCTCGTGCCAGGCCGCGTCGAGATTTCGACCGCCCAGGGAATGCGGTCCTCCCGGGAAACGGTCGAATTGGGGCCGAGCGACCGAACCACCCACATCACCGTGCACACCGCGGATCGCTCCACTGCTCTGGTGGTCACACCGCCACACATGAGCTTCGCCTATCAGTCGAACACCACCACGACGCCTTCCACGGTTCAGCCGATGACCTTGCATACGGAGGACGTCATCGAGGATCCGGGGACTCTGCTTCTGGATGTCGGTGTCACGGCACAGCCCACATTGACGCTGATCGGGGGCGGGTCGCCCCTTCAAGAGTTGTCCACTCCGGTGAGTCGAACCGGGGTGCACCGACTTGCCCTGGATCAAGTCGTGGATACCCTGCGCAGCAATCCGCACACCGCTGTCGCTCTTGGCGACGAGGGTCAGGTCATCATCGCCTCCATTCGCCCGAGGCGCCTGTTCAGCGACATACGACTCGAAGGCCACGCGCTGGTTTTCGACGAATGCGTAAACGTCGACGGGATGATGGCCCATGTCTTCCAAGCCAGAGCACCGTGGGCTCCCGCGGTATCCCTGCCCGTCCGCGAAGGTGTTGCCTCGCTCCCTGCGCCACTGCAACGGGCCGGTCCGCTCCATGTGACGGTTCGTGTAGAGGATCCGTGGATTCCCGAACCAATCCCCGACTGGCCGGGAATCAGGCAGTCCAAAGTGATCGAGTCGCCCGGTTGGCCATCTTCCGGTGATCCTGAGGCGAATTCGCTGTCGGCTTTCCTGGCCGGCGAAGGGCCGTTGCCTGACGTGGTCTCGGATCATTCGCGTCTATGGTTCATTCGTTCGCGCGTCCGTTCTTTGCTGCTGGGCGATAGCACGGCCGCCAAGATGGACGCAGTCGACGCCGCGCTCTTCTCCGACCCGCGTTCCGCACTGGAGTCGCTCGCCAACTCCGCCATCGCGGCCCATCAGATTCCCTCGCTAGTGGTGCGTTCAGGTCTTGCTTGGGCGCGGCTCGCCGCGGCCCACGACGACGTTGCTCCCCCTTGGACCGCCCGCGGAGCAGTTCCCGCTCTGCTCCTGTCGGCCGCGGACTCCGAGTGGTCGGCCGAGGAGATTGATGCCGCCGAATCTGTGTGCGGGGAGGTTGTCGCCCAGATCCTGGACGGAAAGGACCCTCATCCTTCGGCTGGACGGCTTGATGCCGGCGCGGACCTCTTCGCTGACAACCCGAGACGACGTGAGGCGATGGTGTCTCTCATGGGACTGGTGCCCCATGGCCTTCTGGGGAATGACTCAAGGGTGATCGCCGCAATGGATCTCATCTCGAAGCGGGATGATCCGGATCTCAAGTGGGTTGTTTTCAACGCCCATCAATTCCTCCAAGAGGCCGACGTGCTGCTCGACAGGGTCGGGTCCCCTCAGGCCCGAAAGGCTTTGAACGCTCGCAGGCATCCGACGGCAAGGCATGGTTGGCGCTGCTTGTCTGCGCTTTCGCTCGCGCTTGCCTTGAGTGCGCGTTTGGCCGCCCGAGGCAGTGAGCCTGCGGCTCAGTGGATAGCCAGCCGGCGACGGGTGTGGGGCGATCTCGCCAAGGTCGCTCCACAACTCGTGACCGTGGATCTGATCCTCGGCGAACTCATCACCGCCAGCACCACGAGGGACATCGAATGAACAACATCGACGCACTGGCCGCCAGCGACGAGATCAAGTCGACGTATCGGCGGTACCTCCGGTCACTGCTGGCCGTCCGTGATCCTGCACTGGACCTCGCGCTGCGTGCCGCCATTGACACATCCCCGCTGTTGAACAAGGGCCCCTACCTTGAGGCCACACCTCCCTACGCCCCCGGCGCGACCCTCCGCGAACTCGCAGCCGAGGGGGTCCTGCACCCCCGGTTCTTGGACTTGACGGGTGAGGCTCTGCCCCCAGATCGACCGCTGTACGTGCATCAAGAAACCGCAATCCGCAAGGTTTCGCAGGGGCGCAATATCGTTGTCTCCACGGGCACGGGCTCAGGCAAGACCGAGTCCTTCCTCCTGCCGATCCTCGACTCGCTGGTTCGAGAGAAGGCTCAAGGAACGCTCGGCCCTGGCGTGCGCGCGCTCTTGCTCTATCCCATGAACGCCTTGGCCAACGATCAGCTCAAGAGGCTTCGCCAGTTGCTGGCTGGATATCCAGACATCACGTTCGGGCGATACACCGGGGATACCCTCGGGAACCCTGCGCGCGCCCGGGAGCTGTTCTCTCAACTGAATATCGGTGAGCCCATTCTGACCAATGAGTTGCTGAGCCGAGAGGAGATGCGGGCCACGCCCCCTAACCTGCTTCTCACCAACTTCGCGATGCTCGAGTACCTACTCTTGCGGCCGCAGGACAACGCCCTGTTCCCGGAAGGGCAGGACACCTGGAAGTTCATCGCGGTCGATGAAGCCCACGTCTACGACGGCACGCAGGGCGCTGAGATTGCCATGCTCCTCCGTCGCGTCCGCGACAGGGTTGCGCCCGGCCGGAGGATCCAGTGCATTGCCACCTCGGCGACGGTCGGGGCTGACACCGATCCCGGGGCTGTGACACGCTTCGCATCCAACCTCTTTGGCGAAGAGTTCGACTGGGTGGACGGTCAACCCGCGCGGCAAGATGTGGTCACAGCCCGACGCGTCCAGATGAACACGGCGCCCACATGGGGACCCATGACAGCGGCACAATATGTGAATCTGCTCGACGCCGTTGACCCGGAGGAGAGTCTCCTGCGGCTCGCCGAGCAACTTGCCGGGTCGGCGCCTGCCTCTGCCTACGAGGCGTTGATCAGCGAAGACGCCCTCATCCGCGTCAAGAACCTCCTTGCTCGGGGCTCGACGAGGTTCGCCGAGGCAGCAAGCCTGATCTTCAATGAACAGCCCGACGCCCAGGCCGGACTCGCCGCGCTAGTGACCTTGGGAAGCCGAGTGTGCAGCGACGACGGCACCACACCCCTGTCAGCCCGATACCACCTCTTCCTCCGGGCTACTGAGGGCGCCTTTGCCTGCCTGTCACCGACCGGCCCCCACGTCCAGCTGTCGCGCCACGAAACGTGCCCCGACTGTCAGGGCCCCATGTTCGAGTTGGGATCCTGCAGCCGCTGCCGATCCGTTCATCTGGTCGGCCAGGTCGTTCATGAAGACGGGGCGACGCGCCTCAGACCGCGTTCCTCGCAAGGTCAACGGACTTGGCTGGTGATCAGCGAGCAGGACGTCGCGGTTGACGAGGACGAGGTGGCGACGGCGGATGACGACATCGCGGATCTCGCTGGGGACGTCGCGAAGTTGTGCACCGCCTGCTCGGCACTCGTGGATGCCACCGCATCCAGATGCGGCCCCTGCGGTTCCTCGGCCTTGCGAGTCGTTCGGAAGCTCAAGCAGAGAGGGGAGGAGATCGCTGGATGCCTCGTTTGTGGGGCACGAGGAGCCTCGACGGTGCGAGGCCTCGAAACTGGGCCCGACGCGAGCGGCGCCGTCATCGCCACTTCGCTGTACCAGGCTTTGCCGCCCAGCGAGCTGGGCTTGGCTCAGTCCTTACCCGGTGACGGGAGAAAACTCCTGGCCTTCAGCGACAGCCGGCAGGCCGCTGCCTATTTCGCGCCCTACTTGGAGAACTCCTACGACCTGCTCAGGCGTCGGCGACTGATGAGCCAAGGCTTGCTTGATGCCAATGCTGACGAAGAGGCTACGGTCACCGCTGACTGGCTGTTCCGAACGGTCAAGGCCGCTGATGCTCTTGGGACATTCCCTCGGCGGATGACCCGTCAGGAACGCGAGCGCACAATCAGTCCCTGGCTCATGGCCGAAGTCGTCGCCACCGACGATCGGCAGTCATTGGAGGGTTTGGGGCTCCTCGGGATCCTGATGGATCGGGAGCCCTCGTGGGCGGCGCCACCACCTCTACTGGCTCTCGGTCTCACCGAAGAGGAGGCTTGGGCGTTCCTCCAAGAGCTCGTCCGGACCCTTCGCCAACAAGGCGCCGTGACGATGCCGGAGGATGTGAGTGCCAGGGACGAGATCTTCGCACCACGCCTCGGCCCGATCTATGTTCGCGAGTCCGGACCTCAGGCAGTCCGCAAGGTGCTGTCGTGGCTTCCAGCCACGGGGAGTAATCGGCGGATTGACTACACCCGGCGCGTGCTGAACTCACTCGGACGGGCTGACGACCCGATGGCGCTTCTCAGAGGTATTTGGCGCTACCTGACCGACCCGTCGACTCCAATCGACTGGCTGCGCCCAACCCAGCAACCAGGTCTTGGCGTTCTCCATCAACTCGACCACGAGCTGCTGCGCCTTCGCTGGGTCACCGAGGCAGATCCAGCGTTTCAGTGTCAGGTCTGCCGTCGCATCACGTCGTCATCAGTCCGTGGAGTATGCCCGGCGATGCGATGCGAAGGTGAGCTCGTGCGGTTCTCGCCACCGCCGCTGGAGTTCGAGTCAAATCACTACCGCAGCATCTATCGCGCCATGCGAGCGATTCCGCTCAAGGCTCAGGAGCACACGGCCCAGTGGACCAACATCGAAGCCGCGAACGTCCAGCATCAGTTCATTCGCGGTGAGATCAATGCTCTCTCCTGCTCCACAACGTTCGAGTTGGGAGTCGACGTCGGTGAGCTTCAGGCCGTGTTTCTAAGGAACATGCCACCGTCGACAGCCAATTACGTCCAACGCGCGGGTCGCGCAGGTCGACGTTCGGGAACTGCGGCCCTCGTGGTCACCTTTGCCGCACGCCGCTCGCACGACCTGAGTCGTTTCGCCGAGCCGGAATCGATGATGTCCGGCGTCGTGCGCGCTCCATATGTGCACCTTGAGAACGCCCGGATCGATCGGCGCCACGCCCATTCTGTTGCCTTGGCCGCGTTCTTCCGGTGGTACTTGCAGGAATACGACACCATCGCCAGGACCGCCGGATCCTTCTTCCTTCCGGGCGAACTCGGCACTGATGCGCCAGTGATGCTCGTGCGATCGTTCCTCGATCCCATCCCGTCAGGGGTAACCGCATCCCTCGACCGTGTCCTGCCAGGGGTTGTCGCGCGGGAACTCGGAGTCGCCAGTGGGGCCTGGGCTGACTACTTGGTTCAACTGCTGGAGGGAGTCCGGCAGGAACTGGCCGGAGATGTGGCCGAGCTGGAACTGCTGCAGAACGCGGCAGCGACTTCCCGGAACTACAGATTGGCCGAGCGTTACAGCAAGGTTGGGGAGACGCTGAAGAAGCGCGACCTTCTTGGATTCTTGGCCACCCGAAATGTCTTGCCGAAGTATGGATTCCCAGTGGACTCCGTAGAACTACGTACAGCCTACGCAGGGAACGCCACCGGTTCCAAGCTCGACCTCACCCGTGACCTCTCGCAGGCCATTCATGAGTATGCGCCGGATGCGACGTTGGTCGCTGGAGGATTGCAGTGGACGTCCCGGGGGATCTACCGAATGCCGGGCCGCGACTTGGAGGAGTTTGAGTACCGCGTCTGCAAGCGGTGTGGAGGCTTCTGGCAAGCGCTCACAGATCTTGCTCCGCTCTGCCCGCACTGTGGTGAGGCATCTGACGATCCCGCGAGGACACTCACGGTGCCCGAGTTCGGCTTTGTGGCGGCAAAGGACACGAAGAAACCAGGCGCGCGCCCGCCCCGCGCGTCATGGAGCGGAGAAACTCACGTCCTGAGAGAGCCGCAGGAGGTCCGTGGGCGCAAGTTGGAGTTGCCTGGCGGTGAAGCCCGACTCCGTGTGGGGTCCCGCGGTCGACTCGTCGCTGTCGCAGACGGACCAGGTCGTGGCGGGTTCTGGATCTGCAATTGGTGCGGCAGTGGGGCATCGCGGATCGTCAATCCCAAGCGACCTCCGGCGCACGAACACCTGCTGAGCGGGAAGCCGTGCGGTGGTTCGTCTCGAGTGCTGGATCTGGCCCACAGTTATGAGACTGATCTGCTGTCCATCGATGTTCGGGTCGCGGGGCCCTCCAAGCCGCAGGCGCACTGGAAATCGGTGCTCTATGCACTGCTGGAGGCGTCTTGCGATGAGCTGGAACTGTCTCGAGACGACATCGGGGGGTCATTGGCGCCGACAGGTCCGGCGACTTGGGCCCTCGTCATCTTCGACAACGTGCCGGGTGGAGCCGGGCATGTCCTTCGCATTGAGAACCATCTCGAGCGTGTACTGCAGCGGGCACTGAAGAGGGTCACCACCTGCGACTGCGGTGAGGAGACATCCTGCTATGGGTGCCTCAGGAGCTACGGGAACCAACGCGATCACGATGAATTATCCCGCGGTGCTGCGTCCGCATTGCTGTCCGCCATGGTGGGCTGACGTACAAGTCAGTTCAGATTCTCCGCTGGGCGCCAAGCTCCCGGAGCTTGGCTGAGTTCGACGGGCTGGCTCGCTCCACACAAGAACTGACCGCCGCGATATCTGTGCGATATCATCAACATATGTCCACTATTCACGAGTTGCGCGAGGCATCGGGCCTGAGCCAGCGCGATCTCGCGCGGCTGACCAGCATCGCCCAGCCCAACATCGCGGCATACGAGGCGGGCCGACGGCCAACGACGGACACCGTCCTCGAGAGGGTGCGGGCGGTAACGCAACTGCGCCCCTGACTGGCACTGGACGGGCACCGTGACGAGGTGCTGCGGCGCGTGCGCGAGCACAAGGGCCTCGCTGTCCATGTCTTCGGGTCGGTGGCGCGGGGGAGCGACACGGTGGACTCCGACCTTGACCTGCTCGTCGAGTTCGACGAGGACGCGACGCTGTTGGACTTTTCCGCCCTGGAACTCGCCTATGGCGAACTGGTGCATGGTCCAGCCCAGACCGAGGGCTGGATCGAGTTGCAGTTGCACATCGGCCGGGGCGATGATCGTGACCGTCCGTCCGCCTGCCTGCCTCGGCTGTACGACGGAAGGACTCGGCTGCCAGGGGCTCGTCGGTCCGGCTGTACGGCGCGGATTCGGTCGTCGTCAGGGTGAAGACGCCGTCCGAAGCGTTCTCGATGCCCAACCGGCCAGTGCCATCGGTGCAAACCTTCAGCAGGCTCAGGTACGGCACTTCCGCCGGAACGTCGGTGGTGAGAGCCAGACGGGTCCACGGCGCGGCGTCGCACGGCGGGCCGTCCGCGGCGGGGGAGGTCACGCTCGTGCCGCTCCCACTCCCGATCCCGGTTCCACTACCCCGTGCTCGTGCCGCTCCCAGCGCCCAGCCCGCAACCCGAAGCGGTCCCGCTCAGGAGCCCAGCGCCCGCACTGGAGCCGCTCTCCGGACCGCAGCCGGGGAGGGCGGCCACCACCACGGCGATGGGCACGATCAGCGAGCGTGCTCGGCCGCTCCTCATTCGGCCAGTGAGACCCTGTCGCCGCCCAGGCGTGCGGCTTTCGCGGATCGTGTCGCGCTCACGCGCGGCGGCTGCTCGCCCGCACCATCAGCCGCGTCGGCACGACGACCGTCGCCGGCGGTGACTCATCACCGACCAGTCGAGCAAGGATCTGCTGTGCCGCAAGCGAACCCCTCGCCATCGGGTCCTGGTGGATCGCCGTGATCGGCGGATCCACGAGCCCGGCATATTCGATGTCGTCATAGGCCACGAGCGACAACCGCACACCCGAGATCCGCATCGCGTGCAACGCCCCCAGCGTCACCCGGTTGTTGCCGGTCCGCACGGCCGTCGGCGGCTCGGGAAGCTCGCGCCATTCGTGCAGCCAGCGCGCGACGGATTCCGGTCTGTGGGGCCCCATTCCGACCAGTGCCGGCCCGGGCAACCCGAGCGACGAGACCACCCGACGAAGGCCGCCCGCCGCTGCCGCGCCGTCCAGATCCCCGGCGCCGGAAGATGGCCGGGGTCATTCGCGGCCACCATGCTGAGCAGCCGCCGGCACGTCGTACGGATCTCGACGTCAAAGAAGCGCTCGGCGACATGGTCAACCAAGCCGGCCACGCGACATACCCGCTCGTGGATGCTTCAGGCACCGTGGTGAGTTCGAGCGTTTCGTCTGGAAGGGGCTGGGTGTTCAGCGACGATATGGCCTCGGGACTTCCCAGCTCGTCGAGCAGCCGCTGCTCGACCCAGGAACGCTCGCGCCGAGCTCGCGGCAATCTCCTCGAAGGCCGCCGCGAGCTCGGCGCGAGCAGCCACGACCTCGGGGGAGTAGCGCTTGTCGAGGAAGGCTCCCTCGAAGCGGTCCACGACCTCAAGGGTCTCCAGGGTGAGCGTCGGGGACACCTCGCGCTCGGCAGGCGCGTAGCGGATGAACGCTCGGAGCACGGTGGGCACGCGCGCGTACTCATCGGGCTCACCGCTGAGCATCGCCAATAGGGTCTGGTCGAGGGCGATCTCGACCGTCGGGGGGACTCCAGCGAAGCGGGTCACCGGCGCCGATGGCTCGTGCCAACAACGCCAGGACGTGGGCAATCTCGTGCTCGAGGTCGTCGTGCCCGGTCGGGTGCCGCCTCGGACTCGCGAGGAAGTCATGCGCGAGTTCGATCTCCGCCTCTTCAAGGGTCCAGCTCGCGCGATCGAGACCGTGCAGCTCTATATCCGCGACGACGTCACGTCGATGAGCTGGGCGGACAAGGAACTCAAGGCATTCCGTCAGGTGGAGTTGGCGGCGGGGGAGTCGCAGGTCGTCGAGGTCGAGGTGCCTGTCGCTGACTGCA
>Ga0209607_1002427_pt1 | contig 14848 bp, 11 predicted proteins | sample AD_UKC117_MetaG_FD_184413 | JGI IMG/M metagenome (GOLD analysis project Ga0209607, IMG submission 184413) | Active sludge microbial communities of municipal wastewater-treating anaerobic digesters from Hong Kong - AD_UKC117_MetaG (SPAdes)... | ecosystem: Engineered > Bioreactor > Anaerobic >... | reverse complement strand
AAATCGGCGGAAGACGGCCGTCTCACCCGCTTCCGGCCCAACGGCATCCCCCTGGATCGGCCCGGCCACTACATCTACCTGCGCGACGACGACACCGGCGAATACTGGTCCATCTCCTGGCAGCCGGTGGGCAAAGATTTCACCCAGGCCCACTACGAAACCCGCCACGGGCTCTCCTACAGCAAATTCAGCTGCGCCTACCAGGGCATCGCCGCGTCCCAAACCCTTTTCATCCCCCTGGGCGACGACGTGGAATTGTGGGACGTGATCGTGCGCAACGAATCCGGCCGCCCGCGCCGCCTGAGCGTCTTCTCCTACGTCGAGTTCTCCTACGGCCACGTCACCATCGACAACCAGAACTTCCAGATGAGCCTCTACGCCAGCGGCTCCAGCTATCACGACGGCGTCATCGAATACGACTTCTTCTACGAGCCCGACACCTTCCGCTTCATGACGGCCAATTTCACCCCAGACAGCTACGACTGCCTGCGCGACAGCTTCATCGGTCCGTACCGCACGGAGCGCAATCCGCTGGCGGTGGAACGGGGCCAGGGCAGCCGCAGCGCCCAACTGACCGGCAACCACTGCGGCGCGCTGCACAAGCGGCTGGAACTGGCGGCGGGCGAGGAAGCGCGGCTGGTGTTCATGCTGGGCAACGGGCCATTGGCCGAGGCGCGGCGGATTCGGGCGAAGTATGGGGAGGGAACGGCCGTTACCCAAGCCTTCGCCGCCCTCCAATCTTACTGGGCCGCCAAACGCGCCGCCTTCCAATGCCAGACCCCACACGATGGGCTGAACACGATGGTCAACACCTGGAACCTCTACCAGGCCGAAACCTGCGTCACCTGGTCACGTTTCGCTTCCTTCATCGAAGTAGGCGGGCGCACCGGCCTCGGCTTCCGCGACACCGCCCAGGACGTGATGAGCGTGGTCCACAGCAACCCCGCCCGCGTGGAGCAGCGCATCCGCGAACTGCTCAGCGGGCAGGTCAGCGCCGGCTACGGCCTGCACCTGTTCGATCCCGAAGTCTTCAAACCGCGCGAAAAACAGGTCAGCAAAGTCAAACTGCCCACCGTCATCCCCATGCCCGACCCCGCCGACGTGATCCACGGTCTGGAAGACACCTGCGCCGACGACCACCTCTGGCTGGTCGTTTCGATTTGCGAGTTTGTCAAAGAGACGGGCAATCTGGCCTTCTTCGACGAGGTCGTGGGCTTCGCCGACAGCGGCGCGGCCACCGTCTACGAACACCTCAAGCGCGCCCTCGATTTTTCGGCGCAGTACGTGGGGCGCACCGGCATCTGTCAGGGCCTGCGCGCCGATTGGAACGACTGCCTGAATCTGGGCGGCGGTGAGACGAGCATGGTTTCGTTTATGCACCATTGGGCGCTGCAAGCCTTCATCGCCGCCGCCAAAGCCCTCGGCCGGGATGAAGATGCGGCGCAGTACACGGCCGTTGCCGCCACCGTCCAAGAAGCGTGCGAGCGGGAATTGTGGGACGGCCGTTGGTACATTCGCGGCTTCACCAAAGACGGCCTCAAAATTGGCTCCCGCGCCAGCGCCGAGGGCAAACTGTTCCTCAACGCCCAAAGCTGGGCGGTGCTGTCCGGCGTGGCCGCGCCGGAGCGGGCCGCCGCCTGCCTGGATGCCGTCGACGAACACCTCTATTCGCCCTACGGCCTGCACCTGCTCTGGCCCGCCTACACCATCCCCAACGACGACATCGGCTACGTCACGCGCGTCTACCCCGGCGTGAAGGAAAACGCGGCCATTTTCAGCCATCCCAACCCCTGGGCGGTGATTGCCGAGTGCCTGCTGGGCAACGGCCGTCGCGCCATGAAATATTACGACGCCATGCTGCCCTACAATCAAAACGACCAGATCGAAATCCGCGAAGCCGAGCCGTACTCCTACTGCCAGTTCATCATGGGGCGCGACCATACGCGCCACGGCCAGGCGCGCCATCCCTGGCTAACAGGCAGCGGCGGGTGGTTTTATACGGCCGTTACCCGCCACATCCTCGGCATTCAGCTCAGCTTCGACGGCCTGGTCGTCGATCCCTGCATCCCCGCCGACTGGCCCGGCTTCACCGTGCAGCGCCAATGGCGCGGGGCCACCTTCCACATCACCGTGCAAAACCCGGCCGGCGTGGAGAAAGGCGTGCAGTCGGTCACATTAAACGGCGAACCTGTTCACGGCCCCATCCTCCCCCAACCCACCGGCAGCGTACACGAGGTGCTGGTGGTGATGGGTTGAGGGAGATTGGAGACTGGAGACTAAAGATTGGAGATTGTCCATTCCTTTGCGTCTCTGCTCCTTTGCGCCTCTGCGTTAAATTCCTCGGAGACCCCTATGTCCACATCTGACCTAAAAATCATCATCCTGGCAGCGGGCGGCAAGACGATTGGCGAGCCGCCGGAGCCAATGGTGCTGCAAACGCTGGGCGAGCAGCGCATTCTGGAGTACGTGGTGGACAAAGCGCGCCGGCTGGCCGCGCCGGAAGACATCCTCATCGTGGTCGGGCGGCACAAAGAGGCGGTGATGGCCCAGCTCGGTCCAGATTATCGGTACGTGGTGCAAGATGAGCCATTGGGCACAGGGCACGCGGTCCTGCAGACACGGCCGTTTCTCGCCAACTTTAGCGGCACCCTGCTCATTTTGTACGGCGACACGCCGCTCTTCCGGCGAGCTTCCATGCGCGGGCTGCTCAACCGCCACCGGCTGAAGGGGGCGCACCTGACGATGTTAACGGCCGTGACGAATCATGATTATGCATACGGCCGTATCATCCGCGACGGCAGCGGCCGGATCATCGACATCGTCGAAGCCCGCGAAGCCCCGCCCGACGTGCTGGACATCCGCGAACTAAACGTCGGCGCTTACGCCGTCGGCGCGCCGACCATCTTCCCCGCCCTGGCCGCCCTCACCCCCTCTCCCGCCGACGGCGAATACCGCCTCACCGACTGCGTCTACCAGCTCATCCGCTCCGGCCTGCGCGTGGACAGCTACCAGATTTACGACGAAGACGAAATCCAGGGCATCAACACCCCCGCCGACCTGGAGCAGGCCGCCTTCATCCTGCAAAAGCGCCTCTTCCGCCCCCGCCGCCAAGAAGAAGAAAACCGCGTCGCTTTCGGCACCGGCGGCTGGCGCGCCGTCATTGGCGAAGGTTTTACCCTGCACAACGTGCGCCGCCTCTGCCAGGCACTGGCCAACGAGATCACACGGCGCGGCCTGGAAAAACGCGGCGTCGTCATCGGCTACGACCGGCGCTTCCTCTCCGAGCAGGCGGGCGAAGCGGCCGCCGAAGTGTTCGCCGGCAACAACATCCACGCCATCCTGCTCAGCGAAGACGCGCCCACGCCCCTCATCACCTACGCCACCGACCTGCTCAATTCGGCCTACGGCTTGGCCTTCACCGCCAGCCACAACCCGCCGGAGTGGAACGGTCTGAAAGTCTTCCACGGTGATGGCTCGCTGCTGTTGGACGGCGAAACGCGGCAAATCGAAGACGAAACCAACGCCCTCAGCCTGGAGAACGTGGTCAAGCTGCCGCTGGATGTGGCCCTGGCCGCCGGCATCGTGCAGCGACGCGATTTCACCAACGAGTACGTGGACGCGGTGGAAAAATTCATCGACCTGGAGGCGATACGCGCCGCCGGGCTGAAAGTGATTGTGGACCCCATGTACGGCGTGGGACAGCTCACGCTGGGCATCATCCTGACCGAAGCGCGCTGCCGCGTTACCTTCATCCACGAGCGGCGCAATCCGCTGTTTGGCGGCCGTTCGCCCGCGCCAGATTTGGAAGCGCTGCGCCTGCTCAGCACCCACGTCGTCGAGGATGGCTACGATTTGGGCCTCGCCACCGACGGCGACGCCGACCGCATCGCCATCGTCGACGAGCAGGGACAGTACGTGACGACCAACGACATATTGCTGCTGCTGTATTACTACCTGCACAAGGTGCGCGGCGAGCGGGGCGGCGTGGTGCGCAATCTGGCCACCACCCATCTGCTGGACCGGCTGGCGGCCCATTTCGGCGAAACAAGCCATGAAGTGCCGGTGGGCTTCAAGCACATCGCCGCCGCCATGGTCGAACACGACGCCCTGCTGGGCGGCGAATCGAGCGGCGGGCTGACGATTCGCGGCCACATTTTGGGCAAGGACGGCATCTTTGCCGCCGCGCTGATCATCGAAATGCTGGCAAAAACAGGCCAGACCATCTCCGAACTGCGGCGCACGGTTTACGGCCTCACGGGGGCGCTCTACAGCCTGGAGGATAACGTACCGGCCACGCCGGAGATGCGGGTGTTGGTGCCACGGCGGGTGGGGGAAACGGCCGTTACCCACATCGCCGGGCACAAAGTGGAGCGCATCTCCCACATGGACGGCATCAAATTTTACCTGGAGAATGACAACTGGCTGCTGCTGCGCTTTTCGGGCACGGAGCCGGTGCTGCGCCTGTTCGCGGAGGCAGATTCGCCGGAGAAGGCGCGGGAATTGTTGGATTATTTGAAGGGGTTTTTAGGGACTGGAGACTAGAGACTGGAGATTGGGGGGGAAATGTCTGGCGGGTTAGAGAGTGTAGGGAAGACGTATCCCTTCCCAGTCTGGATGAAAGTCTTTGGTATTGCGAGTTACCAATACGGCATCATTCGTCCGGGCTGTGGCTAGGATAACTGCATCCGGCAGGCGAATGCGTTGTGTCCGCCGAATTTTTACGGCACTTTCAGCGACAGTCAGGTCAAGCGGAACAATCTCAAAGTAGAGGTTCATAAACTCACGTAAGGCCGTATCATCCTCCCCTGCGCCGATCAGAACTTCCATCCACGTGATTCGACTGATTAGAACGCGTTCATAACGGCCGTATTCCACATCCGCCGCTTCTACCCCATTCAATGCATCAATCACAATATTGGTATCAAAGACGGCGATCATTCCTGCCCCCATTCCGCGCGCAAGTCTTGCTGAAAAGCAACCGCATCAAGGTGACGGCTTTGCCACAATCCAAATGCCGGATGCGTTTTTAACGAACGGGGAGACTTTTTTGCCGAATGCTGCCCCCGTTGCCGCAAGAAGATGATGAAATCCAGTACCTCGTTTTGCTTATCAGGAGGCAATTCATTGAGTTGTTTCTCGATTTCTGTTAGAAGAGACATAGCGCCCTCGTCACAATCAGTTAAGTGTATTATCTGCTCATCCATTATAAACCAACTTTCGACTTTGCCGGCAATGGACCTTTTGATAGTCTGAGGGAGAAATTTCCTCGGCTGGTTCTGATGATTTATTCGGCCAACTTGCCCTTCAACCGCGCCAGGCGGTGTTCCAGTTCGGGTTGGACGATTTGGGCGCGGGCGGGTGACCAGCTCTGGCAGAGGGCAATCGCCTGTTCGGTCCAGCGCACGGCCGTTTCCACATCCCCTTCTTGCCATTCATAGTGCATCGCCAGTTCTACGTGGGCGGAGATGTCGTCGAAGGTGGTGGCGGCGATTTGCTGCCAGCAGGGCACGGCTTCGGCACGACGGCCGTGTTTTTTCAGCAGCCCGCCCAATTCGTACAAGGTGCGATGGTACAAATCGAGCGACAAATCCCCGGCCAACGCCCAGCGCAGCGTTTGTTCGGCAGCGGCGGTCTGGCCGAGGGCGGCCTGCCAGCGGCCCAGGCTGTAGAGGTCGATGGGGTGATCGGTCACTTCGGGCCGGGCGAATTGGCGCACGACCCGGCTGGTCAGCGTGACCATCGACACCATGTCGATCTGGTTGTGGTAAAAGACGCGGCGCAGCTCGCGGGCGTCGCCGCTGCGCAGGTAGTTGTTGTAGAGCGTGGGAATGAGCCAGCCGGGCACGTCGTCCTGCGTGCGCCGCAAACCCAGCAAGGATTGCTCCAGACTGCCTAAGGCACAGGATTCGAGCCGCTGCCGCCACAAGCGGCGCGACGGCGGCAGGAGGTCGATATGCGGTTTCTGGCGCAAATCGGTGGGCATGCGGTTCATCAAGTAGCGGGTGTCGAGGAGAGGGACGTCGAAGGAACGGCCGTTAAACGTAATCAACCCCGCTTTGCCCGCCAGCAGCTCATCCAACAGGAGCAGCATGGCCGGTTCGTCGCCGTGGTCGCGCAAAAAATATTGGCGCACCACAAACACGTCGCCGGCCGGCCCGGTCTCAAAAAAAGCCGCGCCGACCATAAAAGCCAGTGTGGCGGCTCCGGCCAGACCGGTCGTTTCGGTGTCGATGAAAAGGAAATCACGAAAGTTTAGGTCGGCGAGACGCGGGTCGTTGGTGAAAACGGCCGTGTCCGCCGGCGATAAATCCAGCAAATCACGCAGGGTGTCCTGCCCATGCCGGTAGCTGAGTGGGTAGACCTTGTCCAGGACGTAGCAGGACCCTTCGGCCGTTTCGTCGCGGTGGATGCCGGGGATGAGCGCGTCGATGGGTTGGGGCGGATCAAAGCCTTCTTCGTAGAAGTCGGCGGGCGATTCCAGGGCAGACGGCCGTGCCGCCGGCGGCGTCTTGGGCGGCGCGGGTTTCAGGTTCCGCGCGCCCTTCGTCACGCCCAGCCGGCGCAGTCTGGCTTGAAAATTCTCGTCCATATGTTCTGATTGTAAGGATGTTGCGGGTGAATGGCAACTAATAACCGGCTAAATTCGCCGCGAAATTGGTTGATTTTAAGCTATACTTCCAGCGCAAAGTGACTTATGAAAATTTATCTCGCCCGACACGGGCAATCACGCTGGCAAATCGAACGGACAGATGGGGACTGGAACAGCCCGCTGACGCCGTTAGGCCATGAACAGGCGCAAAAGCTGGCCGGCTGGCTGGCCAATGGGCATCAGGTCGACCCGGAAACGCGGGTGGAGGTGGGGGCTGTGTACAGCAGTCCCTTGCAGCGGGCGCAGGAAACGGCCGTGTACACCGCCAGCGCCCTCCAACTCCCCATCCACACCGACGAAAATCTGGCTGAGGCCACCTTTCTTGTTTCCGACCATCTGCCCAGTCTGCCTGCGCCCATGCACCGGCCGCAGCCATTCCAGCCGTCGGCCACGTATTCGGCCCTACAAGCTCAGGCCCAGGCGGCGTTGGCGGCCCTGGTGGCCGGCGCGGAAACACACGGCGACGCGGCGCTGGCATTTTCACATGGCGGGCTTATTTCCACGCTGCTGCGGCAAGCCATCGGCAGCGAGACCGTCTCATTCTGGATTTACAATACCAGCCTAAACCTGATCGAATGGAAACGGGGGCGCTGGCACTTGATTCACCTGAATTTATGGGATCACCTTCGCCCAGAACTGCGTACTTTTTAGGACTGCTTATGATTCTTATCCTGGGGATGTTTTTAATTTTTGGTCTGGTCATTGCGGCGAACCTGGTCACGACGGCCAATAAACCGGGGCTAAACCTGGCATTCGACCTGCTGCTGGTACTGTTTAATGTGCCGGTCTTGCTGGTGGGGCTGCTGCTGCTGGCTTTTTCGACGGGTCAACTGTCGGCCATCATGCAGATGAACAATATGCCGGCGCTTAACTGGCCGGCCGCCGGCTGGTCCTTGATCGGCATGGGTGTTTGGGGAATGATCGCCGGGCTGCGGCCGGTGCGCCGCGGGCTGAGCCGTCTGCTGCCCTTACAGGCCGATTCGCCCATGCACGCCCTGGCGCTGGTGCTGAGTGGGTATCTGGTTGGGAATACGGTGTTTTCGTTAACACAAGGCGGGTTGGAAGAACTGGCGGCTACGGCCGTTTCCGCATCCATCATCGACATTTTATTCATGCAAGCCCTGTTCATCGGCGTGGCCCTGTTGGGCGTCGGCATCTATTTGCGCCGCAGCCCGGCAGACGCCGGGCAGCGCCTCGGATTGGTCCGGCCAACACTACAGCAGCTCCTCACCGGCATAGGCTGGATTATCATCCTGGTGGTTCTCCAGGCTCTGGGTGGGGCGCTTTGGACGCTGATCGACAGTTCCCAGGCGCAATTAGTGGAAAACATCAGCGGCGCCCTATTGGGGAACATTGATACGTTTGGTGAGTGGCTGCTGCTGGCCATGGCCACCGGGCTGGGGGAAGAGCTGCTGTTTCGCGGCGCGCTGCAGCCGGTATTTGGGCTGGGCTTCACGTCTTTGTTGTTTGCCTTCGCCCATGTCCAGTATGGCTTCACGCCGGTGACCCTGGTGGTGTTTGTGATTGGCATCGTGCTGGGATTGATCCGGCGCAAACATGGCACGGCCGTCTCTATTTTTGTCCATTCCGGCTACAATTTCGCTCTGGGCATGATCAGCTTGTTGGCCGTGCAATACGCAGCCACAGTGCGTTAAGAAGGTTCAGGCAAAATTGGCACGGCGTCACTGTTTTTGTTATAATGCCGCCGCATTCGGGGCATGGCGCAGCTTGGTAGCGCGCTTCAATGGGGTTGAAGAGGTCGTGGGTTCGAATCCCGCTGCCCCGACTGACTGGATTTAGAAAAACGCCGCGTTCATCAGCGCGGCGTTTTCTGTTTCCAGGCCAACCGGGCAGCCGCAAACCAGGCGCCAAATCGACGCGCCGCTCATAGGTAAAGGAGTCTGCATGATGACAAACACAGAAAAAGCAAGCAGCGCCAACGACAGGGTCGCCCACTTACAGCGGCGCATCGCCCTGATTTTTGCCATTTTAGGCATACTGCTCTGCACCATTTCCCTGGGAGCCGAGCTGTTGGGATTGGAATTTACGCCTGGCTTTGGCGCCGTGCAAATGCTGCAGCTCCTGCTGGGCATCACCTGCCTGACGGTGGCCGGCTTTCTTTATCTACGCACGCTGCACAGCGCCGACGCGCCGCGCTCCCTGCAAGCAGACATCGGCGTGCGGCTGGCGGCTACCGGCCTGGTTTTCATTTATGTGACGGGTTTTGCGGACTTAATTGGGATTGGCACGCACGTTCATCCGAATTTTGCCCGGCCGTTTGTCGGGCCTTTGCAGCTAGGCGGCATATTTCTGGGCACGCTATCCATTGCCGTGGGCCTATACCTCTACCACACCAGCCGCCGGCTGCGCGGCACGTCGTCGATGGAATTTCTGATGAACGGCAAAGCCGATAAAACGAACCCGGAAGAAGCCGGACGCCCCGGCTAACGAACCAACGTTAACTGAAATGGCTGATTCAGCACCGTAAAAATGAAGCTGTCGGCGGGCGGGCGCTGGTAGGTCACAAAAAATTGCAGCGTCTGGCCCGGGGGAATGGTCCAGGGGAAAGCGGGGTTGGTGGAGAGCAGCAAATATTGAGCGCCTTCGGCTGTGCGCAAGGAAAGATCGGATTCCGTCACAATGACCGGCTGTTCACCCAAATTGGTGATTTGCCCTTCCAGGTTGAGCGAAATCTGGTCCGGAGAAATCACAGCGTCGATGAGGGCGATGCTGGTTTGGCTTGCGGCGTTGCTGCCGCCGGCGTAGGGGATGACCACCTGAATTTGCGCGCCGCTGTTGCTGTCGACAACCACCCACTGCACCGTAGCGCTGTTTAAACCGGCGGGCACCTGATAACCGGCGGTGGCCTGAATGGATTGGCCAGCGTTTAGGAAGCCGCTTAAGTTCGGGAAGTTGCCCAACTGGCTGGCGACCGGGCTGAGCGCGTATTGATTGCCCAGGTCATCGGTGAGCATCAGGCGAAGGCGGGATGTGTCTACGGCCGTTAGGCCCACATTTTGTATCTGGTAATCGATGCGGAAGAAAGCAAACCCGGCCGGCGCTTCAGGCCGGCTGGGGTCATAGGCGGTGCCGGTTACGGTGATTTGCACGTCGCCCAACTGCACCGGCTCGCCTAACTCTACCGTATTGGCCTGAATATTGCCGGCGGTATCAGAGACGACGTAACGGCCGTTGACCACCAACCGGTTCTCATTCCCATTCCCCACCAGCACAATCGTCGTTCCCGGCGCCTGCTGCGTGTAAATATCCCGATTATTCGGCGCCACTTCCTCCCGGCTGTTAAAAGAAAAGGTGTAAGTCAACCCGTTCTGGGTCACCATCTCAATCTCGTCGCCGACTTCCATCTGCTCCAACAGCGTTCTCATGGCATTCGTGTCGGGCAAGCCAAACACATAGTTCACAATCGTGCCATACACCCAGGCGGCCGTACCTTCTTCAATTTCCGGCGACCAGATGCCATCAGCCCCAATCACCTGCGGCTGCACCGAAAAAGACTGCCCCTGCAAAGACAGCGTGGCCGGCATGTCCAGCGTGACCGAAATGGTCTCCGACGGGCTGACGCCTACAACCAACGGATCCTGGTTAACCACAGAGGAACTCGACGTAGTTGGAAACGGCGTTGGCGCCCCACCGCTAAACAAACTGTTGCCTTGCAAAAACGACAGCAGCATCAAGACCGCAATCATGCAGAGAGCAATCACCCCCAGCACCACAATCCCAACAAAAACTGCCAACCAACGATTGGCAGTTACCCAGCCCATCAGGGATCCAACTCGCGAGTTTTCCTGCTCGGTTTCCTCTGGCTCTAGCTCTGGCGTCATAGATTTAGTCCTGGCGGCTGCTTGGTCTCATCAATTTGAGCCACTCTACGGGATTCCTGCCGGTAATGGCTGTGGTGCAACCCGGATGAGGATATTCGACTCATCACCAACCACTACCTGGCTGTAATTCAAGAAGGGCACAACCACCCGCAAGGCCCCCGATGCCACGATCGAATCGAATCGTATCATACCTGCCTCATTGGTATAACCAAAGGCTAACAGTTGACCTGTGCTGTTGTCATACAGCGCCACGGCCGCGTCCACAATCCCTTCCGTTAATTCCGGCGTAAAACTGTTATTGCTGTCATAGTACAGAGTCACGTTCACAACCACGATTCGCTGCCCGCCAGACGAAGGCGTGGCGGTGGGCAGCGGCTGAATTTGCACAGATGGCGGCGGCGCAGGCGTTAACGTCTGAAAAATGGAGGTGAAATCAATGGGCGTTACGGTCGGGAATGGCGTCCCGCCAAATGGGGTTGGTGTGGCGGCGGACGGTCCGCCTGTGCCCGTGCCGGGTGAAACCGGCGCGGGGATAGAAGTCGCCGTGGCCGTTGGCGTCGGGGTAACGACTTCCTCAATGCACAGCAAATCATACGTGTGCAAGGGCGATTCGTCGTAAGGGGGCGGATTCACCGGCCCCACTTCGATGGTCAGATATCCGGTATAAGGCGCACGAATGCTTAGCTTACTGCCCCGGTCTCCTGGCGCTTTGTCATCATTGCCCAGGTTTGGATAAAAATCATTGCCATTCTGATCTAAAAAGATCATGTTCGTGTCAGCATAAGGCGAAAGGTTCAAGGTCTCGCAGGTGTATTCAAGGCCCGCCTTCATCCAAAGGCGGAAAATATCGGTATCCTGCGAACTACCCAGCGTGGGCACAAAACTCAGGTTGTAGACCAGGCCGACGCCGATCGTGCAGGCGTATTCGAGCAAGCTGTTGAATTCGCAGTCATCGGCTCCAGCGATGGGGGTTTGTGACGGCGTCGCCGTGGGTTGGGCAATCTCTTGAACTAAAAAGCAGTAGGTTTTATTCGTCGGGTCGGAAGGGTCTTTATTTTCGATGTAGGCGAAGTAAAAGCCCTCGCTGGAAGCGGTGAATTCCACCTGTGAGCGTCTGGTGGTCACGTCGATATCGTCGTTGCTGCCAATCACACTGCCTTGTGGATTGTAAATCCGCAAATAGGTGTCGATGCCCGTGACCAGATCGGTTGTTTGCGCCCGATAGCGGGAGCCGGCTTTAGCGTAAAACCGGAAATAATCCACGTCACCGACTGGCCAAAATGTCGCGTTACACGCCGAGACCCCCACGCCCACCGCGCGCGCCTCGCTGAGGCTGTTGTTCGGTTCATAGGCATCTAGCAAAATAACGCCGCCGGGAGTCGCGGTGGGGGCAGCCGGCAAGTCGTTGTCGATGATGTTGATTTGCATGCGGAAGGGGTTGCCCAGGGTCGCATTGACCGGGTTGAGCAGTTCGATGTAGAAGAACTCGATGGGCTCGTCGACATTGTCGTCGATGAGGGTGATGGAGATAGTTCTGGTGGCCACGTTGGTGGGAAATTCCAGCACGCCGCTGACATTGGTGTAATCGCCGCCATTCCCGGTGGCCGTGCCGGCGAAGGAGTTGTAGTTAACGCGGACGGTTTCGGTAGCAGTAATGAGATCTCGGGCGACGACAACCTGCACGATGCCGGCGTTTTCTTCAAAGTCTACGGAGGCGGAGTTAAAAAATACCTTGGGTAAGGTTTGGGCAGAAGCCGTGTGGGTTGAGGTTGCTGATAATTGGATCACGAGCAAGACTGTCAGGAACAGCACAGTCAGTCCACCAGTCATGAGAACCCGATTGACACGACGCCATTGGGATCGATCCATAAATACCTCACATTAAGATGATGGAAATTATAAGTAGTGTGTAGACCATTAGCAAGTTTACCGGAAAATAAAAAAAGCGCCCTTAATCAGAGCGCTTAAAGGATACGGCCGTTCGCTTTCAAACAAAGTGACGCTTAGTTTTTAGGAATTGGGTTTTCCAGCACCTCATCAACCAGACCATATTCTTTGGCTTGCTGCGGCGTCATGTACAGGTCGCGGTCGGTGTCCTCGGCGATTTTTTCTACCGTTTGCCCGGTGTGGCGGCTGAGGATGCTGTTCAGGGTGGTACGCAAGCGTAAAATCTCTTGCGCCTGAATGGCAATGTCCGACGCCTGACCCTGCGCGCCGCCTAACGGCTGGTGCATGTGGATGGTGGCATTGGGCAGGGCATAACGCATCCCCTTGGTTCCGGCCGTCAACAAAATCGTGCCAAAGCTGGCGGTGAACCCCACAGCGACGGTGGAAACAGGGCACTCCACCTGCTGCATGGTGTCATAAATCGCCATGCCAGAATAGACCTGGCCGCCGGGGCTGTTGATGTACATGCGAATCGGCTTCGTTGGATCTTCACGCGCCAGGTATAACAATTGGGCTACCGTCAGGTTGGCGATCTGATCGTTGATGGGCGTGCCCAGGATGATGATGCGCTCTTTGAGCAGCAACGAAAAGATGTCAAACGCGCGTTCCCCACGCCCGGTTGTTTCAATGACCATAGGAACCAGTGAGGTTGGTATGTTCATGTTCACGTTTTCACGATCTCCTTCACTTGGCATCCGTTTCTCCAATCAGGCGCGATGGAAAAATGATGCTGGGACGATAATAGAATTTCCCCGAAGTCTACCCGCATTGTATAAGATTTGCGTTATTCTTCTTCGTCGACATCTGCCGCGTCATCAATTTCTAAGGATGCCAGGTCGGGGGCGTTGCCGGCGAGGATGTCTCTCATGCGTTCGTAGGCTTTGTCCATCAGCACTTCGCTGCTGATCATCTCAAACGCATAGCCGCTTTGGAAATATTGGCGCATGCTGTCGCGCAGTTCGTCGTTGTCGCCAAAATCTTCCAGGCGCGCGTCGATTTTTTCGTCGACATCTTCGGCCTTGACGGTTAGTTTTTCGTCGAAGATGAACTGGCGCAGGGCTAGCTGCCGCTGCAGGCGTTCGACGGCCGTGTCCTCAAACTCATGGCGGATGGAATGCTCATCCATCCCCTGAATGCGCAGGTAATCCTCCCACTCCCAACCGGAGCGGGTGATCTGGCTTTTCAGAGAATCGACCATGGTGTCGATTTCCATCTCCACGGCCGCCGGCGGATAAACGATCTCTGCGTCGGCCAGAAGGTCGTCGATCATCCGTTCGATGAGCTCGTTTTTGGCGTCGGCTTCGGCCTGGTTTTGCAGATTGTCGCGCACGGAGGCGCGCAGTTCGTCGATGGTTTCGTAATCGCCTTCTTGTTTGGCCAGGTCGTCGTCCAGTTCCGGCAGAATGCGGCTTTTCACTTCAAGGAGTGTCACGTCGAATGAGGCTTCCCGCCCGGCCAGTTCTTCATCGTCAAAATCTTCCGGGAAGGCAAAGGTGAACGCTTTCTGGTCGCCGGCCGACAGGCCTACGATTTGCTCCACAAACGGCGTGCCGGGGAAGAGCACGTCGGCATCCATGAGCAGCTCGGTTTGTTCTTCGTCGAAGAGGATTTCTTCTTGGTCGGAGGATTCGGTAACGGCCGTTTCCTCTCCATCCGCCTCTTCCCCCTCGGCTTCCTCGTCGGCCGCCCGGGGCAGCAGGATGCCTTTACCCGACAATGTCACCAGGTCGCCCAGGGCCGCCGGGCGCTCCGCCGGCTCGACCACCTGATGGCGTTCCTGAATCTTCTGCAAAGCGTCGGCTACCGCCTCATCGGTCACTTCTGGCTCCGTCACTTCGCGGCGCAGTTCCCGGTAAGCGCCTAAAGTCACCGTGGGGGCCAGGGGGACTGTGAATTTATAAACCAGCGGATTTTGCTCCACCTCGTCCAGGCTGGGCTGCGCGTAGAGCTCGATGCCGCTTTGGGCCAGAGCTTCCTCAAAAACCGACTGGACCATGTCCTCGATGGCCTCGGCGCGCAGCGTCTCTTCGCCCACGCGGCGCAAAATCACCTGGTAGGGCGCTTTCCCTTTGCGAAAACCAGGGATATAGGCATCTCTGGCCAGTTTGCGCGCCGTATTGCGCATGGCCTTTTGCACGCGCTCTTCAGCAACTTCTACCGTCACGGCCATTTGCCGTTGATCATTTTCTTCCGTATGAATCGTCAGGGTCACAGGTGTACCTCACTCCAAAAGTTTCGTTTGAACAAAAAAAACGCGTTGCCTGAGCAACGCTGCATGTTTGTAATGGGGATGGAGGGACTCGAACCCACACGCCTTGCGGCACATGATTCTAAGTCATGCGCGTCTGCCAGTTCCGCCACATCCCCGGCGAACGGTGATTATACCACTGGTAAACGCTTTGCCAAACAA
>Ga0209607_1002420_pt1 | contig 14860 bp, 14 predicted proteins | sample AD_UKC117_MetaG_FD_184413 | JGI IMG/M metagenome (GOLD analysis project Ga0209607, IMG submission 184413) | Active sludge microbial communities of municipal wastewater-treating anaerobic digesters from Hong Kong - AD_UKC117_MetaG (SPAdes)... | ecosystem: Engineered > Bioreactor > Anaerobic >... | reverse complement strand
CGGAATCCTCGGAGGACAAGGGCGCCCAGGCCTGCGCCGCGGCGCTGTCGACCGCCCTGACGTTGCGCCATCTTCGTCGGGCATGACGCCTTCGGACGGTTCCTGGGACGCCGTTTTCAAACCCCGGATGATGTCGCGGGCCGCCATTGCTGTGGCCGCGGTGATCGCGGTTGCCGGGATCACCGTCGCGGTGTTCAACGACAAGTCTTCGGGCGCCATCCTGCGCACCGCCGATCAGGTCGCCATGGCGGGTCTTGCATTGCTGCTGGCCGGGTCGGTGCTGCTGCTCACCCGGCCCCGGTGCAAGGTCGGCCCGGCCGGTCTGGCAGTGCGCAATCTGCTGGAATACCGGCTCATCCCGTGGAGCGACGTCGTCGACGTGTCGTTCCCCCCCGGGCGGCGTTGGGCGCGGATCGACCTGGCGGCCAACGAGTACGTTCCGGTGGTGGCCATTCAGTTGGTCGACCGCGAGGACGCGGTCGCGGCGATGGACACCGTGCGCGAGGCGATGGCGCGCTACTGTCCGTCACCCGGCTGATCGGCCGGTCCGAAATTTGTCGGTGCCCGGTGTGATGCTGGTCTCATGTCGGCGACGGAAACCTCACAGGGCGTGACCCCAGAGGGCAGTGTGGCGCTTCCGAAGGAGCGTTTGGCGGCCCTGTTCGAGGAGTTGTCGGAGCTGACCGGTCAGCGCAACGCGATCGACGGGCGCATCGTCGACCTCGTGGCCGAGATCGACCGCGATGAGCTCTGGGGTGACACCGGGGCGCGCTCGGTGGCGGCATTGGTGGCCTGGAAGACCGGCTCCTCCCGCAGTAATGCTGAGGCGATCGCGACGGTGGCCCACCGGTCGGAGTCCTTTCCCCGCTGTGTCCAGGGGATGCGGGAGGGCCGGTTATCGCTGGATCAGATCGGGGTGATCGCTTCGCGGGCCGGCGAGGGATCTGACGAGCATTACGCCGAGTTGGCCGGCGTGGCAACGGTCAGTCAGCTGCGGACGGCGATCAAGTTGGAACCGCGGCCCGAACCGGATCCCGCGCCGGACCCACGCCCGGCGATCAGCAAGACCTCCGATGCCGATTTCGACCACTGGCGGATCAGGTTGGGCCACGCCGACTCGGCGAAGTTCGAGGCGGCGCTGCAGTCCCATCGCGAGGCGCTCATCGCGGAGTGGAAAAGCGACCGGAACGGAAGCGGGCCAACGCCCGATGAGGGAACTTCCGGCCGGCATACCCCAATGCCGACCTCCCTCGATGCGTTCCTTCGCCTCGTGACGACCGGGTGGGACGCCGAGGCGCAGCGTCGGCCGCACGGGCAGCACACCACGGTGGTGGTGCACGTGGACGTGGACCAGAAGGTGGGTTCGCTGCATCTCGGCCCGCTGCTACCTGAGTCCGAGCGGCAGTATCTGAGCTGTGACGCCACCTGCCAGGTGTGGTTCGAGCGTGCCGGTGAGGTCATCGGCTCCGGCCGGTCGACCCGCACGATCAGCCGACGGCTGCGCCGGGCGCTCGAACACCGAAACCCCACCTGCGCGGTTCCCGGGTGCGGGGCCACCCGGGGTCTGCACGCCCACCACATCCGGCACTGGGAAGACGGCGGTGTCACCGATCTGAACAACCTGGTTCTCGTGTGTCCCTTCCACCACCGCCTTCACCATAGGGGCGGCATCACCATCACCGGGCCGGCCGACAAGCTGGTCGTGACCGACAGCGACGGCCGGCGTCTGCATCCCGGTTCGCTGGCCCGACCACCGAGCGGCCCGCCTCCCGCCGTCCCGCCCTGTCCGGGGCCGACGGGCGAGCGGGCCGACTGGTGGTGGTACGAACCGTTTCAGCCGCAGTCGCCGCCCTCGGTCAACTAGCCGCGTACGACGTCGACCACGGTGGTCTCGCCGACCCCGGCGTGACTAGCCTTGGAACCGTGCCCGATCCCGCCACGTACCGACCGGCGCCCGGGTCCATCCCCGTCGAGCCCGGGGTCTACCGCTTCTCCGATCCGCATGGTCGGGTCATCTACGTGGGCAAAGCCAAGAGCCTGCGTTCCCGCCTGACGTCCTACTTCGCCGACATCGCCGGGCTGCACCCCCGCACCCGGCAGATGGTCACCACCGCGGCCAAGGTCGAGTGGACCGTGGTGACCACCGAGGTGGAAGCCCTGCAACTCGAATACAACTGGATCAAGGAGTTCGACCCGCGGTTCAACGTCCGCTATCGCGACGACAAGTCCTATCCGGTGCTGGCCGTCACCCTCAACGAGGAATACCCCCGGCTGATGGTCTACCGGGGACCGCGCCGCAAGGGGGTCCGCTACTTCGGCCCCTACTCCCACGCCTGGGCCATCCGCGAGACCCTCGACCTGCTCACCCGGGTGTTCCCGGCCCGAACCTGCTCTGCCGGAGTGTTCAAGCGGCACAGTCAGATCGAGCGGCCGTGCCTACTCGGCTACATCGACAAATGCTCGGCCCCGTGCGTCGGCCGGGTCAGCGCCGAGGAGCACCGCCGCATCGTGGCGAACTTCTGCGACTTCCTGTCCGGTCGGACCGACCGTTTCGCCCGCGACCTGGAACGTCAGATGAATTCCGCCGCTGAGCAACTCGACTTCGAGCGCGCCGCCCGGTTGCGTGACGATCTCGGTGCCCTCAAGCGGGCTCTTGAGAAGCAGGCGGTGGTGCTCGGCGACGGCACCGACGCCGATGTGGTGGCCTTCGCCGGCGACGACCTCGAGGCCGCCGTGCAGGTCTTCCACGTCCGGGGCGGTCGGGTCCGGGGCCAACGCGGCTGGGTCGTGGAAAAGCCTTCTGAACCCGGTGAGTCGGCCGACGGCGCGCTGGTGGAACAGTTCCTGACCCAGTTCTACGGCGAGCAGGCGGAACTGAACGGCGCCGCCGACGAAGCCGTCAACCCGGTGCCGCGGGAGGTCCTCGTCCCGTGCCTGCCACCCGACGTCGACGAACTGTCCGAGTGGCTGTCCGGGTTGCGCGGTTCCCGGGTGGTGGTGCGGGTACCGCAGCGCGGTGACAAACGGGCCCTGGCCGAAACCGTCCATCGCAATGCCGAGGAGGCCCTGGCTCAGCACAAGCTGCGGCGGGCCGGTGACTTCACCGCGAGATCGGCTGCGCTGCAGAACATCCAGGAGTCCCTCGGGCTCGCCGAGGCCCCACTGCGCATCGAATGCGTCGACATCAGCCATGTCCAGGGCACCGATGTCGTGGGCTCGCTGGTGGTGTTCGAGGACGGCCTGCCGCGCAAATCGGACTACCGGCACTTCGGCATCCGGGAGGCGGCTGGCGAAGGGCATTCCGACGATGTCGCCTCCATTGCGGAGGTGACCCGACGGCGTTTCCTGCGCCACGTCCGCGACAGCGCCCAGCCCGATAGTGTCCAGCGCGACAGCGCCCAGCCCGATAGTGTCCAGCCCGAAGGCGATGCCGCGGCCGGCGCCCGACCGCGCCGTTTCGCCTACCCGCCCAACCTCTATGTCGTGGACGGGGGCGCCCCTCAGGTGAACGCAGCCAGGTCCGTGCTCGACGAACTCGGTGTCACCGACGTCGCCGTGGTCGGCTTGGCTAAGCGGCTGGAGGAGGTGTGGGTGCCGGGCGAACCCGACCCGGTGATCCTGCCGCGCAACAGTGAAGGGCTGTACCTGCTGCAGCGGGTGCGCGACGAGGCCCACCGTTTCGCCATCGCCCATCACCGCAGCAAGCGCTCCAAGCGGATGACCGCCTCGGCGCTGGATAGCGTCCGGGGGCTCGGCGAGACCCGGCGCAAGGCCCTGGTCACCCACTTCGGCTCCCTGGCCCGCATCCGGCAGGCCAGCGTCGAGGAGATCACCGCCGTCCCGGGAATCGGGACAGCGACCGCCGAGGCGGTACTGGACGCCCTCGGGTGCCGAACCGATCGGGCCGGTTCGCGTGCACCCGATGACAAGGTGGGTGATGATGCAGTGCAGACGCCCATGACAGATCTCTCATCGCAGAACCCAGCGCAACGGTCGGATACAGCGCAATGACAGAACCCGGCGCAATGACAGAACCCGGTGCACTCGGCGAGGACCCGGCCGGGCAGGGTCTCGGCGCGGCCTCGGATATCGAGGTGGTGCTCGTGACCGGGCTGTCCGGTGCCGGCCGTGGCACCGCCGCCAAGGTTCTCGAGGACCTCGGCTGGTACGTCGCCGACAACCTCCCGCCGGAACTGATCGCCCGGATGGTCGACCTGGGACTGGCGGCCGGGTCGCGGATCACGCAGTTGGCGGTCGTGATGGACGTCCGATCCCGCGGATTCACCGGCGACCTCGACGCGGTCCGCAGGGATCTCGCCACCCGCAACATCACCCCGAGGGTGCTGTTCATGGAGGCTTCCGACGAGAGCCTGATCCGCCGCTACGAGAACAACCGCCGAAGCCATCCGCTGCAGGGCAACCAGACACTTGCCGAGGGGATTGCCGCCGAACGCGCGATGCTGGCGCCAGTGCGGGCCTCCGCCGACCTCATCATCGACACCTCATCGCTTCCAGTACCCGCGCTCAGGGCAAGTATCGAGAACGCTTTCGGCGGCGAGAGTGTCGCCCAGATCGCCGTCACGGTCGAGTCGTTCGGCTTCAAGTACGGCCTGCCGATGGACTCCGACATGGTGATGGATGTCCGGTTCCTGCCCAACCCGCACTGGGTGGACGAATTGCGGCCGCATACCGGCCAGTCGCCGGCGGTGCGCGACTACGTATTGGCCCAGCCGGGCGCCACGGAGTTTCTGCAGACCTACCACCAACTGCTCCGGCTGGTGGCCGACGGCTACATCCGTGAGGGCAAGCGGTACATGACTGTGGCCATCGGCTGCACCGGCGGTAAGCACCGCAGCGTCGCGATCGCCGAGGCGCTGTCCGGACTGCTGGGCGCCGACCGTCATCTCTCCGTCCGGGTCCTGCACCGCGATCTGGGGCGGGAATGACCAGTCCCAGGATCGTCGCCCTCGGCGGCGGACACGGCCTCTATGCGACGTTGTCGGCCGCTCGCCGGCTCACACCCCATGTCACCGCCGTGGTGACCGTCGCCGACGACGGCGGATCCTCGGGTCGGCTGCGGTCCGAGCTCGACATCGTGCCACCGGGGGATCTGCGGATGGCGTTGGCGGCCTTGGCATCGGACAGCCCGCACGGCCGGTTGTGGGCCACCATCATCCAGCACCGCTTCGGCGGCAGCGGGGCACTGGCCGGTCACCCCATCGGCAATCTGCTGCTGGCCGGGCTCGACGAGGTGCTCGCCGACCCGGTCGCCGCACTCGACGAACTAGGCCGGATCCTGGGTCTGAAGGGCAGGGTTCTGCCGATGTGCCCGATCGCGTTGCAGATCGAGGCCGATGTCGCGGGTCTGGAGAGCGACCCGCGAATGAGCCGGGTGATCCGCGGGCAGGTGGCGGTGGCCACCACGCCGGGCAAGGTTCGGCGGGTGCGACTGCTGCCCGGCGATCCGCCGGCGACCCGGCAGGCCGTCGACGCGGTGATGGGAGCGGATCTGGTGGTTTTGGGCCCGGGGTCGTGGTTCACCAGCGTCATCCCGCATGTGCTGGTGCCGGGTCTGGCCGCCGCCCTGCGGTCCACCACCGCCCGGAGGGCCCTGGTGCTGAACCTGGCCGCCGAACCCGGCGAGACCGCGGGGTTCTCCGCGGAACGGCACCTGCACGTGCTGGCCCAGCATGCCCCGGGCTTTAGCGTGCATGACATCATCGTGGACGCGGGTTGTGTGCCGTCACAGCGTGAGCGCGATCAACTGCGCCGGACCGCGGGCTTCCTGGAGGCTTCGGTATCGTTTGCTGACGTGTCGCGACCGGGCACAGCGCTGCACGACCCGGCAAAGCTGGCCGCCGCGCTGGCCGCCGTGCGCTCGGCGGGGATGGAGTCCCCGACGACCGCCGTGCCCGCGGCCGCGCCGAGACGATCCGAAAGGTGACGCCCTGTGGCGATGACAGCTGAGGTCAAGGACGAACTGAGCCGTCTCATCGTCAGCTCGGTCACCGCGCGCCGGGCCGAGCTGGCGGCCCTGCTCCGGTTTGCCGGGGGCCTGCACATCGTCTCCGGTCGCGCCGTGGTCGAAGCCGAGGTGGACATGGGCAGCATTGCCCGTCGTCTGCGCAAGGACATCCACGATCTCTACGGCTACACCGCGGTGATCCATGTGATCTCGGCTGGCGGCATCCGCAAGAGCACCCGGTATGTGGTTCGGGTCGCCAAGGACGGCGAGTCCCTGGCCCGCCAGACCGGTCTGCTGGACATGCGGGGCCGTCCGGTGCGAGGGTTGCCCGCCCAGGTGGTCGGAGGCAGTGTTGCTGATGCCGAGGCGGCGTGGCGCGGCGCTTTCCTGGCCCACGGTTCGCTGACCGAACCGGGTCGCTCCTCGGCGCTGGAGGTGAGCTGCCCCGGCCCGGAGGCCGCGCTCGCTCTGGTCGGCGCGGCCCGTCGGCTGGGCGTGAGCGCGAAAGCCCGGGAAGTCCGGGGGATCGACCGGGTGGTGGTGCGTGACGGGGAAGCCATCGGCACCTTGCTCACCCGGATGGGTGCCCAGGACACCCGGCTGGTCTGGGAGGAGCGCCGGATGCGGCGCGAGGTCCGGGCCACCGCCAACCGGCTGGCGAACTTCGACGACGCCAACTTGCGTCGGTCCGCGCGAGCGGCAGTGGCCGCCGCGGCCCGGGTCGAGCGTGCGTTGGAAATCCTCGGCGACACGGTGCCCGATCATCTCTCCGCCGCGGGACAACTGCGGGTGGCGCACCGCCAGGCGTCCCTCGAGGAACTCGGCCGGCTGGCCGATCCGCCGATGACCAAGGACGCCGTCGCCGGACGTATCCGTCGGCTGCTGTCGATGGCCGACCGCAAGGCCAAGCAGGACGGCATCCCCGACACCGAGTCGGCGGTGACGCCGGATCTGCTCGAGGACACCTGAAACCGGGACCCTTACGGCCCCTCGGGGGGACGGTTCGCCGACAGCGCCCAGCGGATGCCTCCGACCATGACCTGTCCGGCGAGCCGGATCGCCGTCGCCTCCACCGGCGGTAGGTAGGGAAGCCGGAGTGGCAGCCGGGCCCAGGCGGGCAGCATCGACACCGAGGTCGCGGCGATCACCCCGTACGGGGCCCGGGCCAGCAGCGGCAGCGGGGGAGTGACCAGCAGGAAGCGGGCGGCCTCCCGCGCCGCTTCGGTGCTGCGCAGTTCACCGCGGTAGGCCTCGATCCGATCCCTCAGCTGGGCTTCGGTACGTGGCGGGTCCGGCACACCCAGGGCGGTGGCCACCAGTGCGGTGTCGGCGACGTAGTCGTCGCGGCCGGCCTGATCGAGGGGCTGGGCGCCGTAGAGCCGATGGGCCAGCAAGAAGCTGTCCACTTCGGCGATGTGCACCCACTCGAGCAGGTGCGGATCGTCGGCGCGGTAGGTCCGACCGTCGGGCGCCACGCCGTGCACGCGGCGGTGGATGCCGCGCACCCGATCCACCGCCCGCTGGGCGTCGGTGGCGGTCCCGAAGGTGGTGACCGCCAGGAATGTGCTGGTGCGCTGCAGCCGGCCCCACGGATCGCCGCGGTAGTCGGAGTGCTGGGCCACCCCGGCCATCGCCAGCGGGTGCAGGGACTGCAACAGCAGGGCCCGCAGCCCACCCACGAACATCGACGCGTCGGCGTGCACCCGGCGGATCGGGCGGTCCTCGGCGAACCAGCGGGCTCCCGGGGTGTCGTGGATCCGGGCCCGCTTCTCCGGCCCGTCCGGTCCGGCGACCATGGCGAACAGGCCCTGGCCGAGGCGTCCCCGCAGCCGGCTCAATGCCAGGCCGACATCGAGGTCAACGGGTAGCGGCAGCGTGGGGGGACGGGCCATACCGCGACGTTACGCCGTTCGCCGTGGTTCCCCACACGACGTGCTGAGCGCGCCACTAGGCTGACCGGTGGCATCCCAAGCACCTGCTGTGCACAGACGCGAGGAGACACACGTGACGATCCGGGTTGGCGTTAACGGTTTCGGCCGTATCGGACGCAACTTCTACCGGGCCCTGCTGGCGCAGCAGGCTCAAGGCAAAGCCACCGATATCGAGATCGTGGCGGTCAACGACCTCACCGACAACACGGCGCTGGCCCACCTGCTGAAGTTCGACTCCATCCTGGGCCGGCTGCCCGAGGAGGTCACCCTGGAGGGTGAGGACATCATCATCGGCGGTCATGCGGTCTGGGCGCTGGAGGTCAAGGAAGGCCCGGCAGCCATTCCGTGGGGCAAGGTGGGAGTCGACATCGTCGTCGAGTCGACCGGCATCTTCACCGACGCCCGGGCCAGGGGGCACCTGGAGGCGGGGGCCAAGAAGGTGCTCATCTCCGCGCCCGCCAAGGACGAGGACATCACCATCGTGATGGGGGTCAACGACGACAAGTACGACGGCAGTCAGAACGTCATCTCCAACGCCTCCTGCACCACGAACTGCCTCGGCCCGCTCGCCAAGGTGGTCAACGACGAGTTCGGCATCGTGCGCGGTCTGATGACCACCGTGCACGCCTACACCGGCGACCAGAACCTGCAGGATGGCCCGCACCGGGACCTGCGCCGGGCGCGTGCCGCCGCGGTCAACATCGTTCCCACCTCCACCGGCGCCGCCAAGGCCATCGGCCTGGTGCTGCCGGAACTGAAGGGCAAACTGGACGGCTACGCGCTGCGGGTGCCGATCCCCACCGGTTCGGTCACCGACCTGACCGTGGAACTGGGCAGGAATACCAGCGTCGAGGAGATCAACGCCGCCCTCAAGGCGGCCGCCGAAGGGCCGATGAAGGGCATTCTGAAGTACTACGACGCCCCGATCGTCTCCAGCGACATCGTCACCGACCCGCACAGCTCGATCTTCGACTCCGGTCTGACCAAGGTCATCGACAACCAGGCCAAGGTGGTCTCCTGGTACGACAACGAGTGGGGTTACTCCAACCGGCTCGTCGACCTGGTCGGTCTGGTCGGCAAGTCTCTGTAGCTCCCGCACCGCGAACGATATGGCTGTCAAGAATCTCGCCGACCTGCTCGCCGAGGGCGTGGAAGGTCGCGGCGTACTGGTGCGCTGCGACCTCAACGTCCCTTTGGACGACGCTGGAAACGTCACCGACACCGGTCGCATCGACGCCTCGGTTCCCACCCTGAAAGCGCTCGCGGATGCCGGCGCGAAGGTGGTGGTGACCGCGCACCTCGGCCGGCCGAAGAACGGGCCGGATCCGAAGTTCTCGCTGGCTCCGGTCGCCAAGGTGCTCGGCGAGAAACTGGGCCGGCACGTCCAGTTGGCCGGTGACGTAGTGGGCACCGACGCGCTGGCCCGCGCCGAGGGGCTCACCGACGGCGATGTCCTGCTGCTGGAGAACATCCGCTTCGAGCCCCGGGAGACCAGCAAGGACGATGCCCAGCGCCAGGCGCTGGCCAGGGAGCTGGTCGAACTCGTCGGCGATGACGGCGCGTTCGTCTCCGACGGGTTCGGTGTGGTGCACCGCAAGCAGGCCTCCGTCTACGACGTCGCGGCGCTGCTGCCGCATTACGCCGGCACCCTGGTCGCCGCGGAGGTCAAGGTCCTCGAACAGCTGGCACATGCGGGTGAGCGGCCCTACGCGGTGGTGCTCGGCGGCTCGAAAGTGTCCGACAAACTCGCGGTGATCGAGAACCTTGCCGGCAAGGCGGACAGCCTGATCATCGGCGGCGGCATGTGCTTCACCTTCCTCGCCGCCCAGGGTGCCTCGGTGGGCACGTCGCTGCTGCAGGAAGAGATGATCGACACCTGCAAGCGGCTGCTCGAGGAGTACGGCGACGTCATCCACCTACCCGTCGACGTCGTGGTCGCTTCCGAGTTCTCTGCCCACTCCGAGCCGGAAACCGTTGCGGCGCAGAATATCCCGGCCGACAGGATGGGCCTGGACATCGGCCCGGAGTCGGTCAAACGTTTCACCACGCTGCTGTCCAACGCGCGGACCATCTTCTGGAACGGCCCGATGGGCGTGTTCGAGTTCCCGGCTTTCGCGGCCGGAACCAAGGGCGTCGCCGAGGCGATCATCGCCGCCACCGCCAAGGGCGCGTTCAGCGTCGTCGGCGGCGGCGACTCGGCCGCGGCGGTCCGCCTGCTGGGTCTGCCGGAGAACGGTTTCTCCCATATCTCCACCGGCGGCGGCGCGTCGCTGGAATACCTTGAGGGCAAAGCCCTTCCCGGTATCGACATCCTCAGTTAGGACCCGGACATGTCACGAAAGCCGCTGATCGCGGGCAATTGGAAGATGAACCTCAACCACTTCGAGTCCATTGCTCTGGTTCAGAAGATCGCGTTCTCGCTGCCGGAGAAGTACTTCGACAAGGTCGACGTCACCGTGATCCCGCCGTTCACCGACATTCGCAGCGTCCAGACCCTCGTCGACGGCGACAAGCTGAAGCTGACCTACGGCGCCCAGGATCTGTCCCAGCACGACTCCGGCGCCTACACCGGCGACATCAGCGGGGCGTTTCTGAAGAAATTGGGCTGCACCTTCGTCGTGGTCGGCCACTCCGAGCGTCGCACTTACCACAACGAGGACGACGCCCTGGTCGCAGCCAAGGCCGCCGCCGCGTTCCGTAACGGGTTGATCCCGATCGTGTGCATCGGCGAGCACCTCGAGGTGCGAGAAGCGGGCGGGCACGTGGACTACAACCTGGCCCAGTTGGAGGGCTCACTGGCCGGTCTCACCGAGGAGCAATTGGCTCAGGTGGTGATCGCCTACGAGCCGGTGTGGGCGATCGGCACCGGCCGGGTGGCCAGCGCGGCCGACGCCCAGGAGGTGTGCGGGGCGATTCGGTCGAGACTGGGCGAACTGGCCTCCCCGCAGATCGCCGAGGGTGTTCGGGTGCTTTACGGCGGTTCGATGAACGCCAAGAACGTCGGCGAACTCGTCGCCCAGGAAGACGTCGACGGCGGCCTGGTGGGTGGTGCATCCTTGGACGGCGAGCAGTTCGCGACGCTGTCAGCGATCGCCGCGGGCGGGCCGCTTCCGTAAACGCCGCGCCGAGCCGGTAGAATCCACGCCATGATCTTTACCCTGCAGATCGTGCTGGTGGTCACCAGTGTGCTGGTGGTGCTGCTGGTGCTGCTGCACCGCGCCAAGGGCGGTGGCCTGTCGACGCTGTTCGGTGGCGGGGTTCAGTCCAGCCTGTCCGGTTCCACGGTGGTCGAGAAGAACCTCGACCGGCTGACGCTGTTCGTGACCGGTATCTGGCTGGTGTCGATCATCGGCATCGCGCTGCAGATCAAGTACTCCTGATCGGGCGCTGGAAACCCCGTCAGAAGGCCCCCGTTAGAAGCCCACTGCCTGGCCATGCCGGCCAGCGGCGCGGTCGGCGAAGGTCAGGAAGTACGGCAACGACTCGGCCGGGACCAACGCCGGTAGCAGCGTCGACCAACTGCGCGCCAGCCTTTCGATGACGTCGTCCATCAGCGCGTCCGACAGCAGATGGCAGCCGTGCAGGACGATCCAGACCTGATTACCGACGTCTTCCGGGGTGATCTCTGATTTTAGGTCACCGGGTTCGATGGCCTGGGCGATCCTTCGGATGAACTCCTGTGCGTGGTCCTTGAATTCCCGTCGGCCGCGCTCGCTGAGTTGGCCGAAGGCCTGGTTGAGATGATTCGCGATCCAGACCGACCGGTCCCGTTTCATCAGAGCGCTCAAAGAGAAGGTCATCTCGATGACTCTCTCCAAGCCCGGGTTGGGCGCGCCGAGAACCGCATCGAGGACCTCGACGGCCTTGGGCCAACCCTGTTCGATGATCGCCCACGCCAAGGCTTCCTTGGAGTCGAAGTGGTGATAGAAGGCGCCGGTGGTGACCCCTGCTCGCACGGTGATGTCGCCGAGGCTGGTCTCCCCATAACCATGGTCGGCGAACAGGTCCACTCCGGCGTCGATGATCTTCTTGCGGGTGGCGATGGCCCGGGGTTGGCGTGCGACGCGGCCATTCTGCTGAACGGTCATGGACGCGACTTTAGAGTTCGGTCGCCATTGAAATCAACTGCTTGAACAGGTTTGGGAAAACCTAGAATTACTATGAAAAGAAGCTCTGAACGGAAGATTTGTTTCCACTACGGCCGGTTCGGCGCGCCGGTCGTCGGCGCAACTCAACTGCTCGCTCTCGTCGCTCTTGCACCTCTGCTGCAAAATCACGGCGTACCCGCCCCACCGGACTTGGACAGCGTCCACGAAGACCGTGCTTGAGCGCAGCTGTCCAATCGCCACGTCGAGGACATGTTCCGGCGCCGTTCGCGCGACCCCGGAATCGCGCTGACGGCTGTGCGCCATCACAGCTGATTTCGTTTAGCTCAACAGCTGGGCGAACCTCCGCGGTGAGCTCCCGCAGGTGTTGCGGTGGCAAACGCCGCGGCGTAGAACATGGGCACCGAATAGCGGTGCCGTCTATGCCCCGCGGTACAGAGCATTCCGGCATTCTGACAACTCGGTCGGTGTCGGCGGCAAGAGCGGCACACTTACGGCAACGGCGGCAATGGCGGCAGCGACGGGGCCGGTGGTTCCAGCGCAGGACGGGTGTCGGCGGCGGTCAGATCCGCCGTGGGCGCCGACGGAGGCTGGCAGGTCGGCTTCACCGCGACACCGGACACCATGTTCTCGACCAGTTCGACTCTGGGCAGCCTGTCGGCAGTGACATTGTCCGCCGGTTCCACCGCGCCTCCGTTGTCGTTGCGGACCAGCCCGCCTTGCTTTCTCGGTGTTTCGACCATTGGTGCCTCCCAGGGGTGAATCAGATCTGCAATTAATCCGAGAGTTCCTCAATTCCGGAACATACCACCAGTTCAGGCTCCTGCAGCACGCGGGAAAAATATCTGCAAACCCTCTGAAATGACGCACCTCAACATAATTTTATTACGTCATTAAAGGCAAATGAAAAACCCGATGAATCCGCGCATAAGAACTTGTGATTACGTATTGCGGAGTTGAGCATCGCCAGGTCGCCAGAGAACGGACAAAACAAAATCCAACGATCGTTTCGCGACAAAGCCCCGCTGGGGCCCTCAGCCGTCGGCCGGGAACCACCGGCCCCCGAACATCGTGCCGAGGATGCCGATGTCGCCGAGTCGGCTCGGGGGCGCCGCGTAGGGATCCTCCGCCAGGACCGTGAAGTTGGCAGCCTTGCCCGGGGTGACGCTGCCCAGTTCGTGCTCCATCCGCCACGAGTAGGCGGCCTCGATGGTCACCGCGCGTAGCGCGTCGTGCACCGAGATTCGTTGGTCTGCGCCGGCCACCCGGCCGCTGGGCGTGCGGCGGTTGACCGCGAACGAGGCCAGGGCCAGCGGGGCGGCCGGGCCCATCGGCAGGTCGGAGTGCAGCGACAGCGGAATGCCGCGTGCCAGCACCGATGCGGCCCGGACCATGGCGTCGGCGCGGCCGGCTCCCAGCCCGTGCTCGGAGTAGGCGTCGGCGAAGCCCACCGGGTAGTAGGAATTGGCCGAGACGATGCAGCCCAGCCGGGCGATCCGGTCCACCTGCTCCTCGCTGGAGTTGGCGAAGTGCACGATCACCGTGCGGTGGTCGGTACGCGGATGTTCGGCCTGGCATTCCTCGACGGTGTCGAGCACCAGGTCCAGCCCGGCGTCGCCATTGACGTGGACGTGCAACTGCCAGTCCGCGTTCCAGTACGCGCGGGCGAAGGCCCGGAAGGTGTCCGGCTGCATCATCCACTCGCCGTGGTGGCAGGGATCGGGAGCGCCGTCGTCGTCGAGGTAGGGCTCGCGCATCTGCATCAACTGGCTGATGATCGCGCCGTCGGCGAACAGTTTCACCTGTTTGGGCAGCAGCCGCACTTTGTCCGGTCCGCCGCCTGAGGCTGTCCGGGCGATCTGGGCCTCGGCGTCGGCCACCGCGTCGGCCGCAGCCATCCCGGAATCGGCCTGGCTGCGGGCGTCGACCAGGAACGTCGACAGAAAGGGCGTGTCGTCGGCACCCAGGATCTGCTGATAGAGCTCCCACGGTTCGACCGCCCACATGATCCCCGGTTCGTTGATCGCGGTGACGCCGTTGGCGTGCAGGTAGGCCACCAGCTGGCGCAGTCCGTCGGCGACCCGCTGCGGCGACATGAACACCGGGGCGAGGGTGGGCAGCAGCAGGTTCATCCCGGACTCCCACCAGTGCCCGGCCGCGAGGTCCACCATGTCGCTGGCGGGTCCCTGGCCGGCCATCGCTTCCTCGGTCAGGCCGAGGGTGTCGATCGCCGCGCTGTTCAGATACCACTCGTGACAGGAGCGCTGCCACACCGCGATAGGGCGGGTGGTGCTCACCGCGTCGAGGGCGGACCGGTCCAGCGGCCCGTGCCACAGCTTGTGGTAGCCCCAGGAGAACAGCCACTCGCCGGGGTCTTTCGTGCGCTGCTCGGCCTCGGTCAGCCGGCGGCGGTAGTCCTCGGCGGAACGCGCGGCCGGGAAGGTTCGCTCCGGCAGTACCCAGTCCTCGATCGCGATGACCTCGGTCGCCAGCGTGGTCGCGCCGAGGATCGGGTGCAGGTGCTGGTCGATGAGGCCGGGAACGATGACCGCGTCGGCGAAGGTGTCGTCGAGGTCCCCGGCGGCGTGCAACTCCTCGACGTTACCGACGGCGGTGATCCGGCCGTCGTCAACCGCGACCGCCGTCGCTTCCGGGTGGTCCGTGTCCATGGTGATCACCCGGCGGGCGGTATAGATGCGCGTCACATAATCCGATCCTGCCGGTTCCGGCGGGCGGTGGCCAGCCCCTCGCCGTGCGTGCCGCGGCCCCTGCACCGATACTGGTTCCCATGGCGGCACCGGTGGGCTCCCTCGATCCGATTGGCGATGTTTACCGGACCAAGGTTGGCCGCGAGGCCA
>Ga0209607_1002414_pt1 | contig 14880 bp, 12 predicted proteins | sample AD_UKC117_MetaG_FD_184413 | JGI IMG/M metagenome (GOLD analysis project Ga0209607, IMG submission 184413) | Active sludge microbial communities of municipal wastewater-treating anaerobic digesters from Hong Kong - AD_UKC117_MetaG (SPAdes)... | ecosystem: Engineered > Bioreactor > Anaerobic >... | reverse complement strand
TCTCGGCGAAACACGTGAAGGGGCGGACCACGAGGTTCGTCAGGTCCCGGCGCAGGATGTCGTCGCGGGTGTTGCAGCCGTTGTGACCGAACTCGACATCGACATCGTCGCTCCAGGGCTGGCCGAACTGGTCACGGCGGAAGTCCGAGGTGCGGTCCCACCCTCGGACGTTCAGCTCCGCGAGCTGCCGGCGGGCGATCTCGAACCGCGATGGCGGGGTGCCGGGCTCGGAGGGCGGCGCGAGCGGGGGTACCGAGGCTCCGGGTTCGGCACGCCAGGTCGGCGACGGCCCGGACGTCGACTGCCGGGCGGCATTCTGCTGCAAGAACAGCACCCCGGCCACCGCGCCGACCACCAGAACCGACAGCACTGAGGCAAGGGCGCGCCGCCGCCACCGGGCCCGCCTCGGTGTGCCGGATGCCACCCTCACGTTTCTAGCACCGGCGAACGTTCGTGCCGGCTCAGATCGCGCGCAGCGGCAGTTCGAGGGTGATGCCGGAGACGTCGATCAGGCCCAGGGTGGTGAAGTTCTCGTAGCTGATCGCCGAGCTGGTGATCTGCAGGGTCAGTGAATCCCCGGGCGCCACCGTGTAGGCGATGTCCTCCAGGGAGATGGTCACCGTGCGCTCGCGACCGTCCAGGATCACCGGGACGGGCGTGACGTTGTTACCCGGCACCAGCCCGGTGGCGTCATCCACCAGCTGGGCATAGACGGTCCGGCTGGTCCCCAGGCCCCGATAGCTGAAGCTGAGCGTCGGCGAACCCACGATCTGGCTGCCCTCGGGCGGAGTTGCGCTGAGGTTCAACGCGTTCCACGCCTTTCCTGCGTTGGTGATGGAGAACGGCAGGTCACCGATCGGCGCCGGCCCGGAGCCGCCGATGATCGGGCCGAGGCCCAGAACTCCGCCGCCGCCCTGTGTGCTGTAGGGCTGGTCGGTGTTGAAACCCTCCTCCCAGGGGAGTTTGTCGGCTGTCCAATACAGGCCGTCCTGGTCGTACCACTGGAACGTCGGGATGTCATCGGCCGGGGTACCGGTGCCGGCGACGTACTGGTCGAGCCACTTGAGGTTGTCGATGAGCCCACGCGCGTCCTGCTCGACCGGCGGGTTGGCGATGTCACAGGTTCCGTGCCCACCGCAGAACCAGACCAGCTTGAAGGGCGTGTCCCACGGATTGGCGGTGATGGTTTCGCCGACGGCCACCGACTGCGAGAGCGGAAACAGGGTGTCGTCGATGCCCTGGAACATCAACGTCGGTGCACGCTCCTGATTGAGCAGCGCCGTCGGCCCGACGCTGGCCAGCACGGCCTGGGAGTCCTCACTGAGCCAGCCGAACAGGATCCCTGTGAGGATGCCCTGGTAGATCGCCGGGTTGACCCTGGCGCCGGTGAACGCCAGCGCCGCGCCCAGGATCGTGCCGAACCCGGTCTTGAACTGGCTGTCGTTCGGGTAGAGCGAACTCAGCAGCGAATACCAGGCGATCTCCGGGACGATGGCGTCGATCCGCGGGTCCACCGTGGTCAGCTGAATCCCGCCGCCGTAGGAGCCACCGGTCATACCGATCAGCGGATCGCCGTCCAGCGCCGTCATCACCTGGTTGCGCGCCGGGTTGGCCGCGCTGGACAGCCAACTGATGATCGACGACACGTCCCGGCCTTCGTAGAAGGGATTGTCGATCTGGAGCTGTCCGCCGGAGGCGAACTCTCCGCGCGGATCCCAGGTGATGACGTTGTAGCCGCCGCCGCCGTCGTAGGACGGGCCACCCGGAAGCGCCGAGGCGAACGCGTCTTCCCGCAGCGGTTTGATGCCCGGGGTCAGGCTGCCGAACTGCTCACTCGGAAAGAGTTGGCCGTAGACGGTGTTCGGGTCGGTGTTGGCCGCGCAGGCCAGACCCGACGCGGCCAGGACGGTCGGCGCGGAATCGGCTTCACCGTTGGCGACGTTGACGGCGGGGAAGTAATTGACGCTGATCGGGGTGCCGTCGAAGGACGGCATCATGTAGGTGAACGCGGTTGCGCGACCGGCGGCGAGGTTGTAGGGGTTCTCCTCGAACGTCACGATCTTGGCCTGGCCGATAATCGGTGACAGCAGTTCGCCGACGATCGGGATACGGTGGATGACCGCCAGCACCTGGGGAACGAGCAGGTTGCCCAGCGGTCCCAACAGGTTCTCGACGAACTGCACGACCGGTGAGTTCTCCAGAACCATGATCCGGAACTTCTCGGTCTGCGCGGGATCGGTCAGGGTGCTGGCGTAGGGCACATAGGTGAACGAGCCGCCCGGGCCAAAATTGGTCAGCGGCAGCAGCGGCCCCCCGCCGATCTTGCCGCCCAGGCTCGGCTTCGAGATCACGATGTAGCTCAGCCGGTCGCTGGAGGCGGTGCTGGCGTCCAGCGTTCCGCTCAGCACACCCTCGTTCCACACCACCGTCGGGTCGACGGTGATCGAGTCGCCGAAGAGGGCCGAGTCACCGACCTGCTGGGCGGCTCCGGCCGTCGAGAGGGCGACCGACTGCTGGCGGCGGGTGGTCGCGGGCAGTTCCGGCGACGGCGGCGCCTGAGCCGGGGCCGCGGGGCCCGGCCCGGCAGGCGCACCGGCTGTCGGCTCCGTCGCCGCCGGACGCACGTCCATCGCCACCGGTTCAGGGGCGGCGGGGGCCGGCACGGTGATCCCTACGGGAATGTCGGTGGGTATCTCCGTGTCGGCCGGCCCGGACCCGGCCGGGGCGATCCCAAAGGTCTCAGCGGTCGGCCGCGACCGGGAACCGACGGTGGCCGCCGGGTGCGGCAGCGAGACGCGGGCCGAAACCGAACCGCCGGCGCGTGCCGGGCCCCGCATCGGAGCATGCGCCGAGGCCGCGCGTGAGGGCCCCGCCGACGCGGTTGCGCCGCCCGTATCCGACGATTCCTCAGCCCAGGCCACCGCCACGCCGCCGAACACCGCCGCGCCGACACCGAGCGCAACCGCGAGTCCGCCGACCCGGCCCACACACTGTCCCGCACCCATTCCCAGCTCCTTGAGAACCGCTCCAGCAGGGGCTCCCCGGATGGAAGCACCTCGCGGTGAGCTTTCGACGGTGCCACACGGCGGCGGGCGGTACCGGGATTTGCGCCCCGCCGCTCCCGGCGGGTCCCAAAAGCCGCACAGCGGAGCTGCGACGTTGTTACTTTCCCGTGCATCCCCTCCGGAAAGGACCGGCGTGCAGTGACTGTCAGACGGACCCCCTTGCTCGGCGAGTGCTCCGCGGAGTTCTTCGGGACGATGCTGCTGATCCTTTTCGGATGCGGTGTGGTCGCCCAGGTGGTGACCGGGGGCTTCCCCACGACCACCGGCGCCACCGGGGACTACAACTCGATCGCCTGGGGATGGGGCCTCGGGGTGGCGATGGCGGTTTACGTCGCCGGCCGTCTCAGCGGCGCCCACCTCAATCCCGCCGTTACCGTCGCACTCGCGACCTTCAAGGGTTTCCCGGTGCGCAAGATCATGCCGTATATCGGCGCCCAGGTCGCCGGCGCGTTCGTCGGGGCGCTGCTGGTCCGGTTCACCTACTCCGACGCCATCAACCGGGTCGACCCCGACCACACCAAAGCAACCCAGGGCATCTTCTCCACCTCACCGGACATCGGTGTCACCCTGTTCACGGCGTTCTTCGACCAGGTGATCGGCACGGCGATCCTGGTGGCGGTCATCTTCGCGTTGACCAGCGCGGTGAACAACCCGCCGATGGCCAACACCGGACCGTTGATCATCGGGCTGCTGGTGGTCGGCATCGGCCTGGGCTGGGGCGCCAACGCCGGGTACGCCATCAACCCCGCCAGGGACTTCGCTCCGCGGTTGGCGTCCTGGCTGACCGGGTATCACGACGCCTGGTTCTCCACCAACGGTCCCGAGATGTACTTCTGGGTCCCGATCATCGCGCCGCTGATCGGCGGACTGATCGGCGGCGCGCTCTTCGTCTTCTGCATCGAGAAGTTCCTGCCGGCGGCGATCACCAATCCTGCGGAGATCGGCGTCGTCGAGCCGACCCCGCTGCGCTAGCCCCATGCGTCGCCTCGACCGTTTCTTCGAGATCACCGAACGCGGGTCGACCCCCGGCGCGGAGGTCCGCGGCGGAGTTGTCACCTTCATCGCGATGGCCTACATCATCGTGCTGAACCCGATCATCCTGTCCGGCCCGAAGGACGTCGCGGGCAACCAGCTGCAATTCACCCAGGTCTCGGCGGTGACCGCGCTGGCGGCCGGGTTCATGACCATCCTGTTCGGCCTCGTCACGCGGCTGCCGTTCGCCTTCGCCGCGGGGTTGGGCATCAACTCATTCCTGGCCACCTCCGTGGTGGGCGTCGTCACCTGGCCGGAGGCCATGGGCCTGGTCGTGATCAACGGCCTGATCATCGTGGCGCTGGCGGCCTCGGGCCTGCGCCGGATGGTGTTCGACGCAGTTCCGATTCAGCTGAAGTTGGCCATCACCGCCGGTATCGGCGCGTTCATCCTCTTCATCGGTCTGGTCGATGCCGGGTTCGTCGGTTCTACCGGGCTGCCCTCGCCGCCGGTGGGACTCGGCGGCAACGGCCAGGGGTCCCTCTCGGGTATCCCGACCGTGGTGTTCCTGGTGACGCTGCTGCTGGCCGGCGTCCTGGTCGCCCGGCGGGTCCGCGGCGGAATCCTGATCGGGCTTGTCGGCGGCACCGTGATCGCGATCGCCGTCGAAGCGGTTCTGCATCTGGGATCGGCGGCCGAGCGGCCCGGCGGCTGGCGGCTGTCGGTGCCGGCGCTGTCCGGTTCGCCCTTTGCATGGCCGGACCTTTCCCTGGTCGGCGCGGTCAGCCTGGGCAGCTTCGAACGGATCGGCGCGCTGGCAGCCAGCGTGCTGGTGTTCACGCTGGTGTTCGCGAACTTCTTCGACGCCCTGGGCACCTTCACCGGGCTGTCCCGGGAAGCGGGACTGGCGGCCCCGGACGGGACCTTCCCCCGCCTGCCATCGGCGCTGATCGTGGAGGGCGCCGGAGCGGTCGCCGGCGGCGTGACCTCCGCCTCGTCGAACACCGTGTTCGTCGAATCCGGCGCCGGCATCGCCGAAGGCGCCCGCACCGGCCTGGCCAACCTGGTCACCGGGGCGCTTTTCCTCGCCGCTATGTTCGTCGCACCGCTGGCCTCGATCGTCCCGACCGAGGTCGCCGCGGCGGCACTGGTGATCGTCGGGGCGATGATGGTCTCGCATCTGCGCCACATCGACATCTCGGAGTTCTCGATTGCGCTGCCCGTCGTGCTGACGGTGGCCATGATGCCGCTGAGCTATTCGATCGCCAATGGGATCGGAGTGGGCTTCATCAGCTGGGTGGTGCTGCGGTCGGCCGTCGGAAAGGCCCGCGAGGTCAGCCCGCTGTTGTGGATCGTCGCCGTCGGATTTCTGTTGTATTTCGCCCGTGACGGCATCCAGACGCTGGTCGGTGCCTAAATTCGGACCGTCGCTTCAGCGTCCGCATGGTGACGGGCAGAATGGCCGCTCATGAGCGATGTCACCATCACCCCGTTGACCGACGGCCCCCTGGAGGTGTCCGGCGAGGTCGAAATCCTCGCCGCCGACGGCACTCCGTTGAAGCGTGGGAGCAAGTCGTACCTGTGCCGCTGCGGCCACTCGGCGAACAAGCCGTTCTGCGACGGCGCGCACAAACGCGAGGGTTTCACCGCCCCCTGAGCGCGTTCGCCGGCAGCGGAACATCCGAGGTCGTAGCCGCGCGGGAACACGCCGGCGACTAGGGTGGTTGTCAGAAGGGTAGCCGCCCCCAGGTTCAGCACCCGGGAGCGAGCGGCCCGATCTGACGATATTGAGGGGAAAACCATGAGCTCTGCTCGCCTGACGGCCCGAATCGCGCTTTTCGCCGGCGGTGCCGCCATCGTCGCCATGGGTGCGCTGACCTCCTGCAGTTCCGGCACCGAGAAGGAAACGCCGTCGACCACGCCGAGCTCGCCGGCCACCAGCTCGGCGGCCACCCCGACCCCTACGGAAAAGGCCCTCGGGCCGGGCGACAACTCCTTCACGCCGTCGATCAACCCCGCCCCGCCGGGGGCAGTCTGCAAAGAGGTTGTCAACGGCGTCTGTGTGCGGTGACCCGGCCACGCCCACCGGTTTCCATGAAGGCCGCAGCCGCCGTTGCGGTCGGCACGGTGGTCTGCGCCCCGCTGGCGCAGGCTGAACCCCCACCGAGTTGGAACGGTTGGTACCGGATCACCTTCCACACCGATCAGAAATCGGGCACCAGCGCGGCGGCCGAGCAGGCCGAAGAGGCCTACACCGCCTGGTACAAGTTTGAGACGGACTGCTCGTCGGGAAACTGCGAGGCTTCGGTGGTCGACGGTCCCGCCCCCAAGGACAACGTCGAACAGGCCACCAGGTTCGAGTGGACCGGATCGCAGTGGTCGCGCACCAACAGCTGGCGGTGGGATTGCCTGCTGCCGGACCGCACCATCACCTTCGACTCGGCGAGTTCGGTGACCACCTACTCGCCGAAGCCGGACGGTTCGCTCACCGGAACGTTCGCGACCAACATCGGCGAAGGAGCATGTGCGGGAACCGTGTACATCCCGCTGACGGCGGTGCCGGCCGACCCCGGCAGCACCGCCTGAGTCGACAAACCGGCGCTGACTCAGATCGGCATCCGGAAGCCGTAGAACTCCTGGTCCTCGTTGTAACCGCCCTGGCCGGCCCCGAGGTGTTCGAAGGTCTCCACGAACTCGATCGCTTCGATCCACTTGACCTGCTTGAAGCCCAGTTCGACCTCGTTACGCAGCCGCAGCGGAGCCCCGTGCGACTCGTTGAGCGGCTCGCCGTTCATCTCGTAGGCCAGGATCGTCAGATCGTGGTACATGCTCGCGATCGGGTGGCAGTCGTAGTAGCGACCGCCGACCGGACCGTCGGAGAACGAGTAGAACACCACCCACTTGGCATTGTCGGCCGGTCGCACCAACTCGCAGATCTCACGCATCGGCACGCCGGCCCATTTGGCCACCCCGGACCAGCCCTGGATGCAGAAATGCTGGGTGACCTGCTCCTGTTTGGGCATCGCGAGCAGTTCGGCGTAGCCCAACTCCACGGGGTTGCCCACCAGTCCGCCGACCCGCAGCCGATAGTCGGCCCACCCTCCCTCCTTGAGCGCCGCATAGCGCTCGCTCTGCGGCCGCTCGCCGTTGGTCCAGAAGTAACCGGAGATGTCGGCGTCGGAGTACGTCGCGGTGGGGTTGGTCCGCTCCAGCATCGCTTTGAGCCAACCGACCACGAAGCGACCCGCCCGCTGAATCGCCCGCGGGTGTCTGGTGGTCAGCGGGGAGGCCACCAGCCAGAAGGCAACGACGACGGCCATCCAGGCCACGTACAGCGCGACACCCCTCCAGGAATTCGTGTCGGTGCCGAGGGTCATGTGGTTGACATTGCCGACGAACCCGGTCACAAAGATCATCAGGGTGTGGACCGCGATGAACATCAGCATCCACAGCAGCACCCCGAAGTGCACCGACCTCGCGACCTGACGGTTCAGCAGACCCGCCCCCGTCCCGAATCGCCCTGCCACCGACGGGGCCTGCAGCAGACCGGTCACCAGCGCCAGCGGAGCGGCGATGAACACCGTAATGAAGTACGCCAGCAACTGCAGGGCGTTGTAGGTGCTGAATCCGGCGTTCTCGGGAAGATTGAGCGAGAGGTACTGCAGCGCCGTCGACAGCGCGTTGGGGAACACGTCGAGAGAGGTGGGAATCAGCCGCTTCCATTCGTCGGTGCTGAACAGCAGGACGTAGAACAGCGCGCCGTTGACCAGCCAGAACAGATCGAAGGAGAAGTGCCACCACCGCGCCAGTCCGATCGAGTGGCGAAACCCGGGGATTCCCAAGTGTTTCGGCAACGCGACGGCATCCTCCTTGGCCGTCCAGACCGTCTCGGGATCGTTGCTGTCGCGCCGATCGGCCGGGACCGGGCCGCGCAGGCGCAGCCATTCGCTGTCCGGTCGGCTGCCGGAGTTGAGGTACAGCCGCGGGTGGTCAGCCAGGATCTGCAAGCCCGCCCTGATGATGAACATCATGAACAACAGGTTCAGGAAGTGCTGCCAGCGCAGCCACCAGGGAAACCCGGTGCTGACCGGTTGCACGTAGCTGTCCGAGGTCCCCGGGTAGCGCGCGATGAAGTCGGCGAACCACGGCTGGCGGGCCAGCTCCCTCACCACGGCGATCGAGAGCACCAGCGCGACGATGCCCAGCGGGATCAGCCACAGGCTGGAGAACCACCGCCGTCCGAGGCGCACCGACGGAAGCTCGGCGCGATCCTGGGGTATTCCACCGGCCCAGTCATCGACCTCGATGGGTCCGTTGCGGTGGCCCTGGTTGTAATACGGGAGCAGGGCCTTTTCCAGCGGGTCGGGTTCAGCCGGTGTCATCGGGCCCCCTCTCGGATCAGGTCATCGTAAGACATCGGCGAAGACCCCTACGATCACTCCGCGACCAGTGGGATTTCCAGCAATTTCTCGTTCGGGCAGTGCTAGTTTTGGCGGTCAGCCGGGCACCTGCCGGTCGGTACCCGACGCGCGGGAGGCGGTTCAGATGGGCCAGGTCGACTCACACGTTGACTGGGAGACGTTGCGGGAATCCGCGGTCGCGGCGACCGCGAACTCCTACTCCCCATACTCGAATTTCCCTGTCGGAGTTGCGGGCTTCGTCGACGACGGACGCCTGGTCTCCGGTGCGAACGTCGAGAACGCCTCCTACGGGATCACGCTGTGCGCGGAGTGCTCGATGGTCTCTGCGCTCTACGCCACCGGCGGCGGCCGACTTACGGCGGTGTATTGCGTGGATGGAAACGGCGACCCGCTGATGCCCTGCGGGCGTTGCCGCCAGCTGCTCTACGAACACGGCGGCCCGGACCTTCTGGTGATGACGCCGGAGGGCGTGCGCACCATGGCCGAGATTCTTCCCCAGGCCTTCGGCCCGTGGGATCTTGTGGAAAGGAAGTCCCTCCGTGACCGGTGAGACCGTGGCCTCGCCGGTTCCGGCCGGGGAGAAGGCCGGCAGGGCGGCGTGGGCGATTCTGGCCGCCATGGGGTTCGGCGCGCTGATCGCCCAGATGTTCTCCACCGTGATCGGCCCGGCCCTGCCGACCATCAAAGAGGATCTGGCGTTGGGACTGTCCGCCCAGACGTGGACGATCACCGCCTACAGTCTGGCCTTCGGCGCCGCCCTGGTCGCCGGCGGCCGGATGGGCGACCTGGTGGGCGAGGTCAAGATGATCGTCGTCGGCTTCGTCATCTTCGGGGGCGGGCTGCTGATGTCGGCGATCGCCGTCGGCGGGCCACTGATGATCAGCGGCCGCGCCGTGCAGGGCATCGGCATCGGTATCTCGGCGCCCGCCACGCTGTCCATCGTGGTCAACTCGTTCCCGGTGGCCCAACGAGGCTTCGCAGTCGGCGTGTGGGGTTTCGCCCATGGGTTCGGTCTGCTCGTCGGTCCGCTGTTCGCCGCCTGGATGATGGACGTCGCCAGCTGGCGGTGGGTGTTCTGGGTCGCCCTGCCGCTGACCGCCCTGGTCATCGTGGTGACGCTGGCAGCGACCCGGGGCTACAAGAGCGTGCTCGCGAGGGGCAGCTACGACTGGTGGGGCCTGATCCTCGGCGGCAGCGGCATCACCCTGCTCACCTACGGCCTGCAGAACTCCGCGGTGAGCTGGTCGGCGACGGCGACCTGGGGTTCGATCCTGGCCGGAATCGCCCTGCTCGGTGTGTTCGGCGTGGTGGAGAACCGCATCGCGCACCCCCTGGTCGATTTCAGCCTCTGGAAGGAGCGCCTGTTCTCCGGCGGGTTCTTCGCGGAAAGCGCGGTGGGCTTCGTCTACATCCCGTTTCTGACCTTTATCGGCTCGCTATATCTGATCAACGTCCTGGATTACTCCCCCGGCAAGGCCAGTTGGGTGATCGTCATCACCACCGGCATCTGCATGCTGTTCGAACCGCCCGCCGGCCGGTGGGTGGACAAGGTCGGACCCGGCCTCCCGATCACCGTCGCCTTGCTGATGCAGGCGGTCGCACTGGCCTGGATCGGTCTGACCTTCGGCCCCGGAACCACGCTGATGCAGATGGTGATCCCGTTGGCGCTGATGGGCATCGGCGTCGGCATCGCGTTGCCAGCCTGCAACACCGCGGGCATGTCGGCCGTCGACGCCCAACGGGCCGGCATGGGCTCGGGGCTGATGCAGATGACCTTCAACATCCCGGCTGCACTCGGGGTGGGACTGGTGACCTCGATCATCGGCACGCTGACCGCCTCCAAGGTCGGTCCAGGGCTTGGCGAGCGCACCGAACTACGTGATCTGGCGGCCCAGTACGCCGACGCCGTGCAGGCCGGAGATATGGGCCGCGCCGCCGACGCCCTTGCCGGACTGCCGCAGGACTCGGTCGACGCCATCACCAATGCCGCCGTCAGCGCTTCGGCAGGTGCCATCACCATCTCCATGCTGGTGCTGGCGTTCGTCGCCCTGGCCGGGGCGGTTTTCGCCTGGGTGGTCATCGGCCGCCGCCGGACCCCCGAGCACATCGAGATGACGCACGCGGCCGAGGTTTAGCGGCCGGCGGCCTAAAGTCCGAGCGACGCCGCGACGTCGGCCCGCAGCGCCTCGAGCTCGGCCTGCGCTGTTGCCCGGGCCTGGGCGATCTCGCCGTCGACCGGCACCACCACCTGCAGGTAACACTTGAGCTTGGGTTCGGTGCCGCTGGGCCGGACGATCACCCTGGCGTCATTGAGGCCGAATCGCAGCCCGTCGGTCGGCGGCAGTCCGCCGGCGCCCTTTTCGAGGTCCTCGAACGCCAGTACCTTCCGCCCGCCGAGCGAGGACGGCGGGGCGGCCCGCAGCCGTGCCATGGCATCGGTGATCTGCGCGAGGTCCGACACCCGCACCGACAGCTGGCTGGTGGCGTAGAGGCCGAACCGGCGGGCCAAGTCGTCGAGCACATCCTGCGGCCCCCGGCCCTCGGCTTTGAGCACCGCCACCATCTCCAGCATCAGCAATGAGGCGGTGATGCCGTCCTTGTCCTTGACCGCCTCCGGGTCGCAGCAGTAGCCGAGCGCCTCCTCGTAACCGAACCTCAGGTCGGGCACCTTGGAGATCCACTTAAACCCGGTCAGCGTCGTCGCGTACCCGAGACCGGCCTCGTCGGCGATCCGCTCCAGCAGGGTCCCGGAGACGATGGACTGCGCGTACACCCCTCGCGTCGGTGCCCCTTCCCGCCGACCACGCTCGGCGATCCACCAACCGAGCAGCGCACCGACTTCGTCCCCGGTGAGCATGCGGTAATCGTCCCCCATCCGGATACCCGCCGCGCAGCGGTCGGCATCCGGATCGTTGGCGATGATCACGTCGGCCTGCTGCGCCCGGGCATCGGCCAACGAAAGGTCCATGGCCCCCGGCTCCTCCGGGTTGGGGAAGTTGACCGTCGGGAATCGTCCATCCGGGTCGAACTGGGCCGCGACTTTCGTCGGAGCGGCGAAACCGGCTTCACCCACCACTCGCATGAAGACCTCCCCGCCGACGCCGTGCATGGCGGTGTAGACCGCCGACACCTCGCGCGGGCCGTCACCCAGCAGCGAAACCGCCCGCGCCACATAGGAATCCAGCACTGAGCCGTCCAATGTGCGGTAGTCGTCGGCGCTAGGGATCGAGTCCATCGCGCCGACGGCAGTGATGCAGGCGGCGATCTCGGCGTCCGCGGGAGGGACGATCTGGCTCCCGTCGCCGAGGTACACCTTGTAGCCGTTGTCGTCGGGCGGGTTGTGCGATGCGGTCACCATCACCCCCGCATCGCAGCCGAGTTCCCGGATGGCGAAGGCGAGCACCGGAGTCGGCAGCGGCCGGGGCAGCACCATCGCGGTGATGCCGGCGCCGGCCATGATGCGCGCGGTGTCACGGGCGAAGACGTCGGAGTTGCGCCGCGCGTCATAGCCCACCACTATCGAGGTCCCCCCGGTGGACCTCAGGTAGGCGGCCAGCCCGGCGGCGGCCCGAGCCACCACGACGCGGTTCATCCGGTTGCTTCCGGGACCCAGTCGCCCACGCAAACCGGCGGTGCCGAACTGCAGGGTGCCGTCGAAGGCATCGGCCAACTCGGCGAGCGCATCGGCCTTGCCCGCCTCCGCGTCGACGATCAGCGTCGACAGCTCGCCGGCGGTCTGCGGATCGGGATCATCGGCGAGCCAGGCTCGGGCCGTCTCAGCAAGATCGGCATCGAGAGCCATCAGTAGTCGCCCGCCGCGGCCTCGCCGCCCGCCACGATGGCTACCGAGGACGAGGCGCCGATCCGGTCCGCGCCCGCCTTGAGCATCGCCTTGGCGTCCTGACGGGTCCGGACCGCACCAGAGGCTTTCACACCGAGCCTGTCCCCTACCATTGCGCGCATCAGAGCGATATCGTGCGCGGTCGCGCCCCCGCCGCCGAAGCCGGTGGAGGTCTTGACGTAGGCGGCCCCGGTGCGCAGCGCGATCAAGCACGCGACGGCCTTCTGCTCGTCGTTGAGCATGCTGGTCTCCAGGATCACCTTCACCGGAGCGGGCCGGGCGGCACCCACCACGCCGAGGATGTCGTCGTAAACCGCCGCGAGATCGCCGGAGATCAGACCACCTATATCGAGGACCATGTCGACTTCGTCGGCGCCTTCGGCGACGGTGATCCGCGCCTCCTCCGCCTTGGCGAGGCGGGTCATCGCCCCGAGTGGGAAACCGACCACCGTGCAGACCATCACCGGCGAGGACGCCAGGCGCTCGGCGGCCGTCGGAACCCAGCGGGTGTTGACGCACACCGAGGCGAAGCCGTGTTCGATCGCCTCGTCACAGAGCCTCTCGATCGCCGGCAGGGTGGCATCGGCTTTGAGCAGGGTGTGGTCGATCCGTCCGGCCAGGTCCTCGGCCGTCCGCAGTGCCTTGGGCACCTCGACCCCGTCGGGGGCCCGCCCCAGGGCGGCCGTCACCGCCTGGTTTGCGTGGTTGAACAGGCTGGAGTAATCGGGCACATAGCTGTTGGCGGGGTTGTTCACCATGATCTCCTTGAACGGTCTCCTTGAACGCGCGAGTTCAGCTGTCGAGCAGGCTGGCCTTGAGGTAGTTGAACAACGCGACGCCGGAGTCCTCGCTGAACTTGCGCAATTGCGCCGGTGTCGCTGTGACCTGGTCGCCGTCGAGGCGGTTGAGCAGCGTGCAGCAGATCATCGCGAACTTGGGGAAGCCCCAGTGGTTGAGATAGCCGGCGAGCATCGCGCCCTCCATCTCGATATTGCGAACGCCGTTCTCTTCCAGCCACCGAAGCCACGCCATCTTGGCTTCGGGGGTCTCGAAACACACCGCCCCGTCGAGCCGGAACTGCTCGAGGAAGAACTCGTTGCCCGCCACCGTCCTGCCGGAGACCACCTCGAAATCGGTGTCATCGTTGGCCGCGATGATGGCCGTGCGGGTGGCGGCGGGGAAATGCCCATCGAACCAGTACTCCCCCTCGCCGCCGCGCAGCAGTCGGTAGGGCTTGAGGTCGGCGAGCACTCCTTCCGAGGACACCACCACCGTGCCGCCGGGCAGTCCGACACCGCCACTGGTTCCCACTCGGCACCAGAACACGTCGTCGAGGGCCTCGAGGTCGCCACGCTTGAGGAAGAACACCAGCCGCATGAGTTCCTGCAGCGCAATTGACGCGCTGGGCATACCCATCCCGTGCGAGGCGAACAGCACCCCGCCGGTGAACCGGGTGACGAACCGGTCCTCCTTGGGGAAGGCCACGATCTCCGATCCGCCGCACACCTCGCTCCACCGCTGCGCGAACTCCTTGATCCGGCCACCCGACCCGGCGAGTATCACCGCCCGCACCCCGCGGAGCTTGTCCAGGAGCGGATCTGAGGAGGCGATGCCGAAGTGGTAATAGACGTCCTCGTGGCTGCCGTCGAGGACGCCGTCGAGGAACGCGTGATTGATGTTCTCGGTCTTCACTGCGGCCTCCGGTCGACTCGCTGCCGCGACGCAATCTACGCGGTGCGCCCCGGCTGTGACGGGTGTTTGGGGCAGCCGCACCCGGCGTGGCCATGTTGACGGCCCAATCTCGGCCCCGATAGATTTCAATTTCAAGCGAATTCCCCTTTGCGGGGAAACAGGGGTGTGACGATGTCGGCCGTCAAACATGCAGCGCGGACCGCCGCGGCGGTGTTCGTGCTCGGCCTGTCGGTGACCGCGTCACCGGCCGTCGCCTTGGCGGACACAACCGAGGAGGCGGCCCCGGCATCAGAGGCAGCCGACTCCGCCGCCACTTCGATCTCCGGCAGGACCGCCGCCCCGAAGACCTCGGGACCCGGCCGCGCAGTGCGAGGGCCGGCGGCGAACGCTCGCGGCGCCCACCGGGGGGTGACCTCCCCCCAACCCGCCGCCTCCCGAACGGCGTCTCCGGACGCCGCTGCCTCTCTCGACCTCCCGGCGGCCGACCTCAACGTCCCGGTCGATGCGTCACCGCCGGTGAAATCCCGCCCGCAGCGCCGTGAACGGCCCCTGGCCGCGTCGACGGTTCCGGCCGATCCCGCCGCGGCGCGCCAATCGGTGCCCATTGCGACGAGCAATCCGACCCCAGTGGCGATTCCGGACTACCCCGCCGCAGCCCCGGCGGAGCCCGCCGGCCCGGGGTCCGCCGGGCTACCGGTCGCCGCCGAGGTGAACGCCCTACCAACCGACCCTGCGCCCGTGCGTGCGGTGTCGGCGGCGGCGATGGCCGCGGCTGCCGGCACCGCCGCCGCAACATCGGTGGCCGACCTCCTCACCGATTTGCTGGCCCCCATCCGCGAGTTCTTCGAAGGGGCGGCACTGCTGGTGCGGCGCACCTTCTTCAACCAGG
>Ga0209607_1002413_pt1 | contig 14882 bp, 11 predicted proteins | sample AD_UKC117_MetaG_FD_184413 | JGI IMG/M metagenome (GOLD analysis project Ga0209607, IMG submission 184413) | Active sludge microbial communities of municipal wastewater-treating anaerobic digesters from Hong Kong - AD_UKC117_MetaG (SPAdes)... | ecosystem: Engineered > Bioreactor > Anaerobic >... | reverse complement strand
ATTGCTGTCGCCAATTGTCGAACCGTTCCCATGATCCCCTCATGATGTTCATTAAACTCATAATCCTAGTCTAACTCAGAACTGATAGGTGGTAAGGAGCTTGTCCAAATTGAGTTGAAATTTCATAAAATCAGCGTTTTCCTACAGTTAGGAGTTACGCAGTTGCCAGTAACGTGTAGAGTGGATTGGCCAGATAGGCCCGTACAGCGGGGCAGATGATGGCGATTTTGGCCTCGAACCAAACTGATACCGGTGCGATAGCAATGCCACTCCAGGCGCAAGAACACGTGCAGAGCCAGGCCGATGTGGTTGCGCTGGGCGTGGGCGGCGCGGACTTGGGCGCGCTCCACGTCGTAGAACTACTTGATGCCGCGATGGTAGTGTGTTCGATGGTCTAGGCATAGTCGGCCGCGCGCGCGTCAGCGGTGCCCTCTGGAGGTTGTTACTGGCCCACCGTTCACTGTCACCGTCTGGAGCGATGATCTTGAACAGACGGATCAGGCCATACTCCTTAAGATGTACGATAGTGTCGTGGGCATCGGTGTCGACCCGTGCCACCGGGCGTAAGCCGCTCCAGTCAGGATTGACGAGGCGGTTGGCTTTCAGTCGCATCAACCAAATCCAGCTAAACCTTCGAATCAGTTTCAGGTTTTCCAGGCTGCCGTACCAACTATCAAAAACCGTGCATTCCGGGACAAATCCGCGCGCGTAGGCGGTCTTGAGCAGGGCTTGGAAGTGATCGTTTTTAGTCAGATCATCCCCAGCAGCCTTGTCGTAAAGCTGGTTGTCCACCAGCACATGGCGGTCACCCTCGGTCCACAACAGGGTGATTAGGTTGATGCCCTTGACCACCGCGTGGTACTTGCCCGACCCGTGCTGCTGGACCAGTGCGATTTTCTCGGCATACGGTTTGTCTAGCGTCGAGCCGTCAATCATCAACACCCCACCGTGGTACTCGATTTGTCCGGTAGCCTCCCGCCAGAGCGTCGCGGTCTCCGATTCCAGGCGGTGCAACAACCGGGCGAAGGCATCATGGGCCGGTGCCGTGCTCCCCTCCAGATTCCGCTTTTTTACCTTACCACTCGGCAAATGTGTAACTCCTAAGATTAATTGGAACAATACCCTGGATGATCTGATGAGGTCATATAATTCTGCGCCAGCCCCAACCCAAACCGCCAGCGCGGACGTTGCCACGGCGTAAAGCGCGGTAACTGGAAAACGTCGCTATTGCCCCGCGCTACTCCCCAGGCCGTCGACACCGCCGCCCGGAATCCCAGACGCTGCACGATTTCGACATGCTCACGGCGATAATCCGTCTCCGGCTGACCATTCGGATAGGCGAACAGCGTTCCCGGCTCCCCCAGCAGCGTCTGTAGATACTCCCGACTGTCCGCGATTTCCCGTTCCGCTTCCCTGCGTTCCAGCAGCGCCAGAATCGGATGATGCACGGTATGCGCGCCAATGCCCATTCCTGCTTCATGTAGTGCTTTCACCTGCTGCCGGGTCATCATCAAATTGTCCGGTAACGTCACGTTGGCAATGTCCGCCAAGGCGTTGACCGTCTCCCGCCGTTGCGCCAGCGGCTGATACTTGATCTGATTCAATAATGCCGGAATGGCCTGACGTTTCGCCTCCAGGGATTGCAAATCATGTCGCCCCAAACCCAGCAGTGTTAAATCCAGTATCGGTTGACGACAACAACGCATCGTTTCAATGACCGTATCGTTAAACATCCGCCCGCCATCTAAAAAACCTACGGCGATAAAAAAGGTCGCGGACAGACCATGCCGCTGCAAAATCGGTAACGCCACATCATGATTATCGGCATACCCATCATCAAAGGTGATTGCCGCCGCCCGCGCCGGCAGACAGCCCTGCTGCAAGCGATCGACTGCTTCAGCCAAAGGCAGTACATTGAACCAGTCCCGCATCCAACCCATCAGCGTGTCAAAGCGCTGCGCATCGACTTCACTCGGAAACAGCGGATCGGGTTTCGGCAACACCCGATGGAAGATCAGGATGGACAGGCCGGCGCGCGATCCAGGTGGGGAGGCCAGGGTAAATGCAGTACGGAAGAGCATGATCTTATTCGCGATCCAGGTCGATCCCCAAATCACGCAAACGCTGCGCCAAACGCTCGGCGCGCTGGCGTTCCTCGTGGCTGCGCTGTTCCGCCTGTTCCGCGCGCTGGCGTTCCAGCACCGCTAAATCCCGCTCCCGCAGAGCGGTTTCCTCCGGCCCAAGAACCCGTGTTCCGCTCGATTCAAAATACCGTAACCAACCGTCTTGCACGCCCAAATACAACCCCAGTTGCGTACTCCACCGCCAGCCCCGCTTATCCACGGCGATTGCTTCATACTGTTGATCGATCCGCCGGAACCCAGCAAACTCCCCAGTGATCGGCGAGAACCAGAAATATTCTGGGGTCCGGAAAATATTCTGGTACAGACTCTTTTTATCGGTCCGGTCAACCGCTGCCGTCGAATCCGAGAGCAGTTCAATGATTAAATCGGGGTAACGTCCGCCTTCTTCCCAGACCACCCAGGAATTGCGGGGGGTGTGCGATACATCCCTGACCAGAAAGAAATCCGGTCCGCGAAATTGCCGACGTTGCAACTGCTCATGCGCGTAGTACACCGTTAGATTAGCGCCAATGAAAAAATCGTTGCGTCCTCGCCAATGCCACTCCAGATGACTGACGAGCAGCGCCAATTGTTGATAATGTTGCGTACTTTCCATTTCCGGTTCATCGCTGAGCAATTCGCGGGCGTCCGGCATCCGCTCAGCCAGTTGTTCGGCAGTGAACGCCATCGTTAACCCTCCGTCATTAAAATTTTTTCATTGAACCTCAAAACTTAAACCTTGCTAACAACATATCGGTACTTTCCGGATTGCTCCGCTGGAATGGCGCTGACCTTCTCCACATCAATCGCCACCTTCTCACCCAACCGCTGTTTCAAACCTTGCACAATGCGTTGCTCATCATCAATGGAAAAACCTGCGCCCGGCACCACTTGCACCACGGTACGCTCCAACGATTCCTGAATGATCTTGAATGCTTCCACCGTCGGCAAATCCCGGAGGATATAAATCAGCGCCAGGCCATGCATGACCGTGCCATCAGCGGCCATCACGAAATCGGTTGCCCGGCCCTGAATCTCCCGCAACAAAGGTAAGCCCCGCCCGCAGGAACAGAGCTGATCGTCCAGCACGGCAATATCGCCGGTGCGGTAACGGATAAAGGGAAATTCGCCGGTCGCCAAGTGAGTCACCACAATCTCCCCTGCTTGACCCGGTGGCAATACTTGCCCATCGGGGCTGACGATCTCAACGATGATGTCCTCGGCGGTGATGTGCATTCCACCTTCTGGACATTCATGGGCGATAAAGCCAGCGTCGCGTCCGCCATAACCATTGGCGACCCGGCAGCCGAACGTTTCGGCAATTACTGTTTTTTGCTCATCATACAGACGCTCGGAGGTGACGAATGCGACACGAATGCCTAAGTCATCCATGCGCTGACCGCGCTTGCAGGCATGCCGGGCAATAAAACTCAGCGCGGAAGGGTAGCCGAACAGCATTTTTGGCCGCATCGCCCGAATCGCCGCGATAAAGCTATCCAGCTTCGCCTCCGACATCTCAAACGCGGGTAGCAACTGCGTCCGCAACAACCGGTCGCGCCACATTTTTAGCCGATCTTGGCCAGTTAGCTCGATTGGCGACCCCCAGATCACGATCTCCGGATCACCGATATCGACACCCCACCAGCGGGTGGCCCGCCACTTGGCAGCGACATCGTGACTAACTCGTTCCTTACCAATGAAGAAAATCAGCGGTTGACCACTAGAGCCGCCCGTATTAAAGCGGGCCAGATTACGGGCATCCGCTGCCTTGAAATCCCCGGTCTGGGTGCGAATTAGATCCTTGGTCAAAAAAGGCAATTTCTGTAAATCGGATAGGTCAGCCACTGATGTCGGATTGAAGGCTATTTCGGAAAACAGGCGTCGGTAATAGGGAACTTGCGCCCCGGCTTGCAGCAACAGTACCTGCAAGCGTTGCAATTGCCAGTTTTGCAAGCAGGCACTGTCCCACCATTGGCTCTCTTCGAGAAACCGGCAGATATGTACTGTGTTATGACCTTTCAGGCGTTCGTGGAGGGGAAAGAGAAAATTGGCTACCAGCTTGGTATATAAATCCTCGTTCATGAGGCTGCTCCATTTGTTTTCAATCCGCTATCCTGCAGAGCGTCTCTGTAAACAGAAAACCATTGTTCACGCACCGTGGGCCAGGTGTAATCTTGTACAATTGCCAGCCCATTTTTACGCAAGACAGTGGCTAGATCCGGATCATCGAGTACCCGTATTGCCGCCACTGCCATTGCCTGAGGATCACTGGGATCAACCAGCAAAGCTGTTTTTCCATCCTTCACTAAATGAGGAATGCCACCTACATTGGTGCTAACAATAGGTACTCCACATGCCAATGCTTCAAGCAGAGAAATGGGCATGTTATCTGCCAGACTTGGGTTTAGTAACAGGTCTGTTTGACGATAGATTTCAGCCATTTCCTTGTTATCCAGACGCCCAGTAAAATTCACAGATTCAGCTATGCCAAGATGTTGAGATAATTGCTCTAAATCTACCCTTGATTCTCCAGAACCAGCCACATTTAATTTTGCACTTGGATAATTATTTTTTATTAAAGCAAAGGCTTTTAAAGCTGTGCCTATATCATAAATAGGCTCTAGATTACGCGCTACCAGTAAATTGATATTATGTTTTATATGGTTATTTTTAGGATAAAAATATTTGATATTAATAATATTAGGTACAATTCTAGTTAATATGTCACGTTGAAAAAACACGGCCTCCAAAAAACTGGAGGGAACCACAACAAATGTTGCTCTAATAACGGTTGGCCGGACCCACCGCCAGGAATGGTTGAAGAAGCTTTCTGCTTCACCACCACGATAATTAATAATGACAGGTATTCTTCGCCACCATCCAATCCAAACGGCTGGTGCTGCAAACAAATGCCATGACCAGCCAGAATTGGCCATAATATGTAGCAAATGTACTTTTCCTGTTGCTCGCCATAATCGCAATAGGTAGGGAATTAGACGAAATAAAGCGCGAAAGAATGGGATCTTTCCAATCCAGGATGGATAATACGGTGGATTGACCTGTACCAATTCAACGTGCAGCCCTGACTCAATAAGAAGATGGGCGAGCTGTCGTGTTTGATTAGCCATGCCTCCTGACGGGGGAGGCAAAGGACCGACCAAAGCAATTGGATGATTACGCAAAATCGCATTGACTTGCATTTTATCAAGGTAGTCGCTATTCACAGCTCAAATTGATTCCTAGATCCTGCAACTAATTGTTATGCCAAGCGTTCGGCATGTTGCCCTGCTTGCTCGCTGTTTCAACAGCTCATCACTGTACAATTTCCAGGCATTGAGTGTTCAATCGGTTAGTTGTTGGACAGTGAACACCATCGCTAAATCTCCAAGTTCACTCCTTTAGATTGACAGATACTGTCGAGGATACTCTCATGATCAGTCCAGCAAAGGCACAATCCGGCTCAAGTTGCCGTCCCAGTCATAATGACGCAACACCCATTCCCGGCCGCTCCGTCCCGCTTTTTCTGTTTCAACGGGATTTCCCAGAAATGCCAGCGCCTGTTGTACCAGTTCTGCCGGATCGTCGGCTACCAAAACCCCCTCCAACTCCTTTTTTTCAAAGGGGCGATCGAGTGGCTGGAGGAGGGTGGTGGTAATGGCGGGATTGCTGGACCGTTGCGACGGCCCAATTCCTTCCATCGCTGCCGAAGTCGCCAGCACCGGCTTGCCCATGGCCATCGCCTCCAGCACCTTATTTTGCACTCCACGGGCAATCCGCAGTGGCGCGACCGAAAACTCAGCATGAGCGATATAGGGCCGCACATCGGGTACGGTTCCGGTTACTTTGACACCGGGTAAGCTCGCTAACTGCTGCACCGTCGCAGCGGGCCGTGCCCCAACGATGTAAAACTGGCAGTCTGGCACGGTACGGTGGATTTCTGGAAACACCGTGCGCGCAAACCACTCCACCGCATCCACATTTGCCCAATAATCCATCGCTCCAGTAAACACCAGCACCCGCTCTTTTGCCAGGTACGGATTGGGATAATCTTGCTCAGGATTAAAGTAATCAGTATCGACGCCATTGCTAACCGCGAGCACCCGTTCAGCAGGAACCTCCGGTGCTAACTGGCGGAACAGCGCTGCTTCATCAGCGGTCACGAACACGCTAGCGGCGAATTCCCGCGCCACGGTCCGCTCAAACGCCAGTAGCCGCTGGCTTTCACGGCGGTAAATCCAGCTCAAGGGCCACCGCTTCCCATCGGCATACTGCGCCCACTTGGTGGAATCGGCATCGACAAAGTCCATTACCCGCCGCAAGCGGTCTAGCGGGGGGTGACGCAGGTACTGTGCCATCGCCGAAGAGAAGACTAGCGCCCGCTCAATTCGCTGTTCCGCAACCACTCGATCTACCCAGGTTTGCAGGCCGGTATGACGATAATAGGGCAGGGTTAACGGTTCACCGGTTGCCAAGCCGCGCAAACTCCACAGTTTGGCACGATGCGGCTCCAGCGGCGCACAATAGACATCAGCACAGAACCGGCGTACTTCATCAAGGTGTTGCCAATCATCCGGGTCGTCGACAAAGGTTCCCAGCCAGACCCGGTAATGCCCGGCTAGATGGCGCAGGAGATGAAAGGAGCGCACCTTGTCGCCCTTATTGGGCGGAAAGGGGATGCGATGGACGAGAAACAGAAGATTGTGCATAACCGTGCTTTATGTCTTTCGGCCCTTCGAATAGGTTCCGGGCCATATTTACGCAATAATAGCAGTCATCGGAACGATATGTTCAATGGCATCTACGATCCACAGGCGCTCTGGTGGTGTCCACAAGGTGCTATCTTCAGTGATAGTGGAGTGGGCCATTGGGCCTAAAACCGGAACCAATCTAATTGACCATGATTTCCAGTTTGCACAATATGTCTTTTGCTTCCGGCCTCGCGGGCTGTTTCAACCCAGCCTATCCAGCCGATGCTATCCGCATTCAAGACACCCTGGCGGCCGCCCTGTGCGAACCGGCTACTCTCAGCGTGGCAAGCGCATTCTGCGCGGTAACTGACGGTGGGGTCCTTGAACAGGAGGGTCTTCTGATCGCCTGCTTGGGCCGATTGCGCCATGCCAGCGTTAGCGGGGATGTTTCCGCAATCTTGCATACATTGGCTAGCGACTACCGGACGCTGGGGACGTCTGCGCTGCAAAAACTATCCGGCTCTTTTGCCTTGGCGATCCTCGATCCTAAGCGCCGCACGGCATTGCTGGCCGTTGACCGGATCGGCATCGAGCAACTCTATTACGCGCCACAAACCGATGGTCTGTTGTTCGCTACTGCGCCGGGTGCCCTGACGCGCGTCGGCAGTTTTGATACCCGTATCGACCCGCAGGCGATCTACGATTACCTGTACTGCCATATGATCCCCAGTCCCCGGACGATTTACCGGGGGCTGCGCAAACTCCCCGCCAGTCACTTTCTCGAATGGCGGGATGGTGCATTGCGCGTTGAATCGTACTGGTTACCCCAGTTTGCGGAAACGCCGATTGATGCCGCAGCCGCCGGGCGTGAAATGCGAGAGATGATCGAAGCTGTGATCCGGCGTGAAGCCAGCGAAACTTCGGCAGCCCAGCTTGGCGCGTTCCTCAGCGGTGGTATCGACAGTTCCACCGTAGCCGGAATGCTGGCCCGCGTCACCCAACCGGCTCATACTTATTCCATTGGGTTCGCTGTGCCGGGTTATGACGAAATGGACTATGCGCGCACTGCCGTGCGCCATTTTCAAACGACACCCCACGAATACTATGTTACGCCCGACGATGTGGCGGAACTGCTCCCGCAAATCGCCGTTGCGACCAGCGAACCATTCGGCAATTCCTCACTGCTGCCAGCTTATTGTTGCGCCCGCTTTGCCCGGGAACAAGGAATTAGCCGGTTGCTCGGCGGTGATGGCGGCGATGAACTGTTTGCCGGTAACGAACGCTACGCTACGCAAGGGATTTTCGAACTGTTTGGCCGGCTGCCGTCTGCATTGCAATCGCTCATCGCTGCCGCTGCCAAACCGCTGGCGCATGTCCCGCTGGCCCGCAAAGTCCATAGTTACGTCAAACAGGCCCGTATTCCGCTGCCAGACCGTATGGATAGCTATGCTTTCCTGGTGCGCCATCAGCCGATTGAAGTATTCAATCCGGACTTTCTTAATCAGGTCAGGACGCTGGAGCCGCTGGAGTTGAAACAGGCGATGTTCTTCGCGCCGGATAATGCGTCAACTTTGAACCGGATGCTCTATCTGGACTGGCATTTCACCCTGCATGATAACGACTTGGTCAAAGTCAATACCGCCTGCCGGCTGGCAGGCGTTCAAGTCGCTTATCCCTTGCTGGACGATGAAGTGGTGGCGCTGTCCTGCCGGATCCCTTCCGCTGAAAAATTGCGGGGGACGACCCTGCGCTGGTTTTACAAGGACGCGGTACGCGGTTTTCTACCCGAAGCGATCATCAATAAGAAAAAGCATGGCTTCGGATTGCCCTTTGGAGTGTGGACCCGTTCTGACGCACGCTTGCTGGCTATCACCGATGGTGCGTTGGAATCGTTGAAACAGCGCGGCTGGTTTCAACCGGCGTTTCTCGATCAGGTGCGCCAACTGCATCGCGAAGGTCATGCCGCCTATTATGGAGAATTGGTGTGGATTCTGACGATGCTGGAGTTGTGGCTGCAGGGGAATAATGATCAACCCGATACTAGCGCGTCATAAATCCGCGTATATCGCTCCACGCTGTTTGGCCAGGTACGCTCCTCCTCCACGAACCGCCGGCCATTGGCCTTAAGCGCCGGCCAGCGTTCGGGATGGGCTAGCAATTCCAATGCCTTGGCTGTCAAATCACCCGTATCGCCAGCTCGGAACAGTATTCCTGTTTCGCCGTTACGGATCAGCTCATGATGACCGCCCACGTCAGAGGCAATGAAGAGCCGTCCCTGAGCCATCGCCTCCAGCGGTTTCAGCGGCGTGACCAGTTCCGTCAGACGCATGGACAGGCGCGGATAGACCAGCACGTCTATCAGGTCGTAATAACGATTGACTTCAGCATGGGGTACCCGGCCAGTGAACACGACCCTATCCGCAATCTCTAGCGCCTTTGCTTGGGCTTGGAGCGCTTGCTCCTGCGGTCCGCCGCCGACCAGCAACACGCGCACATCGGGTGTTTGTTTTAACAACTCTGGCAACGCTTCCAGCAGCAAGGCCAATCCTTCATAGGCGTAGAACGAACCGATAAATCCGAGAACCTGTGATCCATTCAGACCCAGTTGAGTTTTAAGCACTGGATCGGACTCTCCACCCAAACTGAATTGCTCGACATTGACCGCATTGGGAATAACCGTCACTTTCTCTGCTGAAATGCCTCGTCCGATGATGTCGTTACGCAATCCTTCGCAAATGCAGGTCACGGCATTAGCGCGTTGTAAAACATGAGTTTCCAGCGCCTTGGTCAGCCGGTAACGGAGGCTGCCCTCACGCGTGGTGCCATGATCAACTGCTGCATCTTCCCAGAATGCGCGCACTTCATAGACCAACGGCAGACGAAAGTGCCGGGCAACAGGTAGCGCTGCCAGGCCGTTCAGTGCTGGCGAGTGGGCATGCAACACATCTGGTTTGACCTGTGCAACGACTTCCGCTAGCCGTTGAGTCAAGCCTCGGACAATGGCTGCCTGGTTGAGTACCGGCCAGTGCGCCCATGCAGCGGTTTCCTGTGGAGTACGGAAGAAATGCAGATCCTCAGTGGTTTCTTCCAATGCTGACGTAGCACCCTGCTTAGCGCCAGTTATATGGAATGTCTCCCAACCCAAGCGCCACTGTTCCCGCAGAATGGCGGCAGTGCGGAAGGTATAGCCGCTGTGCAGCGGCAGGGAATGGTCAAGGATGTGGAGGATGCGCATCAGAGTGATTGCCGTTTTATATCGGGTTGATTTTCTATTCTTTCGCCACCCTCTATCTGCCGCAAGAATGCCTCGAACATCAGCACGGTCCAAATAGGCGCGCTGTAATCCCGCCGGCCGGATTCATGCGCTTCGACCAGATGGCGTAAATAATCCGCATTGAACAGGCCGGTGCCCAGCAACCGTTCGCCAGTCAGCGAATCGCGTACCCGCTGTTTCAGCGGTCCCCGGAACCAGCGTATCAGCGGCACGGCAAACCCCATTTTCGGGCGGTACATAATTTCGTGTGGAAGGTGCGGTTCCATGGATTTCTTTAGCAGATACTTGCTTTCCCCTTGACTGATTTTCAGTGAGGAGGGCAGGGTAGCCAGCCATTCCACCAGTGGATGATCCATCAACGGCTCGCGTACTTCCAGCGAATGCGCCATGCTGGCCCGATCCACTTTGGTGTTGATATCGCCCACCAGATAAGTTTTCAGATCGAGATATTGAATCAACGCTAGCGGATCGTCACTCTCCACCCGGACGGCATGGCGGCGAAACACATCCAAGGCATCATAGCCGCTGAGTTGCGTTTTAAATGAGTCAGAGAACAACTGCTGACGCATCTCATCACGCAGAATCGACACCGAATGAAAATAGGCTTGCACCGGATCCCGCGTCAGCGCCTGAAAGGTGGTCTTAGCCCGGAAGATCCGGGGTGCCCAGTCTGCTTTAGGATAGAGCCGGCCCAACAGACCAAATACCGGCTGGCGAATGCGCAAGGGGAGCAGTGACCGCAGCCGTTCCTCCATGAGATGCAGCCGATAGCGCCGGTAGCCGCCGAAGCTCTCATCCCCGCCATCGCCGGACAGCGTCACGGTGACATGCTTGCGGGCCAATTGGCAAACCCGGTAGGTCGGAATGGCGGAGCTGTCGGCATAAGGCTCGTCATACAGCCAAGCCAGCGTGTCGATCAGGCCGAAATCGTCACTCTCAACCGTATCGACGAAATGCCGGGTTTGATAGCGATCCGCAACCTGTTGGGCGAATTGCGCTTCGTTGAAGGCGGGATCGGTGAAGGCGATGGAACAAGTATTGACCGGGTCGCTGGACAAATGGGCCATCATCGCCACTACAGCGCTGGAATCGACGCCGCCGGATAGGAATGCGCCGAGCGGTACTTCTGAGATCATGCGCAGCCGTATCGATTCGCGCAAACGGGTGACCAGTTCCTCAGCCGCTTCTGTTGCGGTCAAGCGTTGATCGAGTGTGAACCGCACCTTCCAGTACTCACGGGGTTCCGGCAGGGGCCGGCCACGCCGGACCCGGAGGGTATGCGCCGGCAGCAGCTTTTTGGCGCTGGTGAAAATGGTGCGTGGCTCGGCCACATAACCCAGAGCAAAATACTCCTCGACCGCGCAGGGATCGATCTCTTGCCCCAGCTCCGGATGGGCGAGCAGAGATTTGAGTTCGGAGCCGAAGAGGAGTTGTCCATTGGGCAGCAGGGCATAGAATAGTGGCTTGACCCCTAGCCGGTCGCGGGCCAGAAATAGGGTTTCCTGGTTGCGATCCCATAAGGCAAAGGCAAACATGCCGCGAAAGCGTTCGACGCAGGCTTCGCCCCAAGCCTCCCATGCGTGAACAATCACTTCGGTGTCGCTGCGGGTGTGGAAGACGTGCCCCAAGGCTTCCAGTTCGGGAACGAGTTCCTGGAAATTGTAGATTTCCCCATTGAACACGACGACGACCGAGCCATCCTCATTGAATAATGGTTGCTGGCCGGTAGAGAGATCAATGATGGAGAGTCGCCGGTGGCCAAGACCCACACCGGGTTCGATGTGTAAACCGCCTTCATCCGGTCCCCGGTGATGCTGTGATTCGTTCATCCGGTGCAGAAGATCGCGGTTGATCTCCTGCCGATGGCGGGTGTCAAAAATGCCGGTAATGCCGCACATAGTTTCTCCTCTTCCTAACCCTTCCCCCTTAAAGGAAGAAGGGAGTTTTAACGCGGCACTTTAGCACCGAATCATAAACCGCTAGATAAGCGGTCACCATGGCCTCCATACTAAACTGTTCCTCAATCCGCCGCCGGCCTGCTGCGCCATGCGTATGCATCCGTTCAGGGTCATCTACATATTCGTGAATGGCTGCTGCCAGCGCTTCAGGATCCCTGGCAGGAACCAAGCGCCCGGTCTCATTTTCAACCACTAACTCGCCATTACCGCCCACATCGGTCGCGACCACCGGTAAGCCACATGCCATTGCCTCCAGAATTGTGTTGGAAATCCCCTCCGCTTGGGAGGGCAGCACGAAGAGATCAAAACTTCGCAATAACCGGGGTATATCGTCCTGCGCGCCCGGCAACCAGGCCAAATCCCGCAATCCTGCCTCATTCAACAGGCTTTCAATCCCGGCTCGCAGCGAACCTTCGCCAATGATCACAAGCCGCATGTGTTGCCGCGCATTGGGAATCATTTCCGCCAGCCGAATGAAAGCCCGTGCCAGATTAGGTTGATCCTTCACGTTTTCTAGCCGCCCGGCGGTACCAATGACCCGCGTTCCCGGCAGCGCAAATCCATCAGGCAGCGGCGAGCGGTCGTTGCCGGGATGAAACCGCACACTATTCACACCATTGATAATCCGGCTCATTCGTTTTGGCGCTACACCAATCCGGGTTTCCAGATAACCGGCAATCTCACCGGACAGCGCGATGTAATGATGAACCAGCGGGCGCAACCAGCGGCGCAAGCGATGGTGGCGGGGATTCATCAGCGCTGGATCGCGATCCCAGCCATGCTCGCCATGCACCCGCCTCTGGACCCCTGCTAGCCATGCTGGAAGCTGCATTTCCAGTGCCGCCAGGTTGCGCGTATGGACAATTGCTGGACGCAATTGGCGCAATAAGTTCCAGCAACGCCCATATAGTCCCAGATCGTGTCCCTCGGATTTATGCAGGGCAAACACTTCAACGCCAGGTTGCCGGATGCGGCGGCGAAACTCCGGGTTATAGTCAGTCAAACAGATGATCGCATGGTGGTAGCGATTCGGCGGTATGTGGTTGATCAAATTAACCAAACCGTTTTCAAGACCACCGACATCGAGACGATGGACCAGATGAGCGATCAAGGGTGATTGGTTGTCCGTCATTTCTAGTTGTCACCGCGGATGCTTGCTAGCGCCGCCGCGAGGCCCGGTTGCATGGTTTCTACAAACCGCTGCAAGACCACCTTGGCCTCATCCGGTTGAATGTTATAATCCGCTGCTATGGCAATTAACGCCGAACCCCGCTGGGCGCCGCTCAAGCGATCCCACGCTTCCCATGCCTTGGCCAGATAAGGTGAAACGACTATCTGTCCGCCCTCCCAGTAACCACTCCATACCAGCCGCTTGCGTAGACCATCGGTCAGGCTTGTTGCCTTGAATGGCCATTGAACACGACCTGCCTGGATTTGTACCCGGCCCTCACTGCCAAGGTAACGCCATTGTTTGCGGTCATACAGGCTGTTCTGACTACTGACCAGCTTAGCGTCCGGGCGTTGTCGCCGGTAATAAGCGATATAGAGGTGTATGGTCTTGCCATTCCATTGGTAGCGGCTTCTGACCACGGTATCCGCACCGCTAAAGTGTGGTTCCCATGTATCGTTATCCACTTCCGGTCCCCGCCAGGGGGCGGCTGCCGGCGGCGCTGACAAGACAATGGGTGCGCTCGTCGAATCATAACGGTCAACCCACACCGCCCACAGTGGACCAGTTGCGGCTGCCAGTATCACAGCCAATGTCCAAATCGTATAGCGTCCGGTCGCACCTGAAACAGCGGGTTCGATGGTCGAATCTTTAGATGACGGATCGCTGACTGTAAGTCCCTGGCCCATGACCTCTTCTGGCTCCCGCCAAAATGAGCCGATCCAGAACATTAGTAACACAACCAGGCCAAAAAAGAGCCAGCCATAAATGAGATGATCAATACCCACTGCGTATTTCATTTCACTGAGATGGGCGATCATTACGATGCCGTAAGCCCGGATGCCATTGGCGATAATTGGCATGACGGCTGACAACACAATGAAGGCTAGCCGCCGCCAAATGCTGCGATAGCTTAGATAAGCGTAGAGAAATCCTAGAGCGACCGAGGCGATGAGATAACGCAAGCCACTACAGGCTGCGGCAACCTCGAAGTTGCCAGAGGGAATAATAATATGTAGTCCTTCCCATAGCACTGGAAGTCCGGTCAGACGCAAACCTTCAACGGTGAACCAGGCAGTGACCTGTTGCAGGGGTGGAATCAGCGCCTCGCCCACCGGTACAGCGAACACGAGATAGGCCAAGGGAAACAGAATAGCCGAAGTGATGTTCCAGCCGAGCAGGGTATAAATCGCCACTTGAATAATGCCGGCTACGGCGAAATGCTGCACAACAGCGACTTGAGCAGCGTCTGCAATCAGCCAAACGAGACTGCCTAGCAGCAACAGAATCAAGCCTGGCGCTGCGCCGTGCGCTTGCAGCGTCGCCAGTTTTTCACGCCGGGTCCACAGCATGTACAAAACAATCGGTACGACTAGCATACCGTGGGCATAGGTTTCGTAATGCCACCATTGTGTTGCCATGCCAGCCAGGGTTGGCCAGTACAGACCAATGATCGCCAGGATCGCGATGATCAACGCTGGCAGCGCAGCTCGCCAAGTCGAGGACACCGCCATTTTTTCCATAAACTTACGACGCCTCCATGCTATCCCAAGCTGCGTGCCAGGAATGGCCCCAGCCAGCGGCTGACTGGCAGCGGTAACCGTTTCCAGGCGTCAATAAAGAGCCGGTACTTGGGATTGAGCGGATTGATATCGGGAAGTTGCGTCGTGT
>Ga0209607_1002407_pt1 | contig 14907 bp, 9 predicted proteins | sample AD_UKC117_MetaG_FD_184413 | JGI IMG/M metagenome (GOLD analysis project Ga0209607, IMG submission 184413) | Active sludge microbial communities of municipal wastewater-treating anaerobic digesters from Hong Kong - AD_UKC117_MetaG (SPAdes)... | ecosystem: Engineered > Bioreactor > Anaerobic >... | reverse complement strand
CCGAGCGCGACCGCCACGAGTAGCCCGCCACCCACCAACTTCTGCGCGGCGCTGGTCGTGTCATCGGTGCTCATCGGGCCTCCCGAGTGCCACCCTAGGTGAGTGCCCCCTGCTTGGAAGCGTCACCCGCTGCTGGGCTGGTCGTGTCTGCTGTCGGCACTTGTGCTGCTGCCGCTGATGGCCCCGGGGTACGTGCTGCACCTGGATATGGTCTTCGTCCCGCAGCAGACACTGCTGCCATGGAACCTCGGGATCGGTGGGGGACTTCCGCGGTCCGTGCCGCAGGATGCCCTGGTGTCGCTGGTAGCCGGGCCGCTGCCCGGACAGGTGCTGCAGAAGGCCGTTCTGGTGGCCACCCTGGTGCTCGCCGGGATCGGCGCCGGTCGGCTCGCCGGAGGGCCACGACTGCAGCAGGTGGCGGCAGCGTCGCTGTATCTGTGGTCGGCGTACCTGGCGGGGCGCCTGCTGCTCGGGCATTGGGGCCTGTTGTGGGCGTACGCCGTGCTGCCCTGGGCCGTGCTCGCCGCCCGGCGGGCGCGGAACACCGGGAATGTGTGGCGCACCACCTTCCTGTGCGGAGTGGGTGCTCTCGTACCGACCGGTGGCCTCGTGCTTGCTCTCGCGGCCCTGCCTGTGGCATTGGGACCCGGCTCCAAGGTGTCGGCCCGCATGCGGCTGGCGGCTGTTGGCCTGGTGGCGCTGTTCAACGCGCCGTGGTGGTTGTCCGCGATCCGCAGCCCGGTCAGTGCGGTTTCGGATCCCGTGGGGCTGACCGTTTTCGGGGCTCGTGCCGACGGACCCGGCGGCGTACTCGGCAGTGTGCTGGCCGGCGGGGGTGTGTGGAACTCGCAGGCCACTCTTGGCTCGCGGACGACCTGGTTCGCCCTGGCCGCCGCGATCGCCGTGGTGGTCCTGGCGGTCATCGGCTGGCGGTCGCGTGTGCGTGAGTACGCCCCGGAAATGGTGTGGCTCAGCGTGCTGGGGGTCGGCGGGCTGTTCTGGGCCTGGCTGTCGGGCGTGGCCGGCGACCAGGAATGGGCGCGCTCGGTGGTTTCCGGCGTGCCGGGCGGTGGACTGCTGCGTGACGGGCAGAAATGGACCGTGTTCTGGGTGCTGCTCCTCGCGGTGACGGCACCCACGGGTCTGGCGCGCGTGACGCGCGGGGCCGACAGGTCGCTGCGAGTCTTCCTCGCGGTCGCGCTGGCTCTGCTGCCACTGGCGGCATTGCCTGATCTCACGTGGGGTGGCTTCGGGCGACTGAGGACTGCCCAGTACCCGGTCGCGTGGCAGGACTTGCGGACCACATTGGCGCAGCGACAGGTGCCGGGCGACGTGCTGTCGCTGCCGTGGTCCGCGTTCCGCCGGTATGCGTGGAACAACTCCGATGTCGTGCTCGATCCGTTGCCCCGCCAACTGACCCGCACGGTGGTGTGGAACGACCGACTGCCGGTCACCGTCGAGGGCAGACTCGCAGAGGTCGGCGGCGACGACCCACGAGCCGAACTGGTGAGCCGTGCGATCGAATCCGGGGCGGCGCTCGGGCCCGTCCTGTCCGATCTCGGCGTCAAGTGGGTGGTGGTACAGACCGACCAGCCCGCGGCCAGCAGGCCGCCTGACCTCTCCGGCATCCCCGTGGTCTGGGAGGGGCCGGGACTGGAACTCCGCGAGATCCCGGGTGAGGTCAGGCCGGTGAACCCCACCGATCCGCTACTGGTTGCGGTTGATCTGGCGGCGCTGGGCGCACTCATCGCCGTCGGCCTGCTCGCTCACGTCACCAGGCGCGATCGACCTGGTGTGACAAGCCAGTGACCCGTGGGGTGCCCGCCCGACACGCTGCGTCGCAGTGTCGGGGAACCTTCGTGATCTGTTCGTGTCGTGCTGGTCGTGCCACGCGCCAGGCAAACGTGCTACGTTCGTCGGACTACAGGTGGCATCAACAGGAGGCTTTCGATGGGTGGTCCCGCAGGCGCAATCATCGCGGCGGTCGTGGGCGCGATTCTCGCGGTCGGTGCTGCTTTCGGCATCGTGAGTTCGCAGACGGCGTCGCCCGCACCGGTCGACAAGCCTTTCATCGTCTACGGCGACAGCTGATCCCACTGCTCGGCCGGCATGTGGTGTTCCACATGGCCGGAGGGCGCAGGTGCCACTGACACGTGCGGGGTCGTCTGCCCGGTGGCCCTGGCCAGCACATCGGCGAATGCCTCTGCAGTCGCGGCCCACGTGAATCTCTCGGTGCGTTCTCGGGCGGCAGCGCCCATCTGATCAATTGTCACTTCGTCGCGGAGAAGCGAGTCGATGGCGCGGGTGAAGTCGCTGACCTCCCCATCGACCAGCAGGCCGGTCTCACCGTCCACGATTGATTCGGTCACGCCGCCCGCCGCTCGGTACGCGACGGCGGGCACTGCGTGCGTCGCCGCCTCCATCACCACGATCCCCCAGCCCTCCTTGAGGGACGGCAGCGCCAGTACCCACGCAGACCTGTAGATCTCGTGCTTGGTCTTCTCGTCGACGAACCCTCGGAAGTCGACGACGTCGTCAACGCCGAGGGTCTGTGCCACCCGCCGCAACCGTCCGGACCACCAGCCGTCCCCGACGATCGATACCCGCAGACCCGGGTGGCGTCCTCGCAGTGCTGCGGCAGCCCGCAGGACGTGCTCCACCCGCTTGTGCGGCACGAGTCGGCCGACCACCACGATGTGGGGATGCTCGGCACGCTCCACATCGAGGCCCGGTGCCTGCTCGATGCCGTTGTGGATGACCGTGATGCGTGTGTCATGCACGCCCAACTCGGTCAGTTCGGTCGCCGTGCGATCGGACACAGCCACGTAGGTGCAGTCACGGTAGAGCCGTGGCGCGACCTGCGATTCGATCCACCAGCCCACCCGGGCGCGAACCCGGTCGTACACCACGGGCCACTGTTCGCGATGCACGTGGTGGACCAACACGACCACGGGCGTGCCGCCGGCCACTGCCCGGGACATGAACGGGATGCCGTTCTGCACGTCGACGATCACGTCGAGATGACCGAACTCCCGACGGCGAAGCCTGCGAACCGCCTCCGGATAGACGCTGAGCTTCGTGCCGGCACGCACGAAATGCACGCCGTCCATGGTTTCCCGCTCTTCTGCGCCGGAATACATGGCGCAGAAGATGGTCACGTCATGTCCGGCGGCGGCCAAGGAGCGCGCGACGTTCTCGACGTACACCTCGGAACCACCCCCCTCGGGGTGCCGGGTGTCGCGCCAGTTCAGGAACAGCACTCGCAGTGACACAACGCCTCCTTGTGCCAGACACGGTACCCCCACTGCGCACCCGCAGGCCCTCGACGTGGCTTAGGTTCGACACGTGACCGACGTGAGCCCGATGAGTGCCCGCGCGCGGCTGCGGCGCATGGCGACGTGGTCACGGGCGGTGAAGCTGTTCCAGGACTTCCGGGTGGAGCAGACCGATCCCGATCGCTTCTACGGCACGATGGCCGCGGACTCCGTGGCGCAACTCGCGTGCCTGGCCGATCTGCGGGGCGCGCACGTCCTGGACGTCGGTGGTGGCCCGGGGTACTGGGCGGAGGAGTTCGAGCGCGCGGGGGCGGCGTACACGCCGCTGGACGCCGACGTGGGGGAGCTCGCCCTGCACGGCCGGGTTCCGCTGCCGGGCACGGTCATCGGAGACGGGCAGGCGTTGCCCTTCCGCGATGAGGCGTTCGACCTCGTGTATTCGAGCAATGTCGCCGAGCACGTTCCGGATCCGTGGCGGATGGGCGACGAGATGGTCCGTGTGTGTCGTCCGGGCGGGTTGATCTTCTACTCCTACACGCTCTGGTACGGCCCGTGGGGCGGGCATGAGACCGCCCCCTGGCACTTCGTGAACGGGCGGTTCGCCGCCGAGCGGTACACCCGCCGGACCGGACACCCCCCGAAGAACGTCTATGGGGAATCGCTGTTCCCGGTCACCATGGCGGCGGGGATCCGCTGGGCGCGCGCCCACGCCGACGCCGAGGTCGTCGACGTCATTCCGCGCTACCTGCCCGCCGGGCTCTACTGGATCGGTCGGGTGCCGGTGATGCGGGAGTTCATCACCTGGAACGTGGCCCTCATACTGAGGAAGCGATGACCCTCCTGGACGACCGCTCGGCCGAAGCGGCCCGGCCCCCGGCCCCTCAGCCCCGGCCCGCGTGGCGCGCCCGCGTTCTCGCCGTGTGCCTGGCGCTGGTGACGCTCGCCTTTCTGCAGGATCCGGGCCGGATCTCCGCGGACACCAAACTCGACCTCACGGTGAACCCCTGGGGTTTCCTCGGACGATCCCTTCGCCTGTGGGACCCGGACGGCTTCTTCGGGCAGTTGCAGAACCAGGCCTACGGCTACTTGTGGCCGATGGGGCCCTTCTTCGGGGTGGGTCAGAGCCTCGGGCTGCCGGACTGGGTCGTCCAGAGGCTGTGGTGGTCGGTGCTCCTGGTCACGGCGTTCCTGGGGATGTACTTGCTGATGCGTGCGTTGCGGGTGGGCGACGGATGGCCGCAGATCCTCGCCGGGCTGGCGTATGCGCTGGCAGTGCGCCCGCAATCGGGGCTGGGGGCGATCTCCGTGGAGATCTGGCCGATGGCCGTCGCACCATGGGTGCTGCTGCCGCTGGTGCGCGCGGCCACCCGGGGCAATGTGGCTCGCGCAGCGGCACTGTCCGCGCTGGCGGTGCTGATGGCTGGCGGCGTGAACGCGGTTGCCGCCGGGGCCGTGCTGCCGCTGGCGCTGTGGTGGCTGCTGACCCTGCAGCCGGGACCCCGGCGCAGGCAGTTGCTCGGCTGGTGGTCCGGCCTGACCGTTCTGGCCATCCTGTGGTGGCTGATCCCTCTGCTGCTGTTGGGGAAGTACTCACCACCCTTCCTGGATTGGATCGAGTCAGCCAGCTTCACCACATCGATCACCGATCCCACCACGGTGCTGCGGGGCGCCGACCATTGGCTTGCCTACCTGGGCTCGGCGTCGGTGTGGAAGGCGGGCTGGATGCTCGCGACCTATCCGCTGTTCGTGGTAGCCACCGGGATCGTCGCGGCGGCCGGTGTTGCCGGCCTCGCGATGCGGTCCTTGCCACATCGGGCCTTCCTCGTCGGGGCAACCGTTGCCGGCGCAGTGCTTGTAGGGCTCGGACACACCGGCGTGTTCTCCGGGTTGGGCAGTGAACAGATCCAGGACGTGCTCGACGGGGTGGGGGCGCCGCTTCGCAACGTTCACAAGTTCGACCTGATGCTGCGCATCCCCCTGACGATCGCGTTCGGGCACGTGCTGGCCTCGTGTTGGCCGGTTGCCCGCCGCCCCCGATGGCGGCCGCTGGTAACCGCAGTGCTGGTCGGGGCGCTGGTCGTGACATGGTGGCCGGCAATCACCGGACAGTTGGCACGCGGGCGTACCTATGTCGCGCTGGCGGATCACTGGCGGGAGGCCTCTTACTGGTTGAACAACCAGGCGCAGCCCGGGCGGGCGTTGATCGTGCCCGGGGCTTCCTTCGGCCAGTATGTGTGGGGCCGCACCCAGGATGAGCCGTTGCAGGCGCTGGGGGGGTACCCATGGGGGGTGCGCGACGCCGTGCCACTGTCCAGCGCCGGAAACATCCGGATGCTGGACGCGGTGGAGGCGCGATTGGAGTCCGGGCGGGGAAGTGACGGGCTGGCCGCGTACCTCAACCGCATGGGCGTTCGGTACCTGGTCGTGCGCAACGATCTGGCTCCCAACGCCCAGGCCCCGTTGCCCATCCGGGTGCACCAAGCGCTGGAGGACAGCAAGGGGTTGCGTCGGGTGGCGTTCTTCGGCCCGATCGTTGACCGCAACGCTGGTGGGCAGGTGATCGCTGACGAAGGCATGCGATTCAGCTATCCGGCGGTGGAGATCTTCGAAGTGACCGCGAGCAACGCCCCCGCCGATCCGCGGGTCGTGCTCAGATCGGCGGCGGATCCGATTGCAGTTTCCGGTGGTCCCGAAGCCTTGCTCTCCCTGGCCGACACCGGAGCCCTCGGCAACCGCGCAGTAGTGCTGGACGGCGATCCGGAGTCGGCGGATCTGGCCGCCGCATACGGCATCGTGACCGATACCGACCGCCGCCGTGAGATCACGTTCGGTTATATGCGCGGTAATGAGTCGCCGACGATGACTGCCGACCAGCCCTTCACACAGAACCGCGGCGTTCACGACTACCGGGTGTTCGGCTCGGCGGGCACGGTTGCATCGCCGGGCTTGAGTTTCGAGGCCAGCAGTTCACCCACCGACGTGGACGCGACGTGGCGGCAGCCCCGGGGGGCCACTCCTGCGGCCGCGATGGACGGCGCCCTGGACACCTACTGGCGTCCCGGCGCCCTCAACGAGGAGCGGTCGTTCTGGCAGGTGACCTACGACGAGCCGATCGACCTCGGCGAGACCCTGGACATCGCGCTGCTCAACCGCGGCACCAAGCAGGACACGACGATCCCGCTTGAGATCACCACCGACAACGGCACCACCAGTGTCGATGCCGCCGACCGGGCCTCATGGCAGACCGTGCCCGTTTCTCCCGGACCGACCCGCACGGTCCGGGTGGGTCTGGCCGATGTGTACCGGCCACCTCTGTTGGGCATCCGCGAGGTGCGACTACCTGGCGAGGGCGTCAGCGTGCTCGAGCTTCCGAGCGGCACTGCGGGCGATGCGGTGCTGCTGACCGCGCGGCCCGGTGATGCGGGGGAGTGCGTCAGCCGCGACGACACGGTGGTGTGCACCGACGGCCTTAGCCGTTTCTCGCAGGATCGGACGGGTCTGGCCCGTCAGGTGGATCTGCCTGCGGCGATCAGTGGCACCCCACGCATATGGGTCATCCCGCGCGACACCACGGACGTCGCAGCAGCGATCGAGGACGTCGCTGGTATCGGCGTGGAAACAACCTCGTCCCGCACCCGCGCCGTGGCGGGCATGGGCGTGTCGGCGTTCGACCGCAGACTGGGGACCGCGTGGCAGGCCGCTCCGGAGGACAAAGAACCCGCGATCACGATCACGTTGCCCGAGACCCGCACGTTGCGGGGCATCCGGCTGGTGAACCGGCAAGGCGTCAATGCCTCGTCCCCCCTGGAGTTGGCGGTCGAAGCCGGCGGTGAGGTTCACCAGGGCTTCACCGACTCCCGGGGTCTGTTCCGATTCGATCCCGTCGAGACGGACACCGTTCGGGTGCGATTCGTCACCGCGAACCAGGTGCGGTCCCGGTCCGAACTCGGGGAGACCGCTCTGCCGCTCGGCGTCTCGGAGATCGGGCTCATCGGAGGTGACGACCTGCGTCGTCCACTTCCCGCCGATGCCAGTGTCAGCCTGCCGTGCGGATCCGGTCCACAGGTACTCATCGACGGCGAACTGGCGGCGGAAACGTCCGTGACCGGGCGGGTCGAGCAGTTCACCAACGGTGACTCGTTACCCGCACAGGTCTGCCAGGAACCGGTGTCCCTGCCAGCCGGACAGCACCGCCTCGATGTCCGCAGCAGCGAGACGTTCCAGCCGGTCGTCGCGCTTTTCGCTGACGACACCCTCTACGGGCCCTCCGGCCAGCCCCAGTCCCCGGACATCACCGAATGGGAGGCCACGACCCGCAAGGTCGACGTCCCGGTCTCCACGCAGACCCGTGTCCTGGAGGTGGCTGAGAACTTCAACCCGGGTTGGTCGGCGTCGGCCGGAGGCGTCGCGCTGCAGGCACTGCGGGTTGACGGCTGGAAGCAGGCGTTCGTGGTGCCTGCCGGTGTGTCCGGTCCCGTGGATATCGAATTCAGCCCCGACACGCCCTACCGATGGGGCCTGCTGGTCGGACTGGCGGGTGCTCTCGCGGTGGTCTTCGTGGCGATCCGGCCACCCGCTCTGCGGGTGCGCCCAGCTGTGCAGTCACGCACTCTGCCACGGGTCCTGGCTGTCCTCATCGGACTCGGTGTCCTGCTCACACTGGGCCCCTGGGGCCTGTTGATCGGCGCGGCGGTCTTACCGCTGGTGCGCCGCACGTCCCCGCCCATCGTCGCCTTCTCTGCGGTCGGCGCGGCGGTTCTTCTGTCCGCGCTGGCAGGCGTCAGGCCTGGCTCTGTTGTGACGGTTCTGCAGGGGAGTGCTCTGGCTGTGGCATGGGCTGCGGTGGTTGTGGCCGGCTGGCCCAGGGCCACCGGATCCGGCGATCGGAGTGTGCGTAGGACTGTGCCGGACGCTCGATGAGTACGTAGCTCACATGGGCGCAGGCCACGGTGCCGACCACGGTCAGGGGCCACAGGAGCCAGAACCACCCGCTGAAGCCGGGCACGCCCAGCAGATGGGTCGCCGTCTCGAGGACGAACAGATGCCACAGGAATATGCCGTACGAGATGGTTCCCAGGTAGACCATCAGAGGTGATGCGAGTATTCGACGCCAACCGCCCCAACCGTCGGTGCCGAGGAATCCCGGCATCACGAAGAACGCGGCAGCCGCCAGGTACAGGTAATGCCGTACGAACGCCTGTGACGTGGACCCCTCACCGAAGGTGTAGGGCCCCGCGATGGGCGTGGTGGCCAGGAGGAAGAAGCCGGCGGCAAGCACCAGGCAGACACCGGCGTCGTCGGCCAAGGCGTTGAGTCTGGTCATCCATCGCGGCGGGTCCGGCAACCGTAGGCGGCTGTGCACCAGGGCGAAGAGCATCCCCACCGCGAACCAGTCCATGAAGTTGGGAAGCCACATGTTCACCACACCGAAAGCCTGTGCGGCAGGCACCGTCGTGCGCATCACCAGCCAGAGAAGAGCCGCTGCGAACCAGGTGCCCAGGACCCACAATTGCCGACGGACACTCGCCTCGACATCGCCCCTGTGCTTCTTCCCGACGAACCACGCCAGGACTGGCAGCGCAAGGTAGAACGTCAACTCCGTGGCCAGTGACCAGGTCTGTGTGAGGCCGTTGATCAACAACTCCGGCCAGTAGATCTGGGTCAGGGTCAGGTGCGCGACCCAGTGCTTGGGGAGCACCTCGATGCCCGGCATCACGGCCAATACGACGACCACAAGAAGCAGGTACGCGGGAAGGATGCGCCATAAGCGGCGACGGAAGTAGGTCCGGTACGCGGGCCATGTGCCCCCGGTCATGGCCGACTGGGACCACGGCCGGAACAGCAGGAAACCAGACAACAGGAAGAAGATCGTGACGCCGATGTCCATCCTCGACAGGGCGTGACCCCAAGCCGTGACGACCACGACCCCGGAGAAGTACGCCACGTGAGTGGTCACGACGAGCAGGGCCGCGATCGCGCGGTAGCCGTCCAATGTCGTGAACCGGTGCGGCACCACGGTTTCTATCCGGAAAACCTCCGACAAACGCCGCCGAAAGCCCTCTGCCACCCGGCAAGCGTACTTCGTTTCGGGCGTGTTCCCCGCATAGTGCTGCGAAACGGATCCGGAATCCGATAGCGTCTGCTCTGCTGAGGCCAACTAGGAGGCGTAATGAAGCGTGTGATCGGGCTGATCCTGCTTGCGCTCGGAGTGATGATGCTCGTTCTCGCTCCGCTGCTCAGGTTCTATGTCCTGCCGAGTGCGGCGAAGACACCTGTGGACCAGTACACGGAGTCCACGTCCAATGTCGTTTTCGAGCAGTTGCTCGACCCAACACTGGTGGCGGCCGGTGACTCCGACCCCTACAAGCGTGGGGTCGAGGCCACGCAGTTCGTCTATGTCCGAGGTGACGTGCCCGCTGCCGAGCAGCCCGAGGCCCAGTCCCAGGACCTGGCGATCTTCGACTACTTCCAGCGGGTCAACGACAACGCCACCGGCGAGTTGATCACTGCGGGCACCGCGCGCTACGCGTTCGACCGCGTGAGCTCCGAGCTCGTGGACTGCTGTGGGGCCAGCGTCGATGACGAGCCCGTCAACATGACCGGCAGCATCCTTCCGGTGAAGTTCCCCTTCAACGTGGAGAAGGGTGAGTACCAGGTCTTCAACACCTCGCTCAAGGCTGGAACGCCGTTCCAGTTCCAGGGCGAAGAGGAGAAGTTCGGGATCAACACCTACGTCTTCAAGAACGAGGTCCCCCCGACCAACGTCGGAACGCTCGAGGTGCCCACGTCCGCGGTTCCCGGTGAGGACAAGGACGCTGAAGGGAACACCGTTCTCGACGAGATGTACTCGGTGGTCAGCACGTACTGGATCGAGCCCGTCACCGGACAGATCGTGGCTGGTGAGTCCACAGAGAACACGACCTATGACCTCGACGGCGAGCAGAAGCTCGTCAAGGCCATCTACACCGGCACGAACGGCACCCAGGAAGGCGCCGACGACATCGCCGCGCTGGCCGGCCTGGTCACAATGATCGGCAGCACGCTCCCACTGGTGCTGCTGGTGCTGGGTCTGGTACTGCTCGTGATCGGCCTGCTGCTGCTGCGAGGCGGCAACAAGGACGCAGGCACGGGGGCCTCGAACGAGGACATGGTGCTGGCCGGCACTTCTGGATCGTCGGGTACGGCCACGCAGGTGCTCGACGACGCGAGCAAGAAGCCAGACAGCACCACCTGACACACGGTCACCTCAGCAGATGGGGCGGTCGGCCTACCAGGGCCGGCCGCCCCTTCGCTATGCTTGTCCGGGATCCAACGATCCCCGCAGCGTGTTGCCGTGAGACCCGGACGGAGTGGATCTCACACTCAGCGCTCCCACTGCGTCCATCGAACAGACCGGCTACCAACACTTCATGACTGACAACCCCGACCTCACTGCTGTACCCACTTCTTCATCGGCCCGCCAGGTGGCCGTCAACGACATCGGAGACGACGCGGCCCTGCTGGCCGCCATCGACGAGACCATCAAGGACTTCAACGACGGCGACATCGTCGAGGGCGTCATCGTCAAGGTCGATCGGGACGAGGTCCTGCTCGACATCGGGTACAAGACCGAGGGTGTCATCCCGGCCCGCGAACTGAGCATCAAGCACGACGTCGACCCCTCGCAGGTGGTCGAGGTCGGCGACCAGGTCGAGGCACTCGTCCTTCAGAAGGAGGACAAGGACGGCCGCCTGATGCTGTCCAAGAAGCGCGCGCAGTACGAGCGCGCGTGGGGCGACATCGAGAAGGTCAAGGAGGCCGACGGCGTTGTCACCGGCACGGTCATCGAGGTCGTCAAGGGCGGCCTGATCGTCGATATAGGTCTGCGCGGCTTCCTGCCGGCATCGCTGGTGGACATGCGTCGCGTGCGCGACCTGCAGCCCTACGTGGGTTCGGAGATCGAGGCCAAGATCATCGAGCTGGACAAGAACCGCAACAACGTGGTCCTGTCGCGGCGGGCCTTCCTCGAGCAGACCCAGTCCGTGGTGCGCACCGGTTTCCTCAACCAACTGCAGAAGGGCCAGGTCCGGTCCGGTGTGGTGTCCAGCATCGTGAACTTCGGTGCCTTCGTGGACCTCGGCGGTGTGGACGGTCTGGTGCACGTCTCCGAGCTGTCCTGGAAGCACATCGACCACCCGCAGGAGGTCGTCGAGGTCGGCCAGGAGGTCACCGTCGAGGTGCTCGACGTCGACATGGACCGCGAGCGCGTGTCCTTGTCCCTCAAGGCCACTCAGGAAGACCCGTGGCAGCACTTCGCCCGGACCCACGCGATCGGCCAGGTCGTGCCCGGCCGTGTGACCAAGCTTGTGCCGTTCGGTGCCTTCGTCCGCGTGGCGGAGGGGATCGAGGGTCTGGTCCACATCTCCGAGCTCGCTGAGCGCCACGTGGAGATCCCCGAGCAGATCGTCACGGTCGGCGACGAGATCTTCGTGAAGGTCATCGACATCGACCTCGAGCGCCGCCGCATCTCACTGTCGCTGAAGCAGGCGAACGAGGACGCCGGTGCGGAGACCACCGACGAGTTCGACCCGTACCTGTACGGCATGCCCGCGTCCTACGACGAGAACGGCGCCTACATCGGGCCGGAGGGCTTCGACCCCGTCAGCGGCGAGTGGAAAGAGGGCTTCGAGGACCAGCGCACCGAGTGGGAGCAGCAGTACCAGGAGGCCTACCAGCGCTGGCAGCAGCACAAGGAGCAGATCACCGAGGCCAAGAAGGCCGACGAGGAGGCCGAGGCGTCCGGTGACTACACCGCCGCGCCGGTCGAGCCGTCGGGCTCGCTGGACGAGGATGCCAACGAGGCCCTGGCCGCACTGCGGGAGAAGCTGCAGAGCGAGGGCTGATCCAGCTGGAATTTGCGTTGGAAGGGGCGCGAGTTCGGGACCAACCCGGCTCGTGCCCCTTTCTCGTGCACCAGCATGGGCACTGTGGTGCTGACCTCACAGGTGACCGGAGTCCTGTGGGATAGGGTCACCGATGTGTCAGCACCCGGTCCACGATCGCGCGTTGGACTGCTGGCCTGGGCAGCGGTGTCGGTCGTGGCCGTCGTGGCGCTGAGGTCTGTCCTGTCATTGCGGGGCTACCTCTACATGGATGACTTTGCGTTTCGCTATTGGGCGGCGACCTCGCCGCTCGACCTCGAGTACCTGTTGCGCTCCTACGGGGGGCACATCAACCCGGTGGGCCTGCTCATCCAGTGGTTGGCCCAGCATCTGGCGCCGGGTTCCGATCTGGTGCTGGCGGTCAGTTCACTGACCATGTACGGCATTGCTCTGGCGCTGTTCGCCGTCATACTCAGACGACTGACCGACAACCCCCTCGCCATGGTGCTCGGTGTCGTTCTCGCAGGCGTGAGCCTCTTCGGTTTCGAGGTGACGGTCTGGTGGGCCGGGGCCATCTACGCCGGCCCGTATCAGGCCTTTCTGCTCGCATGTCTGCTCGCCGCGATCAAGGCGGTGGTGGATGGCAGCAGGCCGTGGTCCGTAGCCGCTCTGGTGTTCGGCGCAGGCGTGGTCCTGTCCTTCAGTCGTGGCAGTGCCGGGTTGGTACTGGTCTTCCTGCTTGTGGCCTCGCTGCCATTGTCACAAGGCGCTCCGCTGGGGTTTCGTCAGTGTCTTCGCCGGGCACCAGGACTCTGGGCCGGGCTTCTGGGCATCGCCTTGGCCGGGGGTGCACTCGTGCTGGCGAATGCGGGACGAATCGACAGGCCCGGATTGTCGGTGCTGACAGCGGCGCGCTACATGTGGGAACTGCTGGTGCTCAACATCCTCCCGGCGCTGTGGGGCGGACCCTGGCGGTGGTTCGAACTGCCCAACCAGGAATGGCCACCGATCCTGGCGAACCCCGCACCCATGTGGTGGGCGGTGTGGGTGGCGGGTTTCGCCTCCGCCGCGGCCGCCACGGGGATCTGGATCTGGCGGCCGGCGCTGCGCAGGCTGCTCGTGGCATTCGTCGCGTACACCGTGATGATCCTGTGCCTGGCGGCCTACGCCAGGGCCGGATCGGTCGTGGCTAGCGTCGCCTACCGATACACCTTCGACCTGGTGTGGCCGGCGACGTTCCTGGCCATTCTGGCAGCTGTACCGGCCGGCCGAGGGTCGCGCGGCGTGTCGCGTCTCGGTGTGGGTCTGATCAGCGCGGTCATCGTCCTGGCGTTGTGGTCGACCGTGGTTCCGGCACGCGACTGGGCCGGGAATCCCACCAAGTCCTACATGGAACTCGCCGTGGAAGGCTTCGATGACATCCCAGAGGCCCAGCAGGTCCTCGACCAGGGTGTGCCCTTCGACCTGATCCATCCTGCCCTCATGGCCCCATACGCCAACACGCGTACAGTACTCACGCCACAGCCCGGAGCTCCGGTCTTCGGACCTTTCGCGGAGGACACGCTGTACGGATTCGCCCCGGACGGCAGGGTCGAGGTCAACGATGTTGTCGGACCCACATCCCCGGAAGGACCCGACCCGGAATGTGGCTACGCCGTCACCGACAGCCCCCGCACCATTCCTCTGGACGGCACGTTGATCGCGTGGGACTTCTACGCGCGGGTCGCGTACTTCAGCGGTACCGACACGACGCTTAACCTCGCCTTCGGTGGCCAGATCCATTCGGTGCCACTACGTGCGCGTGGCCTGCGAGTGGTGTACTTCCCGGTCTCGGGTCCGGGCGAGGAAGTTCTGGTGAGCGTCGGCACGCCGGGGATCACGTCGTGTGTCACAGATGTGCGGATCGGCAACCGGGTCTCTGCGGAGACAGGTGATCTGGTGCCGCTTCCCATCACGGAGTTGGGACGGTGAGCACCCCCGCCACCAAGGAGGAGGTGGACCAGCCCGGTCCGGGTACCCGACCGTCGTCGAGCGCACGCTTGGCGTCACTGGACGGGATCCGGGCCGTCGCCGTCTTGGCAGTCATGTTCTTCCACTTCGGTCAGGGCTGGATTCCCGGTGGGTACATGGGCGTCGACGTCTTCTTCGTCCTGTCCGGATTCCTCATCACCACGATCCTGGTTCAGAAGGCCCCGGAACGGTTCGACGCACGGTCCTTCTGGGAGCGCCGGGCCCGTCGGTTGTTCCCCGCCCTGGCTGTGATGCTGGTCGTCGTCTTCCTCTTCGCCCTCACCGTTCCGGCCCTCGAGCAGTCGGCCATCCGTGGGCAGGGGATCGCGACGGTGTTCTACGTCAACAACTGGTGGTTGCTCGCCTCAGGGTCGGAGTACTTCGCGGACTTCCAGTCCCTCTCCCCGTTGCTGCACACCTGGACGCTCAGCGTCGAGGAGCAGTGGTACGTCCTGCTTCCGCTGCTCCTCATGCTCCTCATCGCACTCAAGCGCTTCGACTGGCCGGTACTCATCGTCACATTCATCGGACTGGCACTCATATCGGCGTCCTGGACGGTCCTGCTGGCTGCACGAGGGGCATCGGTGGACCGGCTGTACCTCGGCACCGACACCCGTGCGCAACAGTTGCTGCTCGGCGGCCTGCTGGGTGTCATAGGCGCCCGGGCGGTGGCGCGAGGTCACTCTCGGATCCGTTTCGCCGGGCGATGGGCGGGGCAGATCGGCATGGCCGGACTGGTGGGGCTACTGGCGATGTTCGTG
>Ga0209607_1002398_pt1 | contig 14943 bp, 12 predicted proteins | sample AD_UKC117_MetaG_FD_184413 | JGI IMG/M metagenome (GOLD analysis project Ga0209607, IMG submission 184413) | Active sludge microbial communities of municipal wastewater-treating anaerobic digesters from Hong Kong - AD_UKC117_MetaG (SPAdes)... | ecosystem: Engineered > Bioreactor > Anaerobic >... | reverse complement strand
GTTCGCTGTAATCAAATGCGCGCTAACGCGTTTAGGTTGATAAGAAGCGCCATTTTGCACAAGATAAACGCTGGGAGGAGATCTTTGAGAATGCCCCTAGGCTTCGGAAAAAAGCCGGTTTGGATCTCTGAATTGGTAAGGTTCGCATGATTGATCCCTTCGAAGACTTGCAACAATGGTTTATGGATTGGGGTTTAGCAGTGCTATGTCTCCAGTATGGGCCGGATTTTCAGCAGAACAGAAGCCCGGCTTCCCTCCCAGGGAACTCCTGGATTTGTACAAGTTTCTCATGTGTTTTGAGGTCCAAGACTCGCCAAAGCGGATATCAAGATATGCCGGGTTGGTGATCCGGCCTTGCGGGTACGCGCCCGGTGAACCGGTCTTTTGGCCCGGATACTGGATCGAAAAGGACGCCAGATTCGATGAGAGCTTCGAACGTATGATACCTTTATCAGGAAACTTTAGGTTGCTCCAGCCGGGTGAACCGGCCAGAGTCCGGCGCGCACGCGTCTGAAACCCACGTTTGCCATCAATGAAAACCGCTGGCTCCCAGGCCGTGGAAAACCCATTGATAGAGCTGGAATCCTTGGAACGTCAAACTATGTCTGAGCCACCGTTATCCTCCATCGCTTCGCGAGAGGCGGAGCTGTTGGCGTCATTGATCGAGCAGTTTCCAGTCTGCTTTGATATGGCCCATCCTCGACCGCTCAAGGTCGGCATCCATCACGATCTTCTGGCTCTTGGTTTCCCGGCCGCGGATGCCAAGCCGTCCGGCGTTCGACGTGTGCTGGCCCGCTATTGCAACCGGCCGCGGTATCGAAACGCGGTCCGGGCGGGTGCTGTCCGCGTGGATTTGCACGGTCAACCGGCCGGTGTGGTCACCGAACAAGAACTTGTCCAGGCGCAGAAGGAAGCCACTCCGCGCGCCGTGCGGCTCGCCGCTGAGCGGGAGGCCCGCCCCTCTAATGACACCCCATTGCCTCAGGAGGCTCTCGTATCTGGCCGCCTCTCACTCATCGTGAAATTTTCGGAACTGCCGGCTTCGTTACCAGTGCGGGACGGCCTGAAAATCGGTATTCAGACCGAAGAAGGCCGGGTCATTGCAATCTTGGCACCCAAGACCTGGCGCAAGCTCCAGCAGAAAGCTCACAACACGGCGGCTTGGGTGATGGCCTTGAGTGGCGCCTTGGAGCGGTTTGCCAATGGCGAGATCGTCCTCAAGCATCCCACCGTCCAGTTCTTTGAAAAGCAAGCCCCGGCAGAAGCCCCAGCCACGGTGCCGGAAGCATCCCGGGCCAACAGCCGGAAAACGCCTCGGCAAGGAGCGGATACCCTGAAACCGGAAGGGCTGGATCAGCCCTCTGCTGGATCTTCCCGGTCTCGGCTGCGCTTGAAAGATCGCCCCTCAGCGAAGGTGCCCGGATAAATTTAACCGCTCGCTGCTCATATGTGCGGCGAGCCGGTTCCCAATAGTCTTCGGCAAGGCAAACGCGATCAAGGGAATGATAGCGCAGTCTCCGGTACCTTCGCGTTTAGCAAACTGGGTGCTATTACCGGTTAGAATCGTTACGCAGTAGTGCTATTGCAGGATAAACGAGCGCATCGATAACGAGGCTAGATCGAACCCTGTGTTGAAAAAGGTAAGCTTATCTTCTTCGCTGGCCGCACCGAGCGCGTAGAGAACGGGCAGATAGTGTTCCGCCGTCGGATGTGCGAGCCGCGCGACGTTGCCCAGCGCTTCATAGTGGGCGGCAGCTGCAAAGTTCCGCGATTCCAGCTTAGCCGTGAGATCTGCGTCAAAGGCTTCGGCCCAGTCGTAGGGTGGTGCATCCGGGCGTAGGGCGCGCAGGTTGTGGACGATGTTGCCGCTTCCCACGATGAGTATGCCTTTTTCGCGCAGCGGCTTGAGTTCACGTCCCAACGCGAAGTGTTCAATTGGTGGCCGGGCAAGATCAAGGGAGAGCTGAAATGCGGGAATATCTGCCGCCGGAAACAGGTGCATGAGGATCGACCACGCACCGTGATCCAAGCCCCACTCGGTGCCGGCTGACACCGGAATCGAGCGTACGAGACTTATTACCGCTTCTGCTGCCTCCGGTGCGCCGGGGGCCGGATACTGCTGGGCGTACAGCTTGGCGGGGAATCCTCCGAAATCGTGGATCGTTTTCGGTTGCTGGCCGGTGTGCACCTGTGTCGTTCCACGGGTCATCCAATGCGCCGAGATGCACAGGATGGCGCGGGGCCTGGGGAGCGTACTCCCCACTTCGCGCCACGCTCGGCTGAAACGGTTGTCCTGGATGGCGTTCATCGGATTGCCATGGCCGACAAATAGAACTGGCATTCTCGGCGTATCAAATAGATGCGTAAGGGCTTCGAGGTAGGGCATAGGTGGTTTGTGAGCGTTTCAGAGGACGATGCAGGGACGGCTTTTTAGACAGAGTTTCCGGAGTATGTTTCCCTTAGGACGCACTTCTGCTGCAGTTTGGATAGAGCACTCTAGTGGAATGGCTTGCTCGAATTTGAGCTGACGCAATAGGTCAGCTTGTGACTCACCGGATATTAGCAGGCCATAATGCACCGCTGTCTAGCCAGCCAGCTTTCACTAAACTGGCGCAGTTTGATCAGAGCGGTACTTGGATCTTTGTAAGATGACATATGTATCAATATTTGATTGATAGATGAAAAGTTCCATACCCGCACACACGAAGGCAACACCAAGCTTCCTATCTTCACCAGTTGCAATCCACTCCTCTATTCACGCTCCCTTTTTTTGCAGGGGTGGCCCGCTCTATGACCCGCTCCGTGTTTGAAACGCGAGCGGATTAAGGTCATGGCAGGTCATTGACTCCCTTTATTATCGCCAAATTGGTCCGTTTGACCGAACATGATGACCTCTTCAATCGGCCTTCATGCACCCGGAAGTATCTGATAATCCTATTATTGGGCACCCCTTTATTGAATGGCATGCCTATTGCTTATTTTTGAAGAAAGAAACATTCACTATTCTCTTAAGGAGCTTTCTAAGATGCCTCAAAATACGCTAGCCAGAGAACCTTTCTCTTTCGCTTCAGGCCCCCGGCCTTCCCGTCAACCCGAGCGCATCAACCCGGCATTACTGCGGCGCATGGCAGCACGTATGGCGCTGGAGGCAAGGCAAATTGAGCGCGTGGCGCAAGAGGCGATGAAAGAAGTCTGGGACGAGTCCACGCATCTCTCCTCCTTCACTGCCCAAGCAGTCTAACTTGAACCGGAGTCATGCGATGAGCAATCTAGGCTTTCCCGTATCTTCCGCCATGCGGTTAGTGGATCTGGCCGCGATCTTGGCCCATCAGGGACTTTGTTTATATTGGGATGCGACCCGCCGCACCGTGGTGGTAGCAGTCATCCCATCATGAGAGCAACCCTGTCCACAGACCCTCTTTCGCCGGTCATTCCGGCTTTGCCGCGCAAGCTGTGCGGCAAAGCTCTTGAGGGCACAACACAACCTGTTCAATTAGGTCAAGGAATCAATAACGCTTAATGAGCGTAGCGTTATTTGATATGCAAATCATTACCGAATGGGTGCATGGACCGGCAAAACATGTTGCGCCTGGTTCGCAGATTTAAAGCCGCGCATCTGGCGTTCTTGCTGGCGGGCCGACTGATGCGAGACTCTCGCTTGATTGTTTAAGCCCTGGTGATGGAAACAGGCGAAACTTGCCATTTAATGCCCGTTAACTTGACAGTACCCTCTGATGCTAGGGTCTAACGTCTCGTTCCCTCCAGTTGCCGGAGCAGTGCCTGCACCTCAGGATTCTCCGGTTCCAGCGCTACTAGCTGGTGCATGTAATCTCGCGCCGCGCCCAAATTCCCCGCATCGCGCTGGAACGCCGCCAACGCCATGAGAGTTTCACGGTCATTGGGATGTTTGGCCAACACTGTCTCCAGTTCCTGAATCGCCTTCGATCCTTGGCCGGTACTGTTTAGCGCCACCGCGTACACATAGCCGTAACGCGGGTTGTCTTCACCCAAGCGGGCGGCTTCCGCCAATGCGCTCAGGGCTTCCGGCAGGTGTTTCTGGCGAATCAGCAGCAAGCCCAATGCATGGTGCGTAGCGGCGCTTTTTGGATCGAGTTCCAATGCTTGGCGCAAGATCTTTTCGCCATCCCCATCACGGCCCTGAATCCGGTACAGATCAGCGAGATTGACCGCTGCCTGAGTAAAGGCGGGCTGTAGAGTGAGGGCAGAGCGGTAGGTGGCTTCTGCCTGGCCGAACTCGCCTTGGGTGATGTGAATCAGCCCGATGTTGAGATATGACTCCGGACGGTTGGCGTTGACCATTTCGGCAGCAACGTATTCTGCCACACCCCGCTGGATCGCTTGGCGCTGATTCTCAGTGAGCATTGCTTTTGGCACGCTGGCCAAGGTCTGTGCTGCATCGATTCGAACCAGCCGCACGGGGTCGTTCAAAAGCGGTACCAGGTGTTGAACCTTCAATTCCGGTCGCACCGTCACCATCGCTCGCGCCGCCGCACTGCGCAACAATGGATCGGGATCGGTCAACAGCGGGCGAAGCGCCTCGAATCCAGTAGAGTTGAGCCGTTCACCCAGTAACGTTGCTCCGGTGGCACGGGCGATGTTGGGTTGCTCTTGATTTTTGATCAGGGCCAACAACAGCTCCTGTGCGCCAGCTGCTCCGGTATATCCGGCATGTAGCGCCTCAGCGAATTGTTGATGACCCGGCAAGGGTTGACCGTACCACTTCCGGATCTGCTTTGCTGCCCATTCGGCCGATCGATCTTCATGACAACGATTGCAGGCGTTGGGCACATCCAGTTTCATGGTTAAATCCGGGCGGGGAATACGGAAGCTGTGATCGTGGCGCGGGTCCACCACCATGTAGGTGGTGGTGGGCGCGTGACAGGATATACAGTCCACGCCTCTGGTGCCGACCGGGTGAAAATGGTGCTGCGGTGATTCGTATTTCGCCGCAAGGTGGCATTGCAAACAGACTTTGCCTCCTGTTGCACGCAATTTGCCGCTGTGAGGTTCGTGGCAGTCGCTGCAACTCACTCCTTTCGCCTGCATTTTGCTTTGCAGGAAAGAACCATGGTTGAACACTTCATCTTTCATCTGGCCGTCGGGGTAGTAGAGGTCCGGCGTCAGCAGCGACAAACGGTGAGTATCCAGCAACGATTGGCCAAAAACATAATCCTCCCAGAATTGTCCGCGCCGCGAGTGACAACGGGCACACAACTCCAGTTCGCGGTTAGGCGGACGCGGTGTAATAGCTGGGGCACTGTTTGCAGCCGCTTGTGTGGCCGCCGTCCAAAGGACATCGGGTTTGGGGTTCAAGAAGGGGGTTACCAGATCCAGCCCTTTCATGGCCAGCGCGCGTAACTGAAATTGCAAGCCGTACCGCTCGTCGAGGGCGATGGCCAGGCCTTTGGTGGAGTTCAGCTTTTGCCAATCCCCTTCCTTCCTGGCCCAGGCAAGGTGACCGGCGCCAGGACCATGGCAGGCTTCGCAGGCGACGTTGATTTCGGACCAGGTGGTGTTAAAGCGGTTCAGCTTCGGATCGTAATTCTTACGCAGATTCGTGGAATGACATTCGGCGCACATGTAGTTCCAGTTCTGCTGCAAACCGGTCCAGTGTAGAGGGTCCTTATGCGTCAGGTTCTGGCCCGGATAGAGATGGAACCAGCGTTGTCCGCCTTGCTCCTTCGGGCGGCTGTCCCAGGCGATGCCCAGCGCCTGATAGCGGCCATCGGGAAAGCCGATCAGGTACTGCTGCAAGGGATATACGCCAAAGGTGTAGGCAATTTCGTAATCTTGCAACTGTCCGTCCGGCCCGTCGGTACGCACCATGAATTTGCCGTCGCGGCGGAAGAAGGTGGAGGCAATACCGTTATAAGTAAAGGATGCATCCTCGAAATTGCCGAGGATGGCCGATTCGCTGGCAGGCTGCATGGCCTTCGCATGCTGCGAATTTTTCCAGTGCAGGTATTCGTGCGCATGGCATTCTACGCAGCTTTGCGCGCCGGTGTAGCCGCTGTCAGGGGTAACCGGCAGATGACGCTCCGGCAAGCGGACCGGCAAGGGTTCCGCTGGTTCAGTGTCAGCATGGGCGGGGAAAAATACCGGCATCCCATCGCCAAGCAATGCAAGAGTGATTATGGCAATCGAAAAAATTGCTAACTTTTTTAACATCCTAAAAGAAATTCTATTCAGCAGGGCCAGGCAGCTTATAGCGATTAAAGGTTTTTTCATATCAGGTATCTTCTGATTAATCTAGCTTCCGGGCTGGCATCTCTCCCTCGAAGTTAAAAGCGGTAGCTGTAATTTGCGGTAAAGAAATAAAGCTTTGGTGTGTCGTAATTGCCGCTGAGCAGAATATCCGGTACGCTGGATTTCTCCATTTGAAGATATTCGAAGGCTGTGCCCAGACTGGAATTCTTATCGAGCTGGTATTGTGCGCCGACACCAAAGCGCCATGCATCCCCAGACGGCATGGTGAGGGAAGTGTTGCTTTGATTTTTATAGAAACTGGAATCGTAGGCTATTCCAGTATTGAGGCGCAGATCTTCGTTAACATGGTGCTGTACCCCGAGCGCCACATGCCAGGTGTCTTGTAACCGGTTATTTCCCGGAATTTCCCGGTTGGCGGCGAAAATTGCGTTGTCATTGAAGGCGCTCCAGTCTTGCCAGCCCACATTCGCTAGAATGGCCCAGTCTGAGTTGATCTGATGAAACAGGCTAACCATCAATTGCTGCGGTGTATCCACCATGCCATCAAGAGGCAGGGCAAAGGTCCGGGTGAACGTTAAACCCGGTTGTCCTAGAATCGGGTTTGAAATCGCATAGGTCAACGTGATGTCCGTGGACACTTGGTAGTTGTAATCGGTCTTGCTGGTGTAGGCAAGGCCAAAGCGGGTTGCCGGGCTGGGTTCATACAACACGCCGATCTTGCCGTTGATAGCCCAGTCGTGGTCATCGAGTTTTTGTTCACCACTGATGCTGTCGCGCTTGAGCGAGAACAAGCCGTAGTTGAGGCCGACCCCCAACCCCAGCGACCACTGATCGTTGAAGCGGTAGGCCACCGTAGGCTGTGTCGTCAGGGCAATCAGTGCGCTATCTTTGATTAGTTGGCTGCCGGCCCAATCACCGAACTGCAGGCCAAGGCCAAAGTTGCCGTAGAGACCGATGCCGAGCCTGAGACGGCTGTTAACGCGATGGCTGTAAAAGGTGCTGAGACCTGGGAACCAACCGACGACGTTGCCAGGACTGTTGCCTTGCAGAGCGCCCGTGCCGTCCAATTGATAATCCACGCTGCCATACAGCGCCTGTGCGCCGATGGTCAGCTGATCCTCGTCGAGCCGGGCCATGCCGGCCGGATTGAACGCGATGGTGGAAGCGTCCTGCGCGCGGGCGGCTGCGCCTGCGGCCGCCAGTCCGACATCTTCGGTGCCAATTTCGTATAAATACAGGCCGCTGGCGCTGGTATTGGCGCTTAGCACGGCAGCTATTATGACAAAACCTAGTTTACCAGTTTTCATGTAAATTCCTTGTCTCTTCGCCAAACGCTGCTCTCCAAATCAATTTAAAAATTGCATGTTAAAGCCGAGGAAAATTTGCCACTCCGGTTGCCCTGGCCCATCGTCTGCAACAGAAAATTGAGGTTCTGCAAAAATGTTATAAACCGTTTTACCCTTTTTTATGACTTGGCCAATGCCAACTCCCAGTGGCACGCTGTAATCGTCGGTTTTCAGGTTATAGGCCCAGATCGGTGCGGCGCGCAGGTAGGTTCCACCGCCGAGCTGATAAAATGCAAACGGCTGAAATGCTAAAATATTTACATCTTCCCTATCATCGTCGCCGGCAAAACTCGCTTGCCAAGTCAACAGATAACCGTATTGAAATCCGGGTGAACTTGCGTTGAATAGCACGTTTGCAAAACCGGCTGACCACTTTCCGCTGCCTAATTCATCTTTACTCGCAGCCGGCAGCGTCATTTGCGGGCCAAAACCGAAGCTGATGGCTGGATTACCCGTATCGATTAGGTAAGCTGCAAACACATTAAAATCACCGGTACCGGTTTCTTTATCGCCATGAGGGGACGTGGGGAAGGTGTTAACTGGCAATGAAGCCCGCAATAACCAGTGAGTTTCTGACACAGAGAACGGCTTGGCAAAACGAAACCAGGCTTGATTAGCCGACACATCCGGCTCTGTCAGCGCACCTATGTAATAGTCTTGAATATTGAAAGCCGTCATGTTGGCCAGTGGATTATTGGCCTGAGCAGCCGCATTCGATTCATTCTGAGCGAATGCTTCACCCTCTAACAAAAAGACTAATGCTGCTATCTTAAAAAGAACACCTATCGTTTTGGCGCTCATGGAGTTTTTCTGTACAGGTTATGGGATATTAAATACCCGGATGGCAGGAGCTGCCAGCCGTATTACCATTGGCAACTCCTGTTCAGTGCGTATTTAAGCTACTCCATCGTAACCTTAATACCACTGGCGGACCCCACATTTAGTTGTAAGCCCTGAGTTCGCGACTCCAGACGCATGATCACGCCATTTTCATTTTTGAGCCGCAATCCGCCCACACCCCCGCCCAGCGCAATGCCTACATCCAATTTGGTGTAGGTCCCAGGAAATTTTGAGATATCCTGCAAGTCATACACTTCGCCGGCCGCGCTCATTTTGGAAACCCCTACATTCGCGCCGGCGGTCAGACCGCCAATTTTGAAGGCATGCTCCTTGCCATGAAACGTCAGTGAGCCGCCGCCAACGCTGCCGCCCACAATAAAGGCAAATTGCGTCTCGTCGATTGTGACAGTTCCGGAGGGTTTTTTGGCATCTGCCGCTAAGGCGAGTCCTCCTGCCAGAAGCAAGGTGCTCAGCATAACAGGACCGGTTATTTTGCGAATATTCTTCATCATCTTGTTTCTCCTTCCGTTAAAGTGCATCGGGGATCTGAATCTCAATAGGAACGGTTTGACTTTGACGTTTTACCTTATGGCTCAAACGTGAAGATCCGTTTCCAGTCGTGCTTCATGCTGATAACGACCCAGCCTTGCTGCTTCGCTTCGGCCATGAGCGTGCCGCTGAATGTGCCGACCTTTGACGCCGCGCCGTAGGCCCACTCGCGTTCATCGTCGTCGTGATGCACCAGCATCATCAGCCGTGCGCCGCCGCCGGCTTGTGTCCATTCCAGCATCTGCTGGTCACCGTCCGAATTGCCAAACGCGGCGATAGGCCGGCGGCCGATATGCGAATTGATACCGGCCGGTTTGCCGGCTTTGTCGTCGATGAAGTTCAGTTCCGGCAGGCGCATGAGCACCGGTTTGCCGTCGCGCAATTCGTACTTCGTTTTGATGCTGCTGCCCACCACCTGTTCGGGCGGGATACCATAGACTTTCTCGGTCCACGGCCGCATGAACTCGATGCCGCCGCCGGACACGATAAAGGTTTTGAAATGATGTTCGCGCAGGTAGGTCAGCAGTTCGAGCATGGGCTGATACACCATCCCGGTATAAGGCTGGCCGGTTTTGGGATGTTTTGCCGTGGCAAGCCAATCTTTCACCGTTTTTTCGAATTCTGCCGTGGTCATTCCGGCATGGGTGGCCATGACGATCTCAGCGATGGCTTTCTCACCGCCTTCCAGCGCGCTTTTCACGTCGCCCTTGAGCAAGGAAGCGAACGGTTCCTGATCCTTCCATTCAGGATGCTGGGGCGCGAGCGCCTTCACACGATCGAGCGCGAACAGGAGCTGAAAATACATCGGTTGCTCGGCCCAAAGCGTGCCATCGTTATCGAATGTGGCGATACGTTCAGGGATCGGTACGAAATCGGGCGAATGCTCCTTTGTGACCTTGGCGACAAACGCCACGATGGCCTGTTTCGCTGGTCCTTCTTGCCAGGAAGGGAGCGGGCCGGCAGCGCGAGCAGCCATCGCGGCAAAGGCGAGCGCGCTGGCGATCATGCAGATAAGGATGTGTTTGCTGCTGCCTGGTTTCATGGATTCCTCTCATCTATGAGCTTGCGGACTACCCCGTAGAGGAATCGCCCGCGTCAACACGCGGACGGACTGGATTCCTCCGTCTTTGGGCCTAAAACGTTCTACCCCCTCTCCCAGAAGGAGAGGGGCATTTGCTCAATTCCCAGTCGGCATCGGGAGATCGACGCCTTCCTTACCTAACTGATCACGAACCCACTGGAATTTCTGATAATTCGAGATCGTGATCGGGCCAGTGTAGACCTCGCTCTGGAGCTTGCGCGGGGGATACTGGATGTAAGTCTTCATCAGATCCCTCATCACTTGGTTGAAGGTCACCAGTGTCCAGGTATGCTCAGTGTAGTTGTTCATGAAGATGTCATAACGCTCTTGCGGGTCCTGCCAGAGGTCGAAGATCTGGGGCGCCGTGGCCACGTATTTCTCCGGGCCTTTCCAGCCGATGTTGCTGTCCACCGCGAGGCCGCCGGTCGCTTGCCCATCGTCACCGCGCAGGTTGAAGACGGCTTTGTACTGGCCAGCGCGCACTGCGCCCGGCGTGAGTTCGTTTTCGGTGAAATAGAACCAGGTCGTGCGCGGGTCCTTGCCCGTGCCGAACAGGACCGGGGTGATGTCATAGCTGTCGAAGATGATCGGCTGGCCTTCGCGATCCTTCTCCGGAAGCTTCACGCCACCGACCGAGGCAAAGGTCGCCATCAGGTCAAGACCGCCGGTAATGTCGTGGTTCCTTACGCCTGCCTTGATCTTGCCGGGCCAGACCGCGATGGCCGGGACCCGGTTGCCGCCTTCGCGCACCGTGCCTTTGGTGCCCCGGAACGGGGTATAACCGGCATCTGGATAGACGTCCTGCCAAGCGCCATTGTCAGTCGTGTAGAACACCAGCGTATTCTTGTCGAGGCCCAGCTCACGCAACTTGTCCATGATGTGGCCGACGCGCGCATCCAGCTCAACGACGGAGTCGGCGTATTTCGACTTTGAAAGTGACTTATGCACGTACTCCGGCGCTGGCAGGTTCGGCTGGTGTACCTTCATGAAGTTGACGTTGATGAAGAACGGTTTGCTGGAATCTTTCGCCGCTTTTTCCAGGAACTCAACCGCTGCCTTCTCGACATAGCCGTCGAAGAAGGGAATACCGACCACGCCATCGGGGTATTCGATGCCGTGCAGTGTGACCTTCTTGCCAGGTTCATTAACGTACTGCCCGTTGATCTTGAAGTCTTCTTTGGCTGGCTCGCCCGCCTTGCCCGAGAGGGACCCCTTGGTGACCTTGTTGAACATGGCCCGCAGTTCCGGGTCCATGTCCGGGAACCAGGTCGGGTCACCGTAGGTGTAGGCGTTCAGGTGGTACAACCCCACATATTTCATCTCGTCGTAGCCCTGCGCGTTGGGCAGCGCGTAGTCTGCCTCGCCAAGATGCCACTTGCCGGTGAAATAGGTTTGGTAGCCGCCTTGCTTGAGAACGGAAGCCAGCGTCCATTCCGCTTTCGGCAACCCGCCGCCTTGGCCCTGGAAGGCCACTGTCGTCATCCCGCTGCGGTTGGGAATCCGTCCAGTCTGCATCGCAGCCCGGCCTGGGGTGCAACTCGGCTGGGCGTAAAACGAAAAGAACGTCATGCCTTCGTCCGCCATACGGTCGAGGTTGGGTGTAGGCATGCCGCGTCCTGCGCCGCCGCCGTAGGCGCCGATATCACCGTAGCCGTGGTCGTCGGCTACGATAAAGAGAATATTCGGCTTCGGGTTTTCTGCAGCGGCCGCGCTGCCGATGGTGAACCCCACCATGGTCAGCACTGCGATACCCAGTAGAGCAGTTTGTTTTGGTTTCACTTTCATTGCGAACCTCACTTTTACACGTTGGCTTACAGATAACGTACTGTCAGTACTACACGGTATATTCGGGTATATCCGCTTTCAGCTTCTCATCGGTCAGGTGACGCATTGCCGTTTCGCAGGCGTGCGCTGGTTTCGTCCTGACACTCACTGCATAACGTAGTTGACAGGATCAAATGCTGCTACTTTGCTGACTACGTACGTAGCGTACGTAGTCGATATGGGGTCAATGGACCGCATCCTCCTCTCCTTCTCCAGCGATCACTTTTCTGATGCGCTCCAATAGGATTTCGGCCTGGAGAGGCTTCTGCATCACGTCCACCGCACCGTGCTTGAGCGCATGTACTGCCGTTTGTACGGCGCCACGATGGACCAGCACCAGAACCGGCATTCTGGCGCATGCCCGAGCGAACTCTGCGAGCCGCTCCGGCCCGACCAGACTGTCTGCGCTTGTATCCAGCACCAAGCAATCCGGAAACTCTGGCGCAGCGGTCCTGAACCACACTTCTATAGAGGGCAACGCCTCAGCGCGCAGACCTGCCGCTGCAACAAGCTTTGAGAGTGAATCACGGACTGTGGGATCCTCGCTGACGATGAAGACCGTCTTATCTGCCATGGAAGCTTCAGTTCAGACTTGCCTTGGCGCGAGAAAGGAAAGGGAAAGTTCTAGTGCGTGCCCGCACGATGGGTGCTTGGAACAACGATCGTCTTCACAGCACCTCCTCTAACAATCAATGTGTTTATGATTTTAACCAGCACGTCGAACAGAAAATATCCGGTTAGCTACCGGGTCTACGTACGTAATCGAGCCGGTCATAGAGGATGGTTTACATAGTTTATGAAGAGCTAGGTAATTATGCAGGGCGGGGGACCGGCATACAAAACCGATCAGTGATTCTCATGTGGACCCTAACAATCCCGCACCTGGGGAACCAGATGAAGCATCAGCTCCTTGACGGTACCAATTCCCAGCTTACGCAAGAGGTTCTGACGGTGCGTCTCCACGGTCCGTGGGCTGACACTCAACTTGCGGGCAATCTCCTTGCTGGTCGAGCCCGTGAGAGTCTGATTGAGCACCTCCCGTTCTCGTTCCGTCAAAGTAGCAAGCTGGTGTTTGAGAGACTCCGCTACACTGGACGAGTGCCTAGCGGCAGCATCCAAAACCAAGGCGGCGTTGATGCTATCCAACAAGGCTTGGTCCCGGTAGGGCTTTTGAATGAAATCGACGGCACCGGCCTTCATCGCCTGAACCGCCATCGGAACATCACCGTGCCCGGTGAGCACGATGACCGGAATTTTGAATCCCCGCTTGTTTAGCTGCTCTTGAAGGGCTAGACCGCTCATTGCGGCCATCCGCACGTCGAGCACTAGACAACCCGAGTGCTGCGGCTGAAAGCTATCCAGAAACGCGAACGCCGAGGCGTGGCCCTCAGCCTGCAGACCAACGGATTCGACCAGCTCCTGAATCGAATCGCGCACTGCGGCATCGTCATCGACGATGAATACTATTTGCTCCCGTGCGTTCCTCATGCACCGGATCTCCGCAATGTGAACCGGAAAATGGCGCCGCCAGCCGGGTTCGGTTCGTACCAGAGCCGCCCTCCATGGGCTTCAATGGTCGCTTGGGAAATGGCAAGCCCCATGCCCATGCTGCCGCTGGTGCTGGAATAGAGCGGTTCGAAAATGTCCGCGACTCGATCCAGCGGAACTCCATGACCCTGATCCGTCACGCTGACCTGTACGTCCCGATCATTAATCGAGTCCATGTTAACAAACACCTGTTTGCCGTACCGCTCGTTCGAGCAAATACTCCGCATCGAGTTTTGCAAAAGGTTGACCAAGACCAGTTGAATTTGCAAAGAGTCGGCAAGAACCGCGGGAAAATCGCCCGCAGACTGGCATGTGATACGGCACCCCCGGTGTTCGGTCTCCGGTTCCATCATCCGGATGACCTCTTCGACCAAGGGATGAAGAGACACGGGCAGCAACCGCACATCGCTCGTGCCAACCAGCGACCGGACGCGTTGAGTGATGGCTCCCGCCCGCTCCGCCTGTGCCTCAATCTTCTCGAAGAGTTCTATAAGCTTTTTTTTATCATCGATATTGTTCTGGAAGCGCCGCCTAACTGCTTGTGCATAGTTCTGAATCGCAATCAGGGGCTGATTGATCTCGTGGGAGATCGAGGTGGCCATGGCACCTAGGCTGCGCTCTTTGCTGAAGCGCGCCAGCCTTTCCCGCATGTGGGCCGCCGTGGTCTCCGCCTGATTGCGCCGGTCATACTCATCTTGCAACGCGCTTTGGGTCTGCCGGAGTCTCCGGTGATTCAACATGAGTGCGATGATCAATGCGGTCTGCGCCAAAATGACAGCCAATGCAGTGAGTATCTGCCAGGAATAGCGATCCCAGGTGGTGACCTTCTTGAATCGAATCTCGCAGTCCGCTGGCAACAGATTCTCAGCGATGCCCCAGTGGCGTAATTGCCGCCAGTCAGCGATACAATGGGACATGGCCGGTGCCTGGACACCGATTACGGAGGGGTCTTCTCCGTTGAGCACCCTGGCGACAAGCTCGCCCGCCCGCCGTCCTTGCGCCCCATAGCTCGCGATCGATCCGGCAGCGATTCCATCGCCGAGGTAGGTCTCAAACATGCCGAAGATAGGAACACGCGAGACCGCCGCAACCCGCGTCAACACGTCGCGCGGCACTAGCGGCACGCCGCCGCCATCGCGAAACATCGTTAAATAGAGCACCACCGCGTCCGGAGGAAGCGCACGCACCGCTGCAACCGTTTCGGCGAGCGTGAGACCGGTGAGATACTGGACGTCGAGCCTTCCTGCGTAGCGCGCAAGTGCCGCTTGCGCAAGCGACAGGTGCCATCGATCCGGTTCGGCAGCGCCGGCGATGACAACGACTCGCCGCGTTGCCGGCCGCAAATGCAAGGCGAGATTGAGCGTCTGTTCGAATTCAAGCTGGACCGGAACACCGATCGTGTGCGGATCGAGGTTGCGCCCTTCCAGCACAGTCACCGGCACACTATGAAAAACGATTGCCGCGCCCGGCCAAAGCTCCGTGCGGTGGCGCTGGGCGAAATCGAGCGCGATAGACCCGGCCGTGACG
>Ga0209607_1002396_pt1 | contig 14945 bp, 14 predicted proteins | sample AD_UKC117_MetaG_FD_184413 | JGI IMG/M metagenome (GOLD analysis project Ga0209607, IMG submission 184413) | Active sludge microbial communities of municipal wastewater-treating anaerobic digesters from Hong Kong - AD_UKC117_MetaG (SPAdes)... | ecosystem: Engineered > Bioreactor > Anaerobic >... | reverse complement strand
GGCCGCCGTCGAGTCCGGTTCGTACGACGCGGTGGTCGTCATGCCCGCCGGACTGGGTGAGGCGGTGCTGTCGGGCCAGGACGCGCAGCTGGATGTGGTGGGGGTGGCCACGCAGCCGCTGGCGAGGTCGGTCGCAGAGGCGGTAGCCGGCGGTGTCGCCGCCGAACTGCAGACCGCGCGGGTCACCGCGGTGGCCGCGAACGAGGCCGGCGTGGAAGACGTCGCCGCGTCGATCCAGAAGGCGGTGGCGTCCCCGCCGGCGATCACCGTGGAGCAGGGGGAAGTGGACGGCACGTTCTCCGTGATCGCCTACTTCGCGCCGGGGATGGCCATGTTGTTCCTGTTCTTCATCATCGGCGACGGTGCGCGGTCGATCGTCGCCGAACGCAAGCAGGGCACGCTGCCGCGCATCCTCGCAGCACCGGTGAGCCCGACGTCGGTGCTGCTCGGCAAGACCGCACAGGTGATGGTCGTGGGAGTTCTGAGCATGACCGCGGTGTGGCTGATCACGTGGCTGGGTTTCGGAGCCGACTGGGGTGACCCGGTGGGGGTCTTCGTCGTGATCGTGGCCGCAGTGACCGCGATCGCCGGCATCTCGCTGCTCATCACGGGGTTCGCGCGTACTGAGAACCAGGCCGACGCGCTGACCACGATCGTCGCGCTGCTGTTCGCCGTCGCCGGTGGGACGTTCTTCCTGGGGGCGACCGGCGTGCTGGACACCATGCGGTTGTTCACACCGAACGGGCTCGCGCTGTCGGCCTTCGTGGATCTGTCCGCCGCCCAGTCAGGACTGGCGGGGGTGATGCCGCAGGTTCTGCTGCTGCTGGCGATCGGGATCGGCACTGCCACCGCGGGTCTGCTCGCACTGCGGAACAAGGTGCTGTCATGAGGGCGGCGCTGGCCACGGCACGGGTGGAGTGGATTCGCTTCTTCCGCGACCGGATCGCGATGTTCAGCACCATTGCGCTGCCCATCGTCCTGGTTCTGCTGATCGGGTTGAGTTTCGGGCAGTCCGGTTCACGGCTGCCGGTGGGGTTGCTCAGCGAGAACCCCGGACCGCTGGGGACGAGTCTGATCAGCGAACTGGAAGAGTCCGCCGCGGTTGACGTGAGGCTCTACTCCGACCGCCGCGACCTGTATCGGGACATCCGCATGGGGACGGTGGGGGGCGGCGTCGACGTGCCTGCGGACGGCTCACCCGTGCAGGTATACGTGCAGCAGGCGTCCAGCGGCGCGGGTGTGATCCTGTCCACGGTCAATGCCGCGGCGGCGCAAGTGAGTACGCGGGCGGTGGCCGTGGACGTTCTGTCCGGCGATGTCCCCGTTGCGCGAGCAGAGGCGGCTGTGGACGACGCGCTGGCGCAGGTCCCGCCCGTGACGGTCGCCGCCCGGTCCCTGGGCACGGTCAACGAGATGGAGGAGAACCGATTCGCCTCCGCCGTACCGTCGCAGTTGATGCTGTTCGTTTTCCTCAACGGGTTGCTCGGAGCGTCGGCGCTGGTACAGGCACGGCAGTTGCGCGTCTTCCAGCGCACCCTCGCGACACCGCACGGCCTGGGGGTGTATTTGTCGGGACTCGGGGCGTCGCGGGTGGCGATCGCTTTGCTCCAGTCGGCCATCTTGCTGGGGCTGGGGGTGCTGTCCTTCGGCGTCGACTTCGGAAATCCCGTCGCCGTTGCGGTCCTGGTGGTGGTCTACTCCGTGATCGCCGGAGCCGCCGGCATGCTGCTGGGCGGTATCGCGAAGACGCCCGGGCAGGCCGTGGCCGTGGCCGTGCCCGCAGGCATCGTGCTGGGCATGCTGGGCGGGACGATGTGGCCGCTGTCAGTCGTCGGTCCGCTGATGTCGCGCATCGGTCACCTCACCCCACAGGCCTGGGCGATGGATGCCTGGAACCAGATCATCAACGACGGCGCCGGTCTGGCCGGGATCGCCACAGAACTCGCGGTACTCACCGGGTTCGCCGTGGCTCTGAGCGCGCTGGCGGTGTGGGCTCTGGGACGTCATGCCCGCACCGGTCGATGAGAGACTTGGCGGCCTATCCCAACCATCGCCGAAGCCTGACCAGGGCTTCGTCGAGCACTGCGGGCTGTTTGCAGAACGCCCAACGAACGTATGGGCCGGTCGCTTCGGGGTGATCGCTCAGGGCCGACTGCGGAATCGCCACGACACCGGCCTCGTAGGGCAGCTGTTGACAGAATTCCGCGCCGGTGGCGAACCCTGCCGGCCGCACGTCCGTGGTCGCGAAGTACGTGCCCTGCGGCGCGATGACTCGTAACCCCAGATCCGCGAGCCCATCGCACAACCGGTCGCGCTGCTGTGCAAGACCCTCGCGGAACTGATCGAAGTACACATCGGGCAACCGCAGCCCGGCCGCCATGGCGTACTGGAATGGTCCGCCGGACACGTAGGACAGGTGCTGGCGCACGACCCGCACGGCCGCGATCAGCTCGGCGGGTCCGGTGGCCCAGCCGACTTTCCATCCGGTGAACGAGAACGATTTGCCGCCGGACCCGATCGTCACCGTCCGGTCCCACATCCCCGGCAGCGAGGCGATCGGAATGTGCCGGTTGTTGTCGAACCACAGATGTTCGTAGGCCTCGTCGGCGATGACGAGCAGGTCGTTGGCCCGCGCGAACTCGGCGATGTCCGACAGTTCGGCCTGGTTGAAGACGATGCCGGTCGGGTTGTGGGGGCTGTTGAGCAGAAGCAGGCGGGTGTTCGCGGTGAGCGCTGCTGACATCGCCGCCACATCCGGGCGCAGGGTGTCCGCGACAAGCGGCACCGCGATGCGGCGGGCACCCGCCAGTGAAATGACCGCACCGTACAGGTCGAAGTAGGGGTCCAGCACCATCACGTCCGCCCCCGGCTCGACCAGTGCGAGCACCGCCGCGGCGATCGCTTCGGACGCGCCGGTGGCCACGACCACTGCGTCGGCCGCGTCGACCTGCAGGCCGTAGAACCGGTCCTGGTGTTCGCTGATCGCCGCTCGCAGGTCCGGCAAGCCGTGAGCCGGGGGATACTGATCGCCCAAACCCTCCCGGATCGCGCGCTCGGCGACCTGTCGGACCTGGGGAGGTCCGCCGGTGTCGGGGAACCCCTGCCCGAGGTTGATCGCCTCGAGTCGTGCGGCCAGCGCGGACATCTCGCCGAAGATGGTCCGCTCGTGGGAGCGCATTCTTGACACCAATCGATCCGGCATGCGTCCGATTCTGCGGCCTCCGGTGGCATGACTCGCGTTGGGGGAGGAAGATTCCCAACCGTGGGTGTTGCACTGGTAACTGGACCGACCGCTGGGATCGGGCGCGAGATCGCCTTTGAACTGGCCCTGCAAGGCCATGAGCTGATTCTGGTTGCACGCGACGAGCGGCGGCTCAACGACCTGGCCGACGAACTGGGCAACTGTCGGGTTCTGGCAGCGGACCTGTCCGATCGTGAACAACTCAAGCAGGTGGAGCAGGCAGCCACCGAGGTGGACTGGTTGGTCAACAACGCCGGCTACGGCATCACGCAGAGTTTTCTGGAATCCACCGTCGAGCAGGAGCAGGCGCTGCTGGATGTGCTCGTGGTCGCGGTGATGCGGCTGACCCATGCCGCCCTGCCCGGCATGGTCGAGCGGGGGCGCGGCAGGATTCTCAACGTGTCGAGTGTCGCCGGCTGGCTTCCGATGGGGACCTACTCCGCGGCCAAAGCCTGGGTCACGACGTTCACCGAAGGGCTCGCCGCCGGGACGCCGGCGGGTATCCACGCCACGGCCCTGTGTCCGGGGTTCACCCGCACCGAGTTCCACGAACGCGCAGATATGCGGGTCGACGGCCCCGGCTGGATGTGGCTGGACGCCGGTGCGGTCGCGCGGCAGGGTGTGCGTGACTGCGAGCGCGGCGTCGTACTCTCGGTGCCGAGCCGCCGGTACTGGGCCGCCGCGACGGCCGCACGCTACACCCCGCGCAGAATCCTGCGGGCCGCCACCAAGCCGAAGGAGTTCCGCTGATGCGTCTGGTTGTGCTGGGAGGCACGCGATTTGTGGGCCGGGCGATCTGTGCCGCTGCACATAAGCGGGGGTACGACGTCGTGGTCTTCAACCGTGGCCACAGCGGTCCCCCGCCGGCCGGGGCCTTGGCGGTACGCGGTGACCGAACGACGATCTCGGATCTGCGCGACCTGGCCAAGTTGGTCGACGAACGAGGCGGCGCGGACATCGTGATCGACCCTGCTTGTTATGCGCCTTCACATGCCCTGACCAGCGCCCGGATCCTGCGCGATGTCGCACCGAGTTACGCCGTGGTCTCCACGGTCACTGCCCACAGCCAGTGGCCTGCGCAACCGGTGAGCTCGTCGTCGCCGGTCTACGAGACGGGCATTACGCAAGGGCCCAGCGACGACCTCGAGTTGTACGGCAGGCTCAAGGCGGGGGTCGAACGAGCGGTGGAGACGATCTTCGGGGAGATCAACACGCTGGTCGTGCGGCCCGGGGTCGTGCTCGGCCCGCATGAGGATCTCGGCCGTCTTCCCGACTACCTGCGACGGGCATCGCGCGGCGACTTCGTCGTCGGGGGTGATCCTGCGCAGGCGTTCCAGTACGTCGACTCGCGGGATCTGGCCGACTTCATCTTGACGTGTGCGGAGACCGGGCGCCCGGGGCGTTACGACGTGGTGACGCGGACTGGGGAGTACACGTGGGGGGACTTCGCACAGGCCGTGGCCGAGGTCGCCGGCGGCAAACCTGTCTTCGTCGAGGATGAACGGCTGCTGGCTGCCGGCGTCACGCCCTGGCGGGGCCTGCCCCTGTGGTCCCCGCAGGGGCCCGATGTCGAGGGGCTGTGGTCGGTCGACGGATCGGCCGCCTACGAATTCGGATTCTCGGACCGCCCGCTGCGCGACACCGTGGCGGACACGTGGAAGTGGCTGCAGAAAGAAGACCCGGACTGGACCCCTTCGTCGCGGGCGGCCGTGTCCGGAATCGATCCAGAGGTCGAGAGGCAGTTGATCGCCAGCACCGGCTGAACGCTGCTGCTCACACCCAGCGGTCCGCGACCTGCCGGATTTCGCCCGCGATGTCGTCCCCTGGCAAGAGGTCCCACCCGCGCAATTCCGCGAGGTGCGACTCATTCGTCCCCAGGTAGGTGACCGGCGCGTCCGGCCAGTCCTGCACACCGGGCTTGGGCAACTCGCCGTCCACGAGTACGTACCCGACGACCCGGCGCCTCGAGGCCCGCTGGGCGAACCCGAGAGCGGCCAGCATTCTGCCGGCGGCGCCGTACGCGACCAGAAGCACAGGTGCGCGGTTGCTGCGGGCGGCGAGTTCGAGCGCGCAATGTGCGACCCAGGCGCCGGCCAGATCCAGGTCCCCGTTGATCGGCTGCGACGCGAGCTCCTCAAGGATTTTCACGTTGTAGTTGTACGCGGCCAGCTCCGCGGCGATCTCGCGCCGGGGCCAGGACTGTTCCGGCACCGGCGGCAGCAGGGCGATCAAGAGATCCGACACCCCTCCATGGTCAACTGCAATGACCGATCGGCAAAGTGGGCGCGCCGGACGCGGTCAGTCCAGACCGAGGTCCGCGAGGCTCAGGGCGGCGCGGTACTCCAGACCTGCTCGGCGCACGGCCTCCCCGGCACCGCGATCGACGATCACCGCGACGGCGACCACCTCGGCGCCTTCTTCGCGCAGGGCGTCGACCGCGGCCAGGACGCTGGATCCGGTGGTCGATGTGTCCTCAACGGCGAGCACGTGTCGCCCAGCGACGTCCGGGCCTTCGATGCGGCGCTGCAGGCCGTGTGCCTTGCCCTGTTTTCGCACCACGAATGCGTCCAGCGGCCGGCCCTTCGCGTGCATCATCGCGGTCGCGACCGGGTCCGCCCCGAGAGTCAGCCCGCCCACCGCGTCGTAGTGCAGGTCCGCGGTGAGTTCGCGCATGACCTCGCCGACCACCGGCGCGGCCTCGTGGTCCAGCGTCACGCGCCGCAGGTCGATGTAGTAGTCGGCTTCCTTACCCGAGGACAGGGTGACCTTGCCGTGCACCACCGCTTTGTCCAGGATCTGCTGCTTCAAGTGGTCGAGATCGCTCACAGCCTCAGGCTAGTCCCGCAGGCGCCGTGCTCAGGGGCAGTGGCGAACATTGGATGGTCGCGTCGGCGGCATCCAGGCGGGTGCGGGGGCACAGCCGTGAGAGTTGGGTACGGGCGTTGGAGATCGGTACCTGCGTTGGAGATCCGCGGGCCGTGTACCTCCAACGGGTGTGCGGTTGTCCAACGTGGGTGCATAAGTCCAACGCCTGCGCCGGGGCGGGAGTGCAAGTTCGCGCGCAAGGTACCGTCGTATATATGACGCAAAGCTTGGCCCTGCTGGATTTCCTGCAGCCGGAGAACATCCTCACCTGGCTCGGGCCGCTGGCGCTGATCGGCGTCATCATCATCATCTTCGCCGAGTGTGGCCTGCTGATCGGGTTCTTCCTGCCCGGTGACTCACTGCTGTTCATCACCGGCCTGTTCATTGCGCAAGGCTTCATCGACACCCCGATCTGGCTGGCCGCGACGCTGCTGGCAATCGCCGCCGTGGTGGGCAACGCGACCGGCTACTGGATCGGCTACGTCGCCGGCCCCAAACTGTTCAGCCGCCCCGACTCGCGCCTGTTCAAAAAGGAGTACGTCGACAAGACCCATCAGTTCTTCGAGCGGTACGGAGCGAGGGCAGTGGTGCTCGCCCGGTTCGTTCCCATCGTGCGGACGTTCATCACCGCGATGGCCGGCGTCGGGCGGATGAACTTCCGCGTCTACATGATCTACTCGACCGTCGGCGGCATCCTGTGGGGAGCCGGTGTGACCCTGCTGGGCTACGCGCTGGGCAATGTCCCATTCGTCAAGGACAACATCGAGCTGATCCTGATCGCGGTCGTCGGCATCAGTGTGCTGCCGATCGTCTACGAGTACATCCGGCACAAGCGCGAGGTCGCAGCGGATCCGCAGACGCAGGGCGCACCCGACCCGCAGTAGTCGCACCTCACAGGTGCTGCAGCGCCCAGGCGTACATGGCGATCGCGGCGGCGGCCCCGGCATTGATCGAACGAGTCGATCCGTATTGCGTGATGTGCAGGACCTCCTGGCACAGATCCAGTGACTCGTCGCTGAGCCCGGGTCCCTCCTGCCCGAACAGCAACACACATGCACGGGGCAGAACCCTGCGTTCAATCGCGGTGGACCCCTCGATGTTGTCGATGCCGATGATGGGCAATCCCAGATCCAGAAGTCCCGCCGGATCACTATGGTGCTCGACGTGCTGGTAGCGGTCGGTGACCATCGCTCCGCGCCGGTTCCACCTGCGGCGCCCGACGATGTGCACGGCGGCCACGTTGAAGGCATTGGCGGTACGCACGACCGAACCGATGTTGAAGTCGTGCTGGAAGTTCTCGATCGCGATGTGCACCGGGTGCCGGGTGCTGTCGAGCTCGGCGATGATGGCCTCCCGGCGCCAGTAGCGGAACCGGTCCTCGACGTTGCGGGTGTCACCCTCGGCGAGCAGTTCGGGATCCAGTCGCGGATCATCGGGCCATGGCAGCGGGTGCGGGCCCACGGTCATGGGATCAGGCTAGCCAGTCGACGCGCGACGGCAACGGCCCGGTGGATCCTGCCTGCTGATTGCGTGCCGCACCGTTACGTGCCGGTAAACCGGATTGGTCGGACTCGGATTTGGTCGGGACCGGCTCGGTCGGACCAGTTCAAACCGGTGCGGATCGGACCGCGGCGGGTTTCCCGTGTGCCTCGCGCGGTTCGGCCCGACTCGCTACCCTTGGCGACATGCCGATTGCTACCCCAGAGGTTTACGCCGAGATGCTCGACCGCGCCAAGGCCGGTCAGTTCGCCTATCCCGCCATCAACGTCACGTCATCGCAGTCCATCATCGCCGCACTGCGTGGTTTTGCCGAGGCTGAGAGCGACGGGATCGTCCAGTTCTCCTGGGGAGGTGCGGAGTTCGCATCCGGGCAGTACGTCAAAGACATGGTGACCGGGGCGGTGGCCCTGGCCGAGTTCGCCTACGTCGCGGCGGAGAAATACCCCGTCAACATCGCACTGCACACCGACCACTGCCCGATGCAGAAACTCGACGGCTTCATGCGGCCGCTGGTGGACATCTCCATCGAGCGCGTCAAGTCCGGCAAGCTGCCGCTGTTCCAGTCGCACATGTGGGACGGCTCGGCCATCGCGCTGGAGGAGAACCTCGACATCGCCGAGGAGATGCTCGACAAGTGTCACCAGGCGAACATCATCATGGAACTCGAGATCGGCGTGGTCGGCGGCGAGGAGGACGGCATCGAGGCCAGCCAGGACGCGAAGCTCTTCTCCACCCCGGAGGACGGACTGGCCACCGCAGCAAAGCTCGGCCTTGGTGAGCGCGGGCGCTACATGGTCGCCGCAACCTTCGGCAACGTGCACGGTGTCTACAAGCCGGGCAACGTGGTGCTCACGCCGAGCATCCTCAAGCAGATCCAGGACGCGGTGGGCGAGAAGTACGGCGTCGACAAGCCGTTCGACCTGGTCTTCCACGGCGGCTCCGGCTCCCTGCTCGAGGAGATCCGCGAGGCCCTCGACTACGGCGTGGTCAAGATGAACGTCGACACCGACACCCAGTACGCGTTCACCCGCCCGATCGCCGACTGGATGTTCAAGAACTACGACGGCGTGCTCAAGGTCGACGGCGAGGTCGGCAACAAGAAGCAGTACGACCCGCGCGCCTACGGCAAGGCCGCCGAAGCCGGGATGGCCGACCGCGTGAAGCAGGCCTGCGAGGACTTGCGCTCAGTCGGAACGAAAATGGCCTGAGCCAGCCTGCAGGACGGATCGGGGAGCCGAACGGGCGTCGTACGACTCCCCGACAGCTTCTTGGATCCCGCCTTGCGCGTCGCGAAGTCAGCCCTACCTAAGGTCGGGTTCTGGTATTCGGATTCCGTTGGACCCGCTCAGCGTGGAAGGATGCGGGCATGGACGTTCTCACCGATGAACAGTGCTGGGAATTGCTCAAGCGCAGCCAGATTGGACGGCTGGCCGTGGTTGTCGCCGGACGCCCCGATATCTACCCGGTCAACTACCTGGTGCACGAGGACCAGGTCATTTTCAAGACCGCCGAAGGCAGCAAGCTTGCCTCGGTGATGACGCATCACGAAGTCGCGTTCGAGATCGACGGCTACGACGAGGCGACGAATGAGGCCTGGTCGGTGGTCGTGGTTGGAATGGCGCGGGTCCTCAGCCGGGAGGCGGATCTAGACCTCGCCGACACCCTGCCTCTTTTCCCATGGAACCTGGATCCCAAGCACCATTACGTGGCTATCGATGCCGACTCTCTCAGTGGCCGGCGGTTCGTCGCGGAGGGCCGGCACTAGGGGGTTCCTTCGGCATTTCGCTGACGGGGCAACATGTCCGCGCTCGACCCTGACTCCCATTCGATGAGGTAGGTTCTTTGCGGGAGTGGGAGGGGAGGCAAGATGCCGGCGATCGTGCTCGTGGGCGCCCAGTGGGGCGACGAGGGCAAGGGCAAGGCCACAGACATCCTCGGTGAGCGTGTCGACTACGTCGTGCGCTACCAGGGGGGCAACAACGCCGGGCACACCGTTGTCATCGGCGACGAGAAGTACGCGTTGCACCTGTTGCCGTCAGGCATCTTGACGCCCAGCTGTGTCCCGGTCATCGCCAACGGAGTTGTCATCGACCCGACCGTGCTCGAGCGGGAGATGAAGGGCCTGCAGGCCCGCGGGATCAGCACCGACCGTCTGGTGATCAGTTCCAACGCGCACATCATCGCGCCGTACCACGTGGAACTCGACAAGGTCACCGAACGGTTCGCCGGGAAGAAGAAGATCGGCACCACCGGCCGCGGTATCGGCCCGGCGTACGGCGACAAGATCGCCCGCATCGGGATCCGGGTGCAGGACCTGTTCGACGAGGAGGGTCTGCGTGACAAGGTCGCCGGCGCCCTGTACCACCGCAATCAGGTCCTGTTGAAGATCTTCAACCGCCGCGCGATCGACGTGGATCTGGTGTGCGAACAGTTGCTGAGCTTCGCGCCCCTGTTCGCTGAACATGTCCAGGACACCGGCCTATTGCTCAACGACGCCCTGGACCAGGGCAAGCACATTCTGCTGGAGGGGTCGCAGGGCACGCTGCTGGACGTCGACCACGGGACCTACCCGTTCGTCACATCGTCGAATCCCACGGCCGGCGGTGCGTGCGCGGGCAGTGGCATCGGCCCCACCCGCATCTCCCGGGTCCTGGGAATCCTCAAGGCCTACACGACACGGGTGGGTGCCGGACCGTTCCCGACGGAGTTGTTCGACGACGACGGCGAGCGGCTGCGCTCGGTCGGGGGCGAGGTCGGCGTGACCACGGGCCGCGACCGCCGTTGCGGATGGTTCGACGGACCGATCGCTCGTAATGCCAGCCGGATCAACGGGCTCACCGACATCTTCTTGACCAAACTCGACGTGCTCTCCGGGTGGGACCGCATCCCGGTGTGCGTGGCCTACGAAGTCGACGGTCAGCGCTTTGACGACAGCCCCATGAACCAGCGCGACTTCGCCATCGCGAAACCGGTGTACGAGTACCTGCCGGGCTGGACGCAGGACATCAGCGTTGCCCGGGAGTTCGCGGACCTGCCACCGAACGCTCAGGCGTACGTGCGGTTCCTCGAAGAACAGTCGCAGTGCCGCATCTCCGCGATCGGGGTCGGTCAGGACCGTGCCGAGACCATCGTGGTGCACGACCTCGTCGACTGAACGGATCGGGAGCCCCGAGGCCTGAAGCACCCATCCCTGGCAGACCGCCGCACACCCGCGCCTACCCTTGAGAGCGTGCGCGTATTGGTTGTAGGTTCCGGAGCCCGTGAACACGCCCTGGTCACATCTCTGCTCGCCGATCCGGCGATCAACAAGGTGGTGGCCGCGCCTGGCAACGCAGGCATGGCGCAGCAGATCGAGACCCAGCCGCTGGACGTGTCCGACCCGGCAGCGGTGGCGACCCTGGGCCGCGGGTTCGACCTGGTGGTGATCGGTCCGGAGGTACCACTGGTCGCAGGTGCGGTGGACGCCTGTCGGGAGGCCGGAATCCTCGCGTTCGGTCCCACCGCCGCCGCGGCACAACTGGAAGGCAGTAAGGACTTCGCCAAACAGATCATGGTCTCCGCCGGCATCCCGACTGCGGAATCGGAAACGGTGTCCGACGCCGAAGCGCTGACCAGAGCCCTCGATCGTTTCGGCGCCCCCTACGTGGTCAAGGATGACGGTCTGGCCGGCGGCAAAGGTGTGGTCGTCACTGACGACCGGGAAGCGGCACTGAAGCATGGCCGGGCATGTCTCGCAGCTGGCAGCCGGGTGCTTCTTGAGGAGTACCTCGACGGGCCCGAGGCCAGCGTCTTCTGCATCTGCGACGGCACAACCGTGGTCCCGCTGCTGCCGGCGCAGGACTTCAAGCGGGTGGGTGACGGCGACACCGGCCCGAACACCGGCGGCATGGGCGCCTACTGCCCACTGCCATGGGCCGATCCAGATCTTGCGCAATGGACCGTTGAACACGTTGCCCAGCCGGCGCTGGACGAGATGGCCCGGCGAGGAACCGCCTATCAGGGCGTGCTGTACGTGGGCCTCGCGCTGACCAGCAAAGGACCGCGGGTCGTGGAGTTCAACGTCCGGTTCGGCGACCCCGAGACTCAGGCTGTGCTGGCACTGCTCGAGACGCCGTTGGGCGGGCTGCTTTCGGCGGCCGCCGCTGGAGACCTGGCAGACGTGCCGCCATTGAGCTGGCGAGACGGCGCCGCCGTGACGGTGGTGCTCGCGGCTGCCGGATACCCGCAGTCCCCCCGCACCGGCGACGTGATCCGCGGGGCCGACGCCCCCGGCGTCCTGCATGCCGGCACCGCCATGCGCGACGGGGAACTGGTGTCGTCCGGCGGCCGGGTTCTGAACGTGGTGGCCACTGGCCAGACGCTTGCCGACGCCCGCGAGCAGGCTTACGCCACCGTGCGGCGGATCGAACTCGCCGATGGTCACTACCGCACCGACATCGCTCTGGAGGCCAGCCGATGATCCCCAATGTGCTCGCCACCCGCTACGCGAGCCCGCAGATGACCGACATCTGGTCGGCCCGGAACAAGATCGTTGCCGAGCGCCAGCTGTGGCTCGCGGTTCTGCAGGCGCAGGCCGATCTCGGGGTGGAAGTGCCGGACGGCGTGCTCGAGGACTACCGTGCGGTCGTCGACCAGGTCGACCTCGCATCCATCGCGGCACGCGAGCGGATCACCCGCCACGACGTGAAGGCGCGCATCGACGAGTTCAGCGCCTTGGCCGGTCACGAGCACATCCACAAGGGCCTGACCAGCCGCGACCTGACCGAGAACGTCGAGCAGATGCAGGTCCGGCAGTCGTTGCTGCTGGTGCGCGACAAGACCGTGGCGCTACTTGCCCGGCTGGCCCGGCTGGCCGCCGAGCACGAGGATCTGGCGTTGACCGGCAGGTCGCACAACGTCGCCGCCCAGACGACGACTTTGGGCAAACGTTTCGCCAGTGCCGCCGACGAGTTGATGGTCGGATACGAGAGGTTGCGGCACTTGATCGCCGACTATCCCCTGCGTGGGATCAAGGGTCCGGTGGGCACCGCACAGGACATGCTGGACCTGCTCGACAGCGAGGACGCGTTGACCGAGCTCGAACGACGCGTCGCGGGTCACCTGGGCTTCGAACGGGTGCTCACTTCCGTCGGGCAGATCTACCCGAGGTCCCTGGACCACGACGTCGTCGGTGCGCTGGTCCAGTTGGCAGCAGCGCCGTCGAGTCTGGCGACCACCATCCGGCTGATGGCCGGGCATGATCTGGTGACCGAAGGATTCCAGGCCGGTCAGGTCGGCTCGAGCGCCATGCCGCACAAGATGAACACGCGTTCCTGCGAGCGGGTCAACGGATTCATGGTGCTGCTGCGCGGATATCAGACCATGGCCGCGGACCTGGCTGGGTCGCAGTGGAACGAAGGCGACGTGTACTGCTCGGTGGTGCGCCGCGTTGTTCTGCCCGACGCGTTCTTCGCCTTCGACGGGATGCTCGAGACGATGCTGACCGTGCTCGATGAGTTCGGGGTCTTCGAGGCAGTCGTACAGCGGGAGTTGGACAAGTACCTGCCGTTCCTTGCGACGACGAAGATCCTCATGGCCGCCGTGCGCTCCGGGGTGGGCCGGGAGACCGCGCACGAGGTGATCAAGGAGAACGCGGTGGCCGCGGCTTTGGATATGCGGGCGACCGGTTGCGATCCGGGCGTGCTGCAGCGACTGGCAGAAGACCCGAGGCTGCCCTTGGATGCCGACGAGCTGGCCGCGCTCATGTCCGACCCACTGCAGTTCACGGGGGCCGCCGCCTCGCAGGTGCGAGAAGTCGGTCGACGGGTCGGCGAATTGGTCGGTGAGTATCCGCAGGCCGCGGCCTACGTGCCGGGTGCGATCCTGTAGCGCCGCCACAGCAACAACGCCGTCACGGTGAGCACCCAGGCGCTGGCGTAGAGCCACCCACCGAGCACGTCCGTGGGCCAGTGCACGCCGAAGACGACTCGGCTGGGGCCCATCAACACGCCGAAGGCGATCAGCGCAACGCCGACGATCCGGTTCCAGGGTCCGCGCAGCAGGTACAGCGCGACGATGCCGAACACCACCCACCCGTAGATGCCGGCCATGGTGTGACCGCTGGGGAACGAGAAGCTGTCAGGGGCTTCGAACGGATCCGGCCACACCGGCCGTTGCCGATCGATGGTGCGCTTGACCACCTGCGAGATGACCAAGCCACCTATTCCGCACGCTGCCACCCACAACGCCCACCACCGATGGTTGCGCAATAGCACCAGGACCACGACCACGGTGATCGGGAAGAGCACGGCTCCGCTTCCCATCAAGGCGAACATTCTGGCCAGTGAAACGGCCCAAGGGTTATCCAGAGCCCATGCGTGGACCGGGTCGGCGATGCCGGTGTCGATCGCGGGTGGCCCGGACGCGTTCGCGATCGCTATTGTCAGCGCGATCGCAGCGGCCCACAGTGCGGCCGCAGTGCCAGCGAGCAGGGGAATCCGGTTCCGGTGAGTGTCGATGCGGACAAGCCTGCCAGTCACGACTTGGCAGCGTCCAACCGCCGGGTATTGGAGCAGGTGAACGGCCGCCCCCGCGCTGTGGCGCAGTGCGGTGCCCGGCGAGCAGTCCGGCCCGGGGCAGGCGTTGGAGTTATGTACGGGCGTTGGACAACCGCACGTCCGTTGGAGTTGCGCGGTCCGTGGATCTCCAACGTGTGTACCGATCTCCAACGTGTGTACCCAACTCTCACGGCTGTGGGCCGGTGCGCGGGCGCAGTCCACCCCGGCGCAGGCATTGGGGTTAAGGCAGCCGTGGAGGCGACCACCCCCAGAAAAACCGAGTTCCACGCATCAGAAGGCGACCGCCAGGCTGTCGAGACTCCCCGCTTTCTCAATCACGAGCCAGGGGGGCAGCCCAGAACGCACGTATCCCAAGAACCGCCTTGTCTGTCTTGGCGGGCCCGCAAGCCGGTCACGTTCGCCGACCCACGGCCGGCCCCGCTAGCGTGGGACGGTGGCAGCAGATCCGATCCCGGGCTGGACCCATGTCTATTCCGGGAAAGTCCGTGACCTCTACGCCGATGACGGGCGGCTGCTGTTCGTGGCCTCCGACCGCATCAGCGCCTACGACTGGGTTCTGCCGACACCCATCCCCGACAAGGGCCGGATCCTGACGGCGATGTCGTTGTGGTGGTTCGAGCGGCTGGCCGGCATCGTCGACAACCATGTGATCAGCACCGACGTGCCGCAGCAGGTCGCCGGTCGTGCGGTGGTGTGCGAACGCCTGCAGATGCTGCCCGTTGAGTGTGTTGTGCGCGGTTACCTCAGTGGTTCGGGGTGGGTCGACTATCAGGCCGATGGCG
>Ga0209607_1002395_pt1 | contig 14948 bp, 7 predicted proteins | sample AD_UKC117_MetaG_FD_184413 | JGI IMG/M metagenome (GOLD analysis project Ga0209607, IMG submission 184413) | Active sludge microbial communities of municipal wastewater-treating anaerobic digesters from Hong Kong - AD_UKC117_MetaG (SPAdes)... | ecosystem: Engineered > Bioreactor > Anaerobic >... | reverse complement strand
ACTGCCCTGAATCTGGGCCTTGTGGACGCTCTAGGAAGTAAGGAAGATGCCATTCAGGCTGCGGCAGATCTGGCAGAACTGGATACCTACAGAATACACGAGTACCCCGAGCAGAAACAGGAGTTGTGGGAAGAGTTATTCAACAGCATCACCAATGAACAGGCGGAAGCTGCAGTCTGGCAGGAAAAACTGGGCGATCTCTTTGAACCTTACCTGCAGGTTCAGGATTATCTTCAGCATCCGGTCATGCGGACGGAACTGCCGTATGAAGTGGAGGTGTATTAGTTGGGTATTGGGTATTCGGTATTGGGTATTGGGTATTGGGTAGTGAGTAGTGGGTAGTGAGTAGTGGGTAGTGGGTAGTGAGAAGTGAGGGATAAAAAAAGGCCCCGGAATTCCGGGGCCCGACCTAAGCATGATCTGTGATCATCCTATTTCTTTTCACCATCTGAAGAGGCCTTTTCCATATCCTGCTCGGCCTGCTTCATAACATTGGTCTGGTGGTGAATGGATTCTTTGTGAATGGCATGAAAGAGTTCTGCCACGAACTTATCGGTCAGGTTCTTTCTGTCGCACATATCGCGTCTTGTTTCGATGATCTCATTCCATCTGCTCGGTTGTACGATGGCCAGGTTGTTGGCCAGTTTGTAGTAACCAATCTCGCGAACGATATCCATTCTCTGACTCAGTAATTCAAGCAGATATTTGTCCATACTGTCTATCTGCGCACGCAGGTTGTCCAGCTGGTCTTCCATCTCCAGGTGCTGGTCTATGTTCTCACGAACTACCAGGCTCTCGATGATCTCACCAAACACTTCCGGAGTGACCTGTTGCTTGGCATCACTCAGTGCTTTATCCGGATTGATGTGGCTTTCCAGGTGGATACCATCAAAGCCGATGTCGAGGGCGGTCTGTGCCACCTCTCTCAGTAACTCACGGTTACCGCAGATATGACTTGGGTCGCAGATGACATTGAGGTCGGGATAGCGACGCTTCAGTTCAATAGGAATGTTCCACCTGGGAATGTTGCGGTACTTGGTTTTTTCATGGGTGCTGAAACCGCGGTGAATGGCAGCCATTTTGGTTATACCGGCCCGGTTCAGTCTCTCAAAAGCACCTATCCATAATTCCATATCCGGATTGATGGGATTCTTCACCAGAACGGGAATATCCACTCCTTGTAATGCATCGCAGATCTCCTGCACTGCAAATGGATTAACAGTGGTTCTGGCGCCGATCCACAGAATATCGATACCGGCACGAAGCGCTTCATACACATGCTTTACGTTGGCCACTTCTACAGCAACAGGCAGATTGTTGTCAAATCCGGCGTCTTTCAGCCATTTTAATCCCACTGAGCCAACTCCTTCAAAGCTGTTGGGGCGGGTGCGTGGTTTCCAGATACCTGCCCGAAGCACGTCAACAGGATATTTGGATAATCTTTTAGCTGTTTCATGTACCTGTTCTTCGGTCTCTGCGCTGCAAGGCCCGGCAATGGTAAGCGGCCTGCGGAAGTTGAAGCCCCAGTCTTTAACAGGTTTAATGTTCAGTTCCTTATTCATGGGATTAATAAAATGTTAAGCGATTGTTCAAGTTGTTATCAAATGCGAAGCAAAAATAGACAACAAACTACTAAATCCTAATTTATATTGCCAATTTCTGCATGACCATATTTCCCGGCAAATACTGCTTGCCGGGAAATAAATGTGTGTGTCAGGTCTTCAGGCCAGCTTGTTTCAGCGATCCATTCGGTATATATCAGGTCGTGTTGGGGAACATCCCACCTGTGTACTAACCGGACGCTTAAACTGCCGGCTTCTGCCAACATATGGGGGATAGCAGAAGCTGGTGTGTAGAAAGACGCCATTTCATGCAGATCGGTTGTATCTGTGTCATTTTTTTGTGACGATTGCAATAAAACGAAGCGGGTAGCGTTGTCTCCCGGGTCTTCCACATTGTTACGGATACAGTTCAGGCCATACGTTTTCATAGCTGCTTTCGAGGCAATGGCTGCTGCACCGGGGGCGCCATCCAGCAGTTCTCTGGCAGCAGCAGATGTGGAACTGGTTTCCCTTAGTTTCCAGGGCTTGTCTGACAGAAATCTCCGGCTTTGGTTGAAGGCCATCGGGTGACTGCTTACCACTTCTATGTCTTCCATATTAATACCGGGTAAAGCCAGCAGGTGGTGGTGAACAGGCAGCCAGTACTGCCCCTTTATATGGCAGCCAGACTCCAGCATATACCTTAGATGTGTATTTACTGCCCCTGCCAGCTTATTCTCTATAGCCAGCAAACCATAGGCTTGAATATCAGATGCAACCAGTTTACAGACCTGTTCTGCATCGCTTGAAGCAATGACTTCTGAGTTGTATTCAGACAGTGACAATGCCATTTCATGATGGAAGCTACCTTCCGGACCCAAATAGAAAAGTCTGGACATCAGATCAAAAGTAAAAGAAGTATATCAGGAAAGTAACCAATATCATGGTGATGGCAGTAAGTACACCACCTACCTTCATAAAATCCTTGAACTGATAGTTGCCGGGGCCATAGATCATGATATTGGTCTGGTAGCCTAATGGTGTGAGGTAGCAGGTGGAAGCGGCGAACATGACGGTGAGCAGAAGCGGTCTGGGATCGATCCCCATTTGCTCTGCCAGGCTGATGGCAATGGGAGAAAGCAACACGGCTGTGGCTCCGTTTGACATGAAACTGGTAACCAATGTGGTGATGGCAAAAAGACTGGAGATGATAACGAGTGGCCCGAAACGTGATACCTGGTGATTGAGGTAGTTGGCCAGCAGATCGGCGGCACCGGAATTTTCAATTGCAATACCAAGGGGAATGAGTGAAGCCAGCAGGAAAATGATGCGCCAGTCCACATCACGGTATGCTTCACGGATGCTGATGATCTTTAGTATGAACATCAGAATGGTACCGATGAGAGCACCCTCCAGAATATGCAGGACATTAAAAGCGGCCAGCAGTATGACACCTGCCACAATGGCCAGAGCCATAGACACCTTCTTTTCATCGTAGTCTGTTTTTTCAAGCTCCTGGGTGAAGATGAAGTCGCCGGAACGAAGCAATGACTGATAGGCTTCCTTTCTCACTTCGATCAGCAGATCATCGCCAAAACGCAGTTCTGTTTCTCCCAATCGGCCACCCAGCAGTTCACCTCTTCTTCTGATGGCCAGAGGGATGGCATCATACAGATCGCGGAAGTCAATTTCATCGACCGTAGAACGGGCCACCGAAGAGTTGGGTCCAACCACTACTTCTATCAGTGTTGTTTCATTCGACCGCAGGTCTTCATCTTCCAGTTCGAAAGATTTGCTGAACTGAATACCCGGCAATGTCTTGAGCAGCATGATGTCATCGATGCTTCCCCGCACGATCAGCACATCATTGGCTTCCAGGATCTCATAATCATCGGGCAGCCAGGTAATGCCTTTCCGGTCCTTGATCTCGATGATGTCCAGTTCAAGGTCGGTGGTCAAGGAACTGTTGTACAGTCTTTTCCCCACCAAAGGTGAATCAGGAGTGATGACCACTTCTGTAATGAAATCCTTCAGATCATAACTATCGGCCAGACTATCTGTGGAGCGCCTGCGTGGAATGAGCCTTACGCCAAAGAAGAACATGTACAACAGGAAACTGACGAACAGAAATCCACCTATCATGGTAAACTCAAACATGCCGAAGCGGCCGTAGCCTGCGTCTTCAGAAATGCCACTTACCAGGATATTTGTGGAAGTGCCGATAAGGGTGAGGGTGCCTCCTGCTATGGATGCAAAAGACAGCGGCATGAGTAGTTTGGACGGGCTTTCTTTGGAAAATCTGGCAATACGAAATACCACCGGAATAAAGATCATGACCACTGCTGTGTTATTGAGCAGCCCACTCAGCAAACCGCTTACCACCATGATGGCCAGCAACCCGCGGCGTTTTCCTCTGCCGGCAAAACGCAGCATGTACCGCCCGATGACATTGACAGCACCGGTTTTTTCCAATCCGGCCCCTAATAAGTAGAGGAAAAGAATGGTGATGACCGCCTCGTTGCTGAAACCGCTGATGCCCTCTTTCATGGTGACCGAGCCACTGAGGATCAGCAGGGCCATGACGATGAGAGAGGTCACGTCTATCGGGACTTTCTCCCAGATGAACATGACCACCGTAAACCCTACTATAAGCAGAACGGTTACAATTGGATCCATAAGTATGATGAGCTGCCTCTAACAAAGATAAAAGGAGTTATGAATGCAGGAAAAAATACTCGAACTTGCCATCATGGCCACTTATGACCGGGATCTGGAAGCATGGATGGAACGCCTGCAGCAAGATGCACTGGTATATAACCGCAGGCAAATGTTATTGCCATTGCTGCTGATAGGTGCTGCTGCAACGGCCGCCTGGTATGGTATCTGCGGAACATACTCTCAGGTTTTTCTGCTTGCCATGATGGCATTGCTGTTGTTTTGTGCTGTGTACAGTTACCTGGGATTACTGGGCAACCGACGAATGTTGCGCACCCTTCTGCCTGTTATGCTCGGTGAAGAAGCAGACCGGATAGTCTGGCTCTATCGGGCAGGCTGGGATCTGATGCCATTTGGAATTGATGTCTGGGGGGCATCTGCCTTGCATATCGGATTGAGCAACGGCAGCCTGCTGCAGGTGCGGGCTTCAGTTTCGGTCATAGATGGATTCATAAAGAATTATGCCAGCAGGTATCAGCATGTCACCACCGGTTTTTCTGTAGAGAAGCATCAGTTGTTTGAAGCAGAACCGGAGTTGTTGAGAAAATAGTCAGCAGTCAGCAGTCAGTAGTTGGCGGTTGGCGGTTGGTCCCGATAGCTATCGGGATTGGCTATAATAAAAAGACCACAGGTTAAATAAGGACCATCGTCCAACAACAAACAACCAATTACTAATAACCAAAAACTAATAACCAACAACCCATAACGCAAAACGCAAAACGAATAACGCACAACGCAAAACGAATAACGCACAACGAATAACGAATAACGCAAAACGCACAACGATTTCCGAACTTAGCCACATGCCACTGAAAGAAGATATCAGATCCTCATCTACCTTGCCGGGAAGTTTTTACCGGAATGAAGCTTTGTACCGGCAGTCTTTGGATGTGGTCTTTGCCAACAGCTGGCAGTTGATCGGTCACCGCTCTCAATGGACTGAAGGGTACCAGATACCATTTGTGTTGTTGCCCGGCTCGCTGAATGAACCACTCATTCTGCATACCGGAGCAGAGCCATTTGTTAGCAGCAATGTCTGTACACATCGGGGATTCATCCTGGTGGAGAAAGAGCGACCATCGGCGCCCATAAGATGCAGGTACCACGGCAGGTTGTTTGATGCAAATGGTTGCTTCCGCAGTATGCCGGAGTTTGAAGACGCGGCAGATTTTCCCCGCAGGGAAGATGACCTTGCCAGACCTTCTTTTGTAAACTGGAAAGGTTTCTTTCTGTGTCGGATTTCTGAAGGATCATCGGCGCACACCATAATAGATGTGCTGGATGAAAGACTGGGGTTTTTTCCATTCCATGATCTTCAGTACAGCGCAGAACGTTCCCGCGAATTTCATGTAAAAGCACACTGGGCCCTTTATTGCGATAACTACCTGGAAGGATTTCATATTCCCTATGTTCATCAGGCCCTGAACAAGGTGATCGATTACGGTCAGTATGAGACCCACCTGTTTGATAGTGGTACCTTACAAATAGGTATCGGGAAAGAAGGAGAACCTTGTTTTGACCTTCCTGCCGGACATCCGGATCAGGGAAAGCAGGTTGCGGCTTACTACTATTGGTTCTTCCCGAACTGGATGGTCAATGTATATCCATGGGGCATCTCTGTGAATATTGTTGAACCCATTGATATTGGACAGACCAGGGTGCGTTTTCTGACCTATGTGGCCAGACCCGAAATGCTGGATCAGGGTGCAGGTTCCGGTTTACATGCCGTTGAAATGGAAGATGAAGAAGTAGTGGAGAGCGTGCACCGCGGGCTGACCTCCAGGCTCTACAGAGATGGCAGGTTTTCTCCGGCAATGGAAACAGGGGTGCATCATTTTCACCTGCTCTTACAGCACCATATGGCCGATTTTCTGTTGAATAATTAAGAGAGGTGCATATTGGGTGGATAATTCACTTTTTCCACATGTTCATTTGTCCTTGTGTTAACGATTTGTTAACGAGGTAGCTCTACCTTAGCAACGAATTTCCAACCTAAAACAAATGACTATGAAAGTACGTTTCACCTATCTGATGCTGGTGTTGACCATGGTCTGTTCGACTGCGTTCGGACAGGGTGTGACCACCGGCTCTATGAACGGTCTGGTGAAGGGTTCTGACGGAGAAACGCTGCCCGGCGCCAACGTTGTGGCGGTGCACACCCCGACAGGCACTTCTTATGGTACCGTAACCCGTGAAGACGGACGCTTTAACCTTCCCAACATCAAGGTAGGCGGCCCTTACACGGTGACCATTTCTTTTATCGGTTATGAGAACTATGTACAGAACGGGTTGAACATCAACCTTGGTCAGGACCTCTATCTCGCTGCCGACATGAAAGAATCAGGCGTGACCCTTCAGGCTGTGGAGATCAATGCCGGCTCTGATGTGATCAACGCTGACCGCACCGGTGCCAAAACCGTGGTGGATGAGGTTGCCATTAACACGGTACCCACCATTCAGCGTGACATTGCCGATTTCGCCAAGCTGACCCCGCAGGCCAGTGTGAACGGAGAAGGCATCAACATCGCCAACACCAACAACCGTTTCAATGCCATCTTCATTGATGGAGCGGTGAACAATGATGTGTTTGGTCTGGCAGCTTCCGGTACCAACGGTGGCCAGACGGGTATTTCGCCCATTGCCCTGGATGCGATAGAACAGTTCCAGATATCTGTTGCACCTTATGATGTGACCCTGGGAGGTTTTGCCGGTGGTGGTATCAACGCTGTAACACGTTCCGGCACCAATCAGTATGAAGGTTCAGTGTATTTCTATACCAGGAACCAGAATTTTACAGGCCGCACCAACCCCTACGTTTTTGACCCGCAGGATACGCTTGCACTGGATGATGAGGCACTCGATACGCTGCGTACCGCTGTACCTGATTATACATCCAACATTATGGGTATCCGGGTAGGAGGCCCTATCATCAAAGACAAGGCTTTCTTCTTCGTAAATGCTGAGTTGCAGCGTGAAGAGACCCCGCAGCCTTTCGTATTCGATAATTATCTGGGTGATCTGGAAGAAAGCGACATTACAGGTTTACAGAATTATCTGTCATCTGTTTACGGCTATGATGCAGGTGGTTTTCTGAATAACACCAGATTGCTCACTTCAGACAAGGTACTGGCCAAGATAGACTGGAACCTGAGTGATAAGCATAAACTGAGTATCCGCCACAGCTATGTGAAAGGAGTTTCTACTTCACCGGCTGCTTCTACTCCCACTACCATCAACTTTGAGAATGGCGGTATCTATTTCCCCAGCACCACCAACAGTTCTGCTCTGGAACTGAACTCACTCTTCAGCAATACCATGTCCAACAACCTGATCATTGGTTATACCAATGTGAACGACGACAGGGATGCCATGGGTGCAGACTTTCCCAGAGTTCAGATCCGTGATGGTTCTGCCAATATCTTTTTTGGTTCTGAAGAATTCTCTACCGGTAACCAGCTTACCCAGAGCATTTTTACCATTACTGATAACCTGAAGTTGTATAAAGGTCAGCACACCTTTACAATAGGTACACATAACGAATTCTATCACATCTACAACCTGTTCATTCGTCAGGCATTTGGTTCTTATGACTACCTGAGTCTGCAGGACTTCTATGATGATGCCACACCGAACGACTATGCAGTGAGCTATTCACTCGTGGACGAAGTAGTGGGTGATGGTTCTGCTGCTGCTGCAGATTTCAATGCCATGCAGCTGGCAGTATATGGTCAGGACAAGTACCAGGCCAGCGAGAAACTGTCTGTAACTGCAGGTATTCGTTTTGATCTGCCGGTTTACATGACCGATCCTTTTGTTGACACCTACTTCAATGATACAGCTGCTGCCAATATCGAAGCAGAAGGTTATGACCTGGGTGGTGCGCAGGCAGGACAGATGCCAGGTGCCAGCCTGCTGTTCAGCCCAAGGGTTGGATTCAACTATGATGTAATGGGCGACCAGACCTTCCAGATCCGTGGTGGTATTGGCATATTTACAAGCCGTATTCCCTGGGTTTGGCCTGCCGGAGCCTATACCAACAGTGGTGTGATTGTAGGTGGTCTGTTCAAGAACACCGCAGCAATTGAATCTGAGCTTCCTGAATTCACTTTCAATCCTGATCCATATACACAGTACACCCTTGCTGACTTTGGCGGCACTGATGCAGTACCGCAGGGTCAGCTGGATCTTTTTGTGGAAGACTTCAAATTCCCGCAGGTTCTTCGTGGCTCTGTTGGAGTTGACAAGAAGCTGCCATGGGATTTGTATGGTACAGTAGAATTCATCTATACCAAGACCCTGAACAATGTGGTCTATTACAATGTAAACCAGGCTATGCCGGATGGTAATCTGACCGGAACTGATAACCGCCCCTACTGGCCCAGCACTAAGATAGAAAGCCAGTACAGCAGGATCATTCTGGGTGATAACACCAATGAAGGCTCAGGTTACACTTTCACTGCCCAGCTGCAGAAGAACTTTAACCGCAACTTTACTGCCAGTGTGGCATGGTCTTATGGCGATGCCTATGCCATCAATGATGGTACATCTTCTCAGAACTCTTCACAGTGGAGGTTCATGGAGAATGTAAATGGTCGGAATGATCTCGCTCTGACTCGTTCTGATTTCTCTATGGGTCACCGTGTGGTGGGTTTCATCAGCAAGAGGTTTGAATACACAGATAATCTGGCTACCACACTTGCCTTGTATTACAATGGACAAAGTGGTCGTCCGTTCTCATACGTATATAACCTGTCTGTACAGGGAGATGACAGTGGCGTAGCTGATCTGATCTTTGTTCCGGGAAGCCAGAACGATATCGTGCTGGTACAAACCGATGCAGCCGGAACTGTGGAAGAACAGTGGGATGCACTGGATGCCTACATCAGTAATGATGAATACCTGAACAGCCGTCGTGGTAACTATGCTGAGCGAAATGGAGACCGCACTCCGTTCGAAAACATGTTTGACCTGAAAGTTGTGCAGGATATTCAGATAAAAACAGGAGACAACCTGAACACCCTTCAGTTGTCACTGGATATTCTGAACTTTGGAAACCTGCTGAACGCCCGCTGGGGTAATGACTACTTCCTGGTGAACGACAACTACAGTCTGATTCGCTTTGAAGGATGGCAGGATGGCGAAAGTGGGGGTACTCCTACCTTCAGTTTCGTAGAACCGAAGAATGACATCTGGGGACTGAATGACCTGACCAGTCGCTGGAGAATGCAGCTGGGAGTTCGTTACATCTTTAACTAAGACCAGAAAATCCGATTTTTAAAGAGTCGCCCACGGGCGACTCTTTTTTTTGGGGGGGTGAGCAGTGAGTAGTTGAATATTGGACAGGCAAGTTAGAAGATCCGTTGTGTCTCCTGGCACACTGTTACTTTTTCCATTCCGCATTCCCTGCCTAACGGCAGGCAGGCGCCTTTCAGGTACCTGATACTCATTCTAACAAACGAAGAAAGCGGACCCGAACGTGCAGTCCGAACCCGCTTTCGCAGATGCTTTGTCCGTGAACAAACTACCTGCATCTGAACTTCGTCAGCATTCCTTTCTTTCGTCCGGAACTGCCTTCCTTTCGGTTGGTGGGCTACCTTGCGGTTCTGCCCTCTGATCATTCAGGTATTCCAAACATACTGCAAGAGTGCACGCAAGTCAATAGTCAGTGACCCGATTTTCTGTTCATCAAATGCACAAAAGCGGAACAAGGTCAATTGCCCGACTTGAAGATCGTCTGAACCAGGTTTTCCTGTCCGTAATAAGATATTTGGTACAACCCATCCGGCCATGCTGATCCGTCAATGAAATACTGCCCTTTTTCAGAAACGCTCTTCCATACAACTTGTCCGCTGCTGCTTGTAATGCATACCGTTGCTGATTCAGGTAAGACCAATGTGAACGAAGAGTAAAACGGGTTTGGAAAGAACTGGAAGTTTTTGTTGTCTGCAATAAGCACATCGGTCAGACCGCTTACATTTGATTCGCCTTTAGTATCTATAGTGGTCAGCCGATAGTAATTGGTACCCACCACCGGATTCTCATCAAAGAGCTCATATTGCCTGGATTCTGCAGAGTTACCGGCACCGGCAATCTCACCAATGGAGTGGAAGGTAAAACCATCGGCCGAATGTTCAACCAGATAAGAAAGGTTATTCCATTCGCTTTCCGTCTTCCAGCTGATCAACACCTTTTGACCCACCGGCACGGCACTGAATTGAACAAGTTCTATTGGGAGGACACCACAATCATCAACCGTCATAGTGAATGTGGCAGTTCTTGTAATACCGCATGCGTCAGTAACATCGCAGGTATAAACCCAAACGCCGTCTCCGCAGGAAAATACTGTTGTATCTGAACTGGTTGAACCATCAGTCCAAACGTATGTATAAGGAGGCACTCCATAGTCGGGTGTGGGATCCAGTACTGTGGTGATGCAGCAATCAGGTCCTACTGACAGAGAGCCGCTGCCATCTGCTGCATCTCCCAATGTTTCCAGGTTATGACCTTTCAGAGTGATGCTCCAGGTGTTGTTGTTCATGCGCTGGCAGGGTAGCGTTCCGGTGCAATCTGTTCCATTGGCAGCGCAGTAGCAATAGCTGTTAAAGATGTCAAATGTAACGGTGCCATTGCATTCAGGGGTCAGACAGTCAACGGTTTCATCCATAGCGTAGCCTGAGGCTGAACAGGTGCCTGTTGATGCCAGATTGCAACTCCAGAAAAAGGGCGAAATGGGAGATCTGCCGCAGGGCCCTTCCATGTAGAATCCTGCGTCAGACATCCAGCATGCACCGCATCCGCCTGCACCCACTACAGAACGGTATTCTGCTGCGAAAGTGGCTCCGGTAATTGTACAGTTGGCCGGCTTGGTAACCGTCAGACTGTAAATACAATTGTTGGTGGTCATACCACACCATTCTCCATTGAAACGAAATTCCATGGATCCGGACGAGTAGGTGGCCGAGCTGGTTACCAGTGGATCTATTGTTAGCGGATAGATCAGAGAAGGGTCATTCATCCAATGAATGGGAATGATCACAGATAAGGCATTATCAGAAGATAGTTCATAATTGCAAACGAGCTGGCCATCGCGGGTACCGGAGGCATCATAGGTATAGGCCGGATCGATGGTCCAGTTGACCGTCCGGGTACCATGGGCAGAGATCAGCAGGTTTCCCCGCCAGGATTGTGTGTCTGTCCATTGGCCTTCATCAGGTTCAATGCTATAACCAGCAGGCAGATCTAAATGGTCGCGAATGATCAGTTGCCCGCCTGTAAGACCCGGGTTGATCCTGATCTCAAAGTTGCTTTTGACAGTCTCCAGCTGAAAAGCAATAATAAGGTCAATGCCTGGCCAGATATCGGTCACTTTAATTCCATTCTCACCAACTGTGTACTGCGACCAGTCAGCCAGCCCAAGCATTTCTTCTGTGCCATCAGCACGCCTGTGTATCAGTTCCAGATCGCGATTAAAAAGCAAGTTTCCTGATGGAGATTCCATTCCCGTTTGTTTATTGGGAATATCCAGAAATGACGGGGTGTATTGCCAGGTGCTTCGGTACAGGCCATCGCCGGCTGGATATAATCGAGGATCGAGGGAACGAAGAAAACCATTCGGGTCATGAAATGCAGAGGTGCCTGCAAATTGTTGTGAGTAGATCTCATTCGGATCTATGGTGCTGATAAAGTATCTGGAATCAGGAGTTCTTTTTTCAATGACCTCTGCACATGATTCACATGGCGACTGATAAGGCAATATGCCATATTCAGGATGGTCCTCAAGAGAGGATAATTGCTGCAACGCATGCTGATCAGTGACCCGGTGTGACGGGAAATCAGTCAGGTTGGGCGTCCACGCCATCATCACCTCCTGCGAAAACAAAGTCGGGGAGGAGAGTATAACCAACAAGAAAGTGCGGAGTAATTGTCTGACCATAGGATTGGGGTTTGAGGATGGCCACTCTGCAGCAGGGTCTGTATTTCTTTCCGAAAGTTAAACAATCATTAACCGAATATCAAAATCAGCCGATCCAGGTTTTCTGCAAGACAATTGTCAGATGGTTTCCAGCAGTTATCCTGTATCATGTGTTACAAGTCAGTTCTAATGGCGGATTGCTTAATTTTAACAGATTAGACCTAGCACACATGCGTAACTCCTTATGCGGGCTGTTGATGATTTTAGCAACAAATGCGATAGCCCAGGTACCCGATGATGTATTTCAGTTTGCCATGGGGGGCACTCTTTCAGAGGCAGATGGCAATATTCTGGCCCTTGATGATGGCGGATTGATCATGGTTTGTGAGTCCAACTCTCCGGTTGGAGGGATCAAATCTGAAGCCATTGGCTCCTATGATGTATGGGTCTTGCGCATGGATGCTGAAAGAAATATTGTGTGGGATCATTGCTACGGCGGTGGGAATAACGAATATAACCCGCGTATCGTTCAAGCAGGCGACGGTGGGTTTATCATAGCGTGTGAGTCGTCGTCAGGCCTCGGAGGATCGAAGACCGTCGTGAACTATGGCTCTACAGATATCTGGGTCTTTAAGATAGACAGCCTTGGTTCTTTGGTGTGGCAGCAGGGGTTAGGAGGATCAAACACGGAGTCCATGGGTTCTGTTCTCCACACCAGTACCGATCAGGTGGTACTTGGCATCATCTCAAATTCCGGGATAAGCGGAACAAAATCAGTTGCCAGTATGGGTGGTAGTGACATCTGGATAGTAAAACTGGATGACTCAGGCAATATCATGTGGCAATCCAGGGCAGGTACCGTTTTTACCGAAGGTTGTGGTTTCAGTGCATGGGCTGAAAGACCAGACGGAAATTACCTGATGGCAGCCTATTCCAATGCCGGGTTTACCGGTGATAAGACAGTTTCAGGTTACGGCGATTATGATTACTGGATCCTGGAGTTTGACACAAATGGAGTTATCGTGTGGCAGGATGATCTTGGGTGGACCGGTTCTGATATTCCTAATACGATCATTTCTACACTTGACGGCGGTTTCGTGGTTGGCGGTTATTCAGGGTCATCAATGGGTGGCGATAAATCAGAGGGCAGCTATGGATCTGTTGACTTCTGGGTGCTGAAATTTGGTGCAGACCGCCTTCTGGACTGGGATAAGACATACGGCGGAGGCAGCAGTGATTACGGTCCCTTTGCATTACTGGAATGGCCTGATCAATCGATCGTAATTGGCGGATACAGTACCAGTTTGCCGGGCGGAAATAAAACGGCACCGTACATAGGCAGTTCTGACTATTGGGTAATAAGAACGGATGAGACCGGTGCGATCATCTGGCAGCAATCTTTTGGCGGATCTTCTTCTGATTACTTGTATGACCTTGTATCTACAAATGATTTCGGCCTGCTCATTACCGGCACATCCGGCTCAGGTCTGGAGGGGAATAAGACAGTGGCTTCGGCAGGTTTACAGGATATATGGTTGGTGGAACTGGAAGCTTCTGATGTTTGCCCCATATCAGATATAACAATTGATACCATCCTCTATAATGAGAACCTTACGCTTGCCGATGGCGGTATCGCAGATAGTACAGGCACCTGGGTGGTCATGGTGGATGAAAGCGGTTGCACCATCACCTACACCTATAATATTCAGATCATCCGCACACCAGTGGTAAACTTCACCTATTCAGCAGATCTCCTGGAGGTGAGTTTTACGGACCTGTCAGAGAATGAACCCGATTCCTGGCTGTGGTATTTTGGTGATGGTACCACCTCTGCAGAACAAGATCCGGTGCATACCTATGCAACAGCCGGTACACATGCTGTTTGTCTGCAGGCAGGCAACGCAGCAGGATCAGCATTCAGCTGTGCACTGATAGAGATCAGCGATGCCACAGCACCCGTTGCCGATTTCAGCTGGGAGACCATCGGCGATACGACCTACTTCACAGACCTTTCTGCACCGGCGCCTACCAGCTGGATCTGGCTGTTCGGCGATGGTACTGCGGGCTCAGGACAATATCCCACCCACAACTATGCTGTATCCGGTACCTACCCGGTCTGCATGAAGGCCATCAATGCCGGTGGTAACGATATCATCTGCCAACTGGTAGATGTCTGTGTGCCTGTACAACTGAGTATTGCAGGAACCGACAGCTTGTGCCCCGGGGCACTGATCTTTATTAACTCTACATTGGCAGAAGCGTCCTCTTTTCAATGGTTTAAAGACGGACTTCCATATGCAGGAGCAGGTGCAACGGCCAGCACCCTGATGGCCATAGACGCAGGCTCTTATACCATGAGCTATACCGACGCAGCCGGCTGTACAGATACCACAGATGTTATCAATCTCTATGATGCAGAACTTCCTGTTGTAACCCTGGAGCTGGAGAATGATCAGTTGTGTAATCAGGATGGCCTGATCACCCTCTCAGGTGGCATGCCCGCAGGAGGTACCTACTTCGGACCCGGAGTAACCGACGGAGTTCATGTGAATACAGCCATGCTGCTACCCGGCGAGTATATAATCAGCTATGCATATGGAGATATCTGTACTGCAGAAGCAACAGATACGATCTGGGTGAATCTCAATCCATCAGCTTCTGCAACTGTTGGCTCAGCCAGCAATAATCTTTGCGTGAATACACCTGTTGTACTGCTAGCCAACAGCGGAGCCGGATACACCTACCAGTGGTATCGCAACAATACCCTGTTACCGGAAGAA